>Ga0335071_10000521_pt1 | contig 42429 bp, 37 predicted proteins | sample Lox_Sample_15_FD_206724 | JGI IMG/M metagenome (GOLD analysis project Ga0335071, IMG submission 206724) | Soil microbial communities from Loxahatchee National Wildlife Refuge, Florida, United States - Lox_Sample_1.5 | ecosystem: Environmental > Terrestrial > Soil > Wetlands | place: USA... | reverse complement strand
TGCCAGAGCTGGATAGGGGCTGCGATGCACAGGCCGATCCACACTCCCGCCATGCTGATCAGAATCGAGACATTCACGACGGCCACAACTTTGATGTACTGCGATGAGTGTTTCGCCGCGTCAGTCAAGACCACGAAGGAATTCCATCCCATACCCGGCTGGCCTAGAGCGTTGAAGAGGAAATGCAGCAGCAAGAGGCTCAGTCCGGTTCGGACCAATTCCGAGGCGGATGGGAACCAGTCCCATTCAGGCTTCACCAGAATCACGGCCGAACGCACAAGACCGTAGACACTCATCAGCACGATCGGGATATAGAAGCTGTGCCAGATCGGCCCGGCCTTCAGGAAGGCAGCCGCTGGACCAAAGATCAGAAATGGATAGTGCGGCAGAGCCAGAATCCACAGCAGGCCGATCCAGGCGAACGCGAGCTCACACACCGCTTTCACCAGCGACGTCTTCTGCTCAGACTTTTGCACCGGCGGAAGAGTCTGCGGGTCCCATTTGCAATCGATGTCGGCGATGGCGTGCGTCCATTCCAGACAGGCAAAGACCATGGTGACCACCCCCGCAGCGATGAAGATTGCCGACCAGAGTTGGCCGATTGTCGTACCGATGGCCACCCCTATGTTGCCGGAGGAGTTCGCGAAATTGATCGGTCCAAGAATGAAGACGAAGATAGGGACCAGAATCCAGAGCAGCACCATCTTGAGCACAAAGGTGTAGATCGGGAACAGCGTGGGCCCAATCAGATGGCGCTTGGGGCCAAGGCGGGCAGCGACCAGCATCGGACTGCCACAGCGCTTCAGGATCGCCGCAGCTTCCGTAACGTCCACCGGGCGTCCCAGTTCCGTCTCCTTATCTTCGATCTGCGAGCGCAGGTCGTCGCCCAGTTCAGCGAGCAGGCCTCCCTGCTTGCGCGTTTTGGGCATCCAGAAACGCACCGCCTGCAGATAACGGTCGACCAGTTCCGTGGGATTCTTTGCTTTGCTCATAGTGCTATGCCTCTTGAAGAATTTTGCTGAGTGACGCGTTGATGCGCTGCCACTCGTCCAAAAGCTGGGTCAATATCTGCTCACCCTGAGGGGATAACTTGTAGAAACGCTTGTTGCGCTTATCTTCTTCGCGCCACTCGCTGACCAGCAATCCCTGGCTTTCAAGCCTGCGGAGCAGGGGGTACAGCGTGCCTTCGTCGATCTCCAGGCCGTCGTCCGCCAACGCCTTGCGGAGGGTGTATCCGTAACGCTCGGTCCGAAGCTGGGTCAGGACCGCCAATGACAAGCAGCCGCGGCGAAGCTCCATGCGGAGGTTTTCGAAGATCTCGGGGTCGGCTTGGATACCTTTTGGCATATAGTGTACGACACACACTGTATGATACACGGTAGTAATTGTCAAGCTTTTTTGCAGAATTTTCTCAGGGAAGCTGGAACGACGAGAAACAGGCCATCCCTAACTAACTGAGGGAATAGGGGCTTGTTAGGAATTGGACGGGTCTGCTGCGCAATGCTTAGACTGATGGCGCGGACGGTCTTTACGGTGCCTGAAGCCTCATACCGATGCCCACTTCGAAAGCTCGTTCCTCGTACGAAACCGTCGTTGACCAGTTATGGGAGCCATCCGGCGTGCGCAAGCTGGCCCGAGACTTGGCTGATATTGCGGCCGACGTGCTGGTCGGCCCTTCGAATTTCGCCCGGCAACCCCGCGCCGAGGAACTTGCCGCGAGCATTCTTCGTCCGACCGACACGAAAGATGTCGCAGCGCTGGTCCGCGAGATCGAGCGAGTCAGCCTTAATCTTTCCCACCCGAAGTTCGCGGCGCAGCAGGTCGCCGCTCCGATTCCAGCGGCCGCTTTAGTCGAATCCGTTGTCGCGGCTATGAACCAGAGCCTGGCCGTCTGGGAGATGTCGCCGATTGGCACCGCCATTGACCGCGACCTGATGACGAGATTCAAGAAGCTCTTTGGCTACCCGCAGAGCTCCGGCGGTTCGCTTGTGCCGGGAGGGGCATTCGCCACATTGACTGCGATGCTCGCTGCGCGCGATGCGCTCGAACCTCGTGCCTCGAAGAGCGGGAAGGCCCGCATCGCCATTGTTGTCGGCGCGCAGGCGCACTACTCAGTGTCGCGTTCGGCGGGCATTTTGGGGCTGGGCCGCGATTCCGTCTTCAAGGTTCCGCTGGATCGCGAATTCCGCAGCGACATTGCACAGGTTGAAGCTGCTTTCACGGCTGCCCGCAAAGCGGGATTCCGCAAGTTCATCCTGGTCGGCTCCGCCGGGTCGACGCCAACGGGAAGTTTCGACGATCTAGTGGCGCTGGGCCGCGTCGCGTACAAGCATCGGGCATGGTTTCACGTCGACGCCGCTCACGGCGCCGGCCTCGCCTTCAGTCGCAAGTTTCGCAGCGTGCTGCGCGGTATAGCGCGCGCCGACTCCATTACCTTCGATCCGCACAAGATGATGTTCATGCCACTGGCCGCGGGTGGCGTTTTGGTGCGCAACGGCGCGGATCTGCTCTCTCCACTGCAGGAACAGGCGCCGTACCTGTTCGGATCGAAGCGGCGCTATCCCGACATTGGACAGGTCACGATCGCCTGCTCGCAACGCTTCGACGCGCTCAAAGTCTGGATCGCCTGGCGCGCCTATGGCTCTGAAGTCTGGGACGCGCTGACCACGCACGTGTGCGAGGTCGCATCGGCAGCATACGAATACTGCGAGCAATCGGAGATCCTGAAACCGGTTCATCGCCCGCAATCGAATATTTTCTGTTTCGAATTGCGAAATCGCAGAGGCCGTGACTCGGATCGACGACATTGGGATATCAAGGAAGAGCTGAATGAAAGCGGCTACGCCTACATCAGTTCCACAGTTCTAGAGAATCGTAGAGTGCTTCGACTGGTGGTGATGAATCCGCGAACGACAGCGTCCGATATTCGGGAGATCCTACAACGAGTAGAAAAGATCGCGAGAACCTAGAGTAGACATTAAAGAGGCGGATGCAGTCTGTCACCCGGCTGGAGTTGTGGCGCTCCCTGCCCGGACAAGGTGTCCGGAATTCCATGATGAATTTCTTAGCAGGATCAGCTTGCCGAATTCGGGATGGTCCGTTCAGCCTTCAGTCCACGCAACAACAAGCGCACGAGCATGCCGTCGTAGCGCGTTCCGCTCATCTGCGAGAGTTCGTCGAGCGCCTGGTCGGGAGTACGCGCCGCCGATATGGAATGCTCCGTGACCATGTTGGCGTAAGCGTCGGTAAGGGCGATAATGCGCGCCCACAAGGGGATTTCTTCACCTTTTAGCCCGTCGGGGTATCCCGATCCATCGAACCGTTGATGGTGGTGCTCGATCGCCGTGCGCATCAACATACTGTTGGGAATCGCGCCCACGATCTGCGCGCCCACGCGGGCATGCGCCTTGAGCTGATGAAATTCTTCTTCGTTCAGCGGGCCGGGTTTGTTAAGGATGCGTTCGGAAACGAAGATCTTGCCGACATCATGCACTCGGGCCGCGTAAACCAGATCGGTGGTTTCTTCCGGTGACATGCGCATGCCGCGCGCCACGACCTCGGTGTAGCGCGCGACCAGGTCGCCATGTCCGGCAGTTTGCAATTCGCGGGACTCAGCGGCTCGGCTCAACGATTCAATCGCCTCTTTCAGCAACGGCACGTTACAGTCATCGCCCGAGGAGCAAAGCTTGAAAAGAGTAGAGGTGAGCTCTTCGACGTCTTCCGGCCCGGTGCGCTCCCGCTGCAGGAAGCCTTCGATGTAGGCCGAGATTTGCTGGCGCTGGCGGGCGAAATCCTGGCCTTCGACAAATTCCTGCGCCGTCGAAACCAGGTTGCCGCCGGATCGCTTCGACACATACATGCCGGCGTCGGCCACGCGAATGATGTCTTCAATCGAGAAGCCGTGAATGGGAAAACTGGCCACGCCGAAGCTGCCGGTAATCTCATGCTCGCTCAACATCGGGTCGGTCGCGATCCACTGGCGCAAGCGCTCGGCCAGAACCTGCGCTTGTTCGGCGCCGGTGTCGGGCATCAGTACAATGAATTCGTCGCCGCCGTAGCGGGCGACCACGTTCGACTGCCGCGACTTTTGCTCGAGCAGGCGGCCGACGCGCGCCAGAACCAGATCGCCCTCGAAGTGACCCATCGTATCGTTGACTTCTTTGAACTTGTCGAGGTCGATGAGCACGACCGAGAACGGGCGCCCTGAGCGCGAGGCGCGTTTCCACTCCGCCGACAGCGATTCCCAGAAGAAGCGGCGCGTCTTGATTCCCGTCAGGCCATCGGTGATCGACTGCTGTTGCAGCTTCTGGAACACGAATGCGTTGTGCAGCGCGGTGGCCAGCAAATCCGCCAGCGTGTTCAGAATCAGGACGTCCTGCGGCGAAAACGCATTCTCGTCGCGGCTTTCGATGTTGAGCACTCCCAGCAACGACTCACCGTACGTAATCGGAATGCAGAGGACAGCGCGGGAATCGGGAAGAATGCCGGTGAGGTTTCCAGGCAAAGCGTTCTGCACCAGGGCACGCTCACCCGTGCGCGCCACTCGACCGAGAATGCCGGTACCGAGCGGAATCCGTTTCCCGGTTGCGTGCCCCGTCACGCCGGCCTCAGCCTTGATCTCGATCTCTTTCGTGCCGTAGTCGAGCAGGCCGATTCCGATGTGGTCGAAGCTGAAGTTCTTTTGAATCTCGTTGGCAATCTGACTCAGCATGTGGACCGGATCGTCGCTCGAGATCGCGGTGCGCGAAACGTTGTTGAGGAACGCCAACTGGCGTGAGCGGCGCTGCTCGTCGGCAAACAGGCGCGCGTTCTCCACCGCGACGGAAACTTGCCCGGCAGCGGTGACCAGGACGTCAAGATCGCGTTGCTCGAATACAAAATCGCGTTCCGGATTCATCGCAACCATCACGCCGCACGACTTGTTCCCCATGAAAATCGGGGTCGCGATCAGGCACTTCGCAGGGCGCTCCGGAACATGACTGATGCCAAAGCGTTTTCTGGTTTTCTCCAGGTCGGAGCGGATCAGCAGCGATTCGCCGGTGCGGATTACGTATTCGGTGAACGCGTTGCGTAGCTCACGGGTTCGTTTGGGCAGTACGCGGTTGTCTCGAACCTCGAGCTCAAAGCGGATCTCGTCGGCTTCCTGAAAAGCGATGTAGAAGTGGCTAGTGTCGAAGATCTGTCCCAACTCGATCTGGATGGTGCGCAGCACTTCGTCCTGATCGAGGCGCGAGCTGATCGCTTTGCCGATCTCGGTGAGCAGTTCGTACTCTTTGGTGCGGCGATGAGCATCGTGACTGACGACGTAGTTTTCCAGTGTAAGCCCAAGCTGCAGGGCCAGGCCCACCATCAGCCGTGGGCCGGAGGATCCGAACGCTTTACGTTCCGCGTGAGGAAAGAGGATGACGCCAAAATTGTGCTCGCGCGTCTGCAGGCTCACGGCGGTGAGATGCCGCACGTTGGCCTCGGTCAAGATTCGTTTGAACTCCGCGAATGTTCCAGCCGAACCGACGGGTACCGGAGGCTCCGTCATCTCCGCCAAGTTCTGTACCGTCACAATTCCGCTTTGGCGGTACGCCAGCTGGCAAATGTAGTCGCCTGCGCCCGAAGTCTCGAGCGCCTCCAGAAATCCCCCCGAGAAGCCTTGTTGCACGGAAGGCAGGAGCCCGCGCCAGCGCTCGGTAATGACAATGGCAGCGCAGTCCACAGGTAGTGCGGTGCGTAGGCGCTCCAATGCGGCTTGCATGCTCGGAATCAGGTCTTCCGCAAACAGTAACTCGCTGGGATCAACACCCAAGGTGGAAAGCGCCAGCGTGTTTTCCTGCACGGCATTGCGCTGGTTCTCGAACAGGACCATCACCATGGCGATACCGAGCAGCATCTGCGGCACCGGACCAAACAGGCGCGAGGCGTTGCCGAACATGGCGACCCACGGATTCTGCAATTGTCCAACGCCCATCAACACAGCCCAAAGGGCGAGCGAGATGGCGAGGACCTGGAACGCCAGCGATCCGCGGCGGTAGCCATTCAGATAAAACACGAGGGAACAATAGAGAAGAATCACGGCCAGTCCCAGGCCGAGGCGGATGGATGGTTGCGCATCGGGCCGGAACATTCCGCCGATGATGTGGCCCTTCACTGTAAATACAGCGAGAGCAATGCCGAAGGTCCCGACCGCCACGTCGTACCAGCGAAAGCGATACGCCGCGCGCATCAGCCGGGTGGAGACGAAGATGCATAGCGTCATGGCGACGACGAAAAGCTGGCTGATCAGGAAGGCGATCGATGAGTCGGGAAACGCATCGAGAACATAGTGCGCGGAGTAGAACGCCCACGCCAGCTGCCATGCCCGAAAATAGGATTGACGGCTCTGCTCATGCAAATACGTAAAAACCAAAAAGAGCAGCACCGAGACGAATCCCGGGATTACCACCGTCGACATGACTACGCTGTTCATAGCGTCCCTAGAGACACCTCTGGGCGGATGATCTCGCTCAGTTTCGGGGGGAAACAGTGGGTCAATCGTTTCATACGGCGCACCCCCACTTCAATAGGATTTCAGTACATCGTTCAGTTGGATTGCACTTCAGTGTTACCGGTTGTGAGGCAACCTTTTACCGGGGTCCGCTTGACCGATGCTTTTTATGGCTCGTACCATCGAAGGGCAGTTGTCAGGCCGTTGCGTCGTCTCCCGGCTTTCAGACGACCTGCACAGACTCCATGCTCGAAACTACAAGCTCCAACGCCAGACCGAGAGTCCGCTTCGCACCCTCGCCCACCGGGTTTCTGCATGTAGGGAGCGCTCGAACCTTTATTTTCAATTGGTTATACGCTCGGCGCAACAACGGCACCATGATCCTGCGCCTCGACGACACCGACGTCGAGCGCAACACCGACGCCTCGGTGAACTCGATTTTCCAAGGACTCAAATGGCTAGGCCTGGGCTGGGACGAGGAGTATAAGCAGTCCGACCGCGGAGCCTTGCATCGGCAGATGGCGCAGACCATCTTTGATAAAGGACTCGCCTATCGCGATTTCACTCCGGCACACACGGGCGACAGCGAGAAGTCTGGGGCCCAGGGCACGTGGCTGTTCAATCCCGGGATGCGGGAATTGTCGAAAGCAGAGAGTGACCGGCGCGCCGCCGCGGGCGAACCGTTTGCGCTGCGTTTTCGCGTGCCGCGTGATGTGGGAGAGATTGTGCGTTTTACCGACGCCGTTTACGGCGAGCAGATGAAGGCTGGCGCCGACATTGAAGATTTCGCTTTGCTGCGCTCCGATGGAAACCCAACGTACCACTTAGCGTCTTGCGCCGATGATGCCGACCTGCGCATCAGCCACATCATTCGCGGGCAAGACCATCTTTCGAACACGTTTAAACATGTTCTGATTTTCGAGGCAGCCGGTTATACACCGCCACAATTCGCGCATCTTCCGCTGCTGGTAGCGCCCGACGGAACCAAGCTATCGAAGCGCCGCCACGGCCCCGTGGTGAGCGTGACCACGTACCGCGATGCAGGATTTCTTCCCGAGGCATTTATCAACTTTCTCTGTCTGCTCGGCTGGTCTCCGAAAGATGACCGTACCAAGATGAGTCAGCAGGAACTGGTGGAGATCTTTTCTCTGGAAGGCATTAATCGTGCTAATGCAGTGGTGAACTTCAAGGAACCGGCAACCACCCCTGAAGAAACGTTCGATCCCAAAGCGGTGTGGCTCAACGCGGAGCACATTCGAGGATTGACGATTGACGATCTGAGCCAGCGTCTTTTGCCCATCGTACATGAAAACTGGCCCGCGGTTACGCCGGAAAAGATGTTGCGGGTCACTCCGCTCATCCGCGAGCGCATCAAATTACTGCGCGAAGTGCTGACCGCTGCGGACTTCTTCTTCGTCGATCAGCTGCCACCATACGATCCCGCAGAACTGACCCCGCAGAAGGGCGATGCCGCGATGGCCAAAAAAGTTCTGGAAAAGGCTGAGGCGGTCTTGGCGGGTGTTGAGTTCAAACACGACCCGCTGGATCAATCTTTGCGCACCGCAGCCCAGGAGCTCGGCGTAAAAGCAGGACAAATGTTCCAGCCGATTCGCGTCGCTGTGTGCGGGCGCAAGAATGCCCCAGGTCTTTTCGAAACGCTGCAGGTGCTGGGAAGGGAAATCACTCTCGCCAGAATCGGAGAGGCTCTTCGCAAGCTGGATTGAATCGCAATTTGCACCGGTCACCTATCGAGAACTTGCTAGACACCAATCATGATCCTCTAAGTCGAGATTTGTTATCTCTGTACTTTCGACAATTTTGTGATATGTTACTTCCGCCTAAGTAATTTCCTCCTACTTGGACAACATCGGGGCTCCCCAAGATGCCCGGACCTATGTCGCTATGGCTTCCCAAAGCGACCAGTCTTTTAGTGATTAGGCCCAGTCCGTCAACGACGCTGCGATTTTTAAAGATTGCCCGATAAGAGCGCTCGCAAGCTCGAGGAGTGCACGTGCCAAAACTGACAATTAGACCATCCTCAGTACTGCTGACATCAGGCCAAGCCACGACCTTCGAAGCAATCGACGATAGCGGGAAGCCGACTGCAGTGGCATGGAGCGTGAGCCCCGCAGTCGGCACACTGATCACAGCAACGCCCGCTACCCTGGCGACTGCCACGTCAACCGCGACTACAGCGGCGACCCCACCCGCCAATCCGAGGGTTTCCTCGGCTACTTATGTGGCGCCGCTAATAACCAGCGCTCAAATGATTGCAGTCATCGCGAGTGGAGACACAGACTCCGGCAGCGCTACCGTTTCTCTGACACCCGACGCCATCTCGGTCATTCCTACGAAAGTCGACCTGAAACCCAACCAGTCGCAGCAGTTTGTGGCCGTTGTGGCGGGCGGACCAACTTCCGAAAGTCAGGGAACAAGCGGACAACCCGCTACTGCGGCCTCGCCCGTCCTCTGGATCCTGAGCCCGCCGGTAGGCACGCTAGACGACAATGGCCTCTATCGGGTTCCAGCTGATATTCCTGATACCACCGCTATTAGCGTGACTGCCAGCAGCAAAGCCAGCGGCAAGCAGGCAACTGCGACAGTTAGCCTGATGTCCCCTCCGTGGTCCGGACGTGGCGTGCAGTTACTTGGCCTTTACCTCTTTCTGGTCTTCAGCCTTGTGTTCTTGATCGTGCTCCTTTGGCCACCTGCCTTGCCTAGTCCCGACACCGCCAAGGCAAATCGCATTGAGGCAGAAAAAACGCTTGACGACCGAACGAACGATTTGACGCAAAAAGAAATCGCAGTGGCTAAAGCCCAAGCGCGGCTCACCACTGCGAAGGCGGCTGCGACTTCCACGGCCAAATCCGCAACGACACAGACGGGGTCGGCGCAAACCGACGCCACGGATGCTCAAGCTGATCTGGACACTGCGAACTCGGCACGTTCGCGCTCAGGAGAGGCAAGAGATTTTGCTGCCAAGGATCTCCAGAAGAAGCGCGAGATCGAAGAGAAGGTGAACAATCCTGACATCGACACGAGATTGGTCGGCCGGATTAACCGCGAATTAGACCTTCTCTGGCTCGTCCTACTCAGCGGATGTCTTGGCGCTTTCCTGCACATGTCTCAATCATTCTCCGACTACATTGGCAACAAGACGATCAAGGAAAGCTGGGCGTGGTGGTATTACCTTCGACCATTCATCGGATCGGGGCTGGCCTTGGTCTTCTATACCGCTATTCGCGGCGGCTTCATGTCAATCGCAACCGGTTCGAATTCGAGTGCGTCCGAGTTGAATCCCTTCGGCATCGTAGGCGTTTCGGCGTTGGTGGGTATGTTCTCAAAAGCTGCCACGATGAAGCTGGGCGAGGTCTTCGACACTCTTTTCAAAACCGATAAGGCGAAAGATACCAAGGACAAGCTGAGTCCGGTGCAGAACACAACTGACGCTGGCAAGAGCACGGGGACCTCGACGGGCACACCAACCAAGTAACGGGTTCGCGATGCTTTCATTTTCATAGGAGGACAGCCTATGCCGGCGACTGATACGCAGGAATCACACGCATCGATCTTCTTTCTGGCCGCGTTCTTCCTGCTCGTGCCGGTGATTCTGCTCATTTGGCTGGCAACGCGGTCCCGTCCGAACCCGGAAGGAGCCTTCATCCGCGCCGTACACAAATCGTCGCAACCCGGCGACGCCGACGTTTCCCATTCGCTTCTTCAAGCAACTTTTGGTAAAGAGATCACAGTGGTTACCTGGGCCAAGCGCGACGGCGTGAAGGATTACCGGGGCAAGATAGAAACGCCCGCATTCAAGGACACGTGGGTCACAATCGCTCCGCAAGTAAAGAAGTTCTGCCAGGATTTCGTGCGAGATCACGGATCAGACAAGACCCAGTTAACGCGGCGCCTGGAGCAGAGGCTGGGACTTCCCCGCGACTCGGGATACGAGACTTTCGTGGAATTTAGCATTACGCCTACCGACGCGAGCCAGTTTTTCCGTCCTTGCATTGATCCATCACCGACCAGCAATTCATGTCAACCCGCTTTCACGCCTGCTTGCACCAACTGGTCTAATCGTCCTGAGAACTGCTTGCCCAGGACCGCACAGGAATTACAGGCCGATCTTGACGTGAGCGGCCAACCTGCTCAACCACAGGCTGCGGGGAAAACAGCGTCGATAAGGCATCGATTCTGGTTTCTCAACACTTATTACAATCGGTTTGCTTTGCCCAAAGGGTATCCACCGTTTCCATGGACCTCTCTGGGATACACATTTGACTGGGACACGGAACCGGGCAGCGATGACTTTGTTGAGTTTGGCGAAAGCGAGTTTGTGGTTCCTCCGAAAGTGCCGATGAAGTTCATCGCGGCAGTCGATACAGCCACGTACTGCGCACCCTAGATTTTTTATAGTAACGCCTCCAGAAACAATTTCTCCGTATCCAGCGTCTCTCCCGCGTCAACCTCGTTTTGTTGCATCCGTGAGTCCGATTTCGTGATCTATAGTTTCAACGTCTCAAAACACAAAACCTTTTTCGCAGGCTCATTCAGAGAGGCCCTCATGAAAGCTGTTCAAATCAGTAGAGCGGGCGGTAATTTTGAAGTCGTGGAGCGTCCTACGCCCGAACCGGGACGTGGACAGGTTCGCATCAAGGTGGAAGCTTGTGGCATTTGCCACAGCGACGCTCTGGTGAAAGAGGGCCATTGGCCCGGCATGCAGTACCCACGCGTCCCCGGACATGAAATCGCCGGCCGCATCGACAAAGTCGGCGAAGGCGTTACGTTGTGGAAGTTGGGCCAACGGGTTGGCGTCGGTTGGCACGGCGGACACTGCTTCATTTGCGATGCCTGCCGCCGGGGCGATTTCATCGTTTGCCGGAACGAGAAGATCACTGCGATTCATTTCGACGGCGGTTATCAGGAATACATGATCGCCCCAGCCGAAGGCGTTGCGGCCATGCCCGACGATCTTCCCGCGGATGAGGCCGCTCCGCTTATGTGCGCCGGAATCACCGTCTTCAACTCGCTGCGCAATGCCGGTGCCCGCGCCGGCGATCTGGTAGCCGTGCAGGGCATCGGCGGCCTTGGACACCTCGGCATTCAATACGCGCGCCAGATGGGATTTCGCACCGTGGCGATCGGCCGCGGCAGCGACAAGAAGGCCCTGGCGACCAAACTGGGCGCGCACGAGTACATCGACACATCCGCCGGAAATCCCGCGGAGGCGCTGCAAAAACTCGGCGGCGCAAAGATCGTTCTTGCGACCGCTCCGGATTCAAAATCAATGTCAGCTCTCATCGACGGTCTAGGCGTGGCTGGCAAAATGATCGTCGTAGGCGCAGGGTTCGAGCCGCTCACGGTCACTCCGCTCCAGTTGATCCCCCAACGCAAGTCCATTCAGGGATGGCCGTCGGGCACAGCAAAGGATTCGGAAGACACTCTGCGTTATAGCGCCCTCACCGGAGTGCGTCCGATGATTGAGCGCTACCCGCTGGAGAAGGCCGCCGACGCCTACCAGCAGATGATCACAGGCAAAGCGCGCTTCCGGGTCGTATTGACGATGTCGTAGTTGTAGCGCTCGTGATCGTGGAGCAGCGGACGAAGCCTTCCGCCGCTCCATGGCCGCTTTTCGCGCGCTCATAACCCTTGCGGTACCGTCCGCACACATAGCAAACTAATCTCCCATGTCCATCGCTCTCTCCCTCGAAGGAAAAGTAGCACTCATCTCTGGTGGATCGCGCGGTATTGGCGCGGCCACGGTCCGCATGTTCACCGCGGCGGGCGCTAAGGTTGCATTCAGCTATCGCTCGGCCAAGAAACAGGCCGAGGCTCTCGCCGACGAATGCGGCTCTGCGAACTGCTATCCCATCGCCAGCGAACTGAATACTCCCGAGGCCGCGCGGTCTCTCGTCACGGAAACGGTGAAGCACTTCGGCCGACTCGACATCCTCGTCGCCAATCACGGAGTCTGGCCAGAAGCGGACATCGGAGTCGAAGCGATGTCGGACGAGCAGTGGCGCAGCACAATTTCCATCAATCTCGACGGCGTGTTCGGGTTGGTAAAGCATTCCGTTGCGCAAATGAAATCGCAGCCGCGCGGGAAGGGAGCGACCGGCCACATCGTGCTCATCAGTTCCACCAGCGGCCAGCGCGGCGAAGCGGGCCACATCGATTACTCCGCCACCAAAGGCGCGATCATCAGTATGACCAAGAGCCTTTCCAGCGAACTGGCGGGAGATGAATTCTACGTTAACTGCGTGGCCCCCGGGTGGGTCGATACCGACATGAGTGCCGGGGCGTTGGCAAAGCCGAACACGGGCGACGAAATTCGCGCCACGATCCCTATGGGCCGAGTGGGCCGACCGGAAGAGATCGCAGCTCCAGTCCTTTTTCTTTGTACCGCGCTGGCCGGCTTCGTCAACGGCGAGATTTTCAACGTAAATGGCGGCGCGGTACTGGTCGGCTAGAGCTTGCAAATACTGCGCATTTGGCTTGCTTTTTCGCGATTTCGTGCATCCAAGCAGTTAAGGAGTTTCCCGCTAAGGCAGAAAGTCCTGAGAAAACGCTACAATTCCTGTTGCGCGTAGTGCTTCTTCCATCGGAATGAAAGGTTATTTATTCAGTCTGGCGTTGGTGTGCTCTCTGTCTGTGCATGGCCATGGACAAGCGCAAAGTCCATCGACACCGGCGCAGCCTTCACCGTCGGCCGCCCCACCCGCTCAGGTCCTGGACGAAAATGGCCGCAAAGCCAAGAACATCGTCGAGCAGGGAATTCAGGCGCTGGGCGGTCAGACTTATCTCACCATCCGCGACCGCGAGCAGCAGGGGCGCGGCTATTCCTTCCATCACGGGCGTCCTAGCGGCACCGGTGCGGTGTTCTGGAGCTTCTCCGAATTTCCCGACAAAGAGCGAGTCGAGATCACCAAACAACGCGACATCGCCCAACTCTATATTGGCAATAAGGGATACGAGATTACCTACAAGGGCGCGCATCCGCTCGAACCGAAGGATCTGGAAGACTACCTTCGCCGCCGCCACTTCTCGCTCGACACCATCCTGCGTACGTGGATGAACGATCCCACCGTCATCTTTCTGTATGAGGGCCAAGCGATTGCCGCCCAGCACCCGGCGGTGCAGGTTACGCTAATTAATTCGAAGAACGAGGCGGTGACCCTCTATTTCGACACCGACAACCACCTGCCAGTTAAGAAGTCCTTCGAGTGGCGCGACCCGGTCGATCGGCAGAAAAATCTGGAAGAGGAAGTTTACGAGAATTACAAGCCGATTCCAGGCGGCATAGTGGCGCCTATGAACGTCACTCGTTTTTTCAATGGCGACATGTCGTCCCAACGCTTCCTGAATACAGTGAGCATCAACCAGGGACTCGATCCTACCATGTTCGATCCGAACTCAGGTTATAAACCAAAGGACGTGGACAAACGGTAGCATCGCCCCACCCACAACTCTCCTAAACAACTATAAAATAAGTACTTATCTTGATTCTCCCTGGCTTTTCTTCCATCCCTTTCGACCACGAACTGTGGCTTTTTTGCCACAGACAGTTTTCTTGGCAAAGCAGTAACCTACCAAGGTTACCCACAAATCTTTGACTTCAGAGCAGACAATTCGCGCTGCCGTAAAGTGCAGCGGCGTCGGCTTGCATAGCGGCGCTCCGGTCACCATGAGCATCCTACCGGCGCCAGCGGGCACCGGGATTGTCTTCCGCCGCACCGACCTTGACGGATTCGAGATCGAGGCCATCAGCCGCAACGTAGCCCGCGTCAGCTATGCCACCAGTCTGATGAAAAAGGGCGTGCTCATCTCCACCACCGAGCACCTGCTCTCGGCGTTTATCGGCATGCGGATCGACAACGCCATTGTGGAGCTCGACAACCTGGAGTTACCAATCCTCGATGGCAGCGCCAAGCCCTTCGTCGAGATGATTCAGCGCGTGGGCATCCGCAAGCAGCGGCGCTCGCGCAAATACCTGAAGATCACGCGCGAGCTTGAAATGCGCGAGGGCAATAAGTTCATCGCGGTTTACCCCGCCGATATTTATTCCGTTTCGTATTCCATCAACTTTCCCCACCCGCTCATCGGCAAAGAAACATTTCAGGTCGAGCTGACCAACGGACGCTACCTGCGCCACATCGCCGCCGCGCGCACGTTCGGATCGCGCGAAGACGAGGATGCTATGCGCAACATGGGATTGATCCGTGGAGCGTCGCGCGAAAACTGTATTGTGCTCACTCGCACTGGAATTGAAAATGGACCCCTGCGGTTCCCCGACGAATTCGTTCGCCACAAGGTTCTCGATCTGGTCGGCGACCTGGCGTTGCTGGGCAAACAGATTCTCGGAAAAGTCGTCGCCGATCGCGCAGGACACGCCATGCACACCGCGCTGGTCTCCCGCATCCTGCGCGACAAGACGTTGTGGGAAGAAGTCACGTTCCCCGGCAAATCAGAAGACGAACCTTTGATGGTCGCTTCCGAAGCCGCCGCCGGATCCGCCCTCTAACCTTCCTTCGCTGGCAATCTCGTTTGCGCACTTTCGCATTTCGTTCTACTATCCGGAGCAGTGCCTGCTGCCAAGAACAATCCTGATCCCAATCGCGACCGCCTGGTTTCGGCCGCGCCAGTCGAAGATGATTCCTCGTTTGAGTTGAAGCTGCGCCCGCAGCGCCTGGCCGAGTTCATTGGACAGAAGAAGGTCAAGGAGAACCTGGCAGTTGCCATCGAGGCGGCCCGCTCTCGCGGCGAGGCCATGGACCACGTTCTGCTCTACGGCCCGCCGGGCCTGGGCAAGACGACGCTGGCCAATATCATCGCGAACGAACTGGCGGTGCACTTCCAGCCAAGTGCTGCTCCGTTGCTGCAAATCAAGGGCGATCTCACCGCGATCCTCACCAACATGCAGGACAAGCAAGTCCTGTTCATTGACGAAATTCATCGCCTGCAACCCGTTCTCGAAGAACTCCTCTATTCCGCGCTCGAGGACTACAAGCTCGATATCATCATCGGTCAGGGACCTTCGGCGCGGACGCATACGCTGGAAGTGAAGCCGTTCACATTTATTGGAGCGACGACGCGTGCCGGGCTGATCTCGTCACCGCTGCGCTCGCGGTTCGGCATCGTGCTGCGCCTGGAGTTCTACACGCCGGAGGATCTGCGGATCATCGTCGAACGCTCCTCAGAGATTCTAGGTGTCGAGATCGACAAAGCCGGCGCGATGGAGATTGCCAGTCGTGCCCGTGGGACGCCGCGCATCGCGAACCGCCTGCTGCGCCGCGTCCGCGACTACGCCCAAGTACGAAGCGGCGGCAAGATAGACGAACCCACGGCCAAAGCCGCGCTCGAGATGCTGGAAGTCGATCATTATGGCTTCGACGAAGTCGACCGCCGCCTGCTGCTGACCATCATCGAAAAATACCAGGGCGGTCCGGTCGGGGTGAATACTCTCGCGGCGGTTCTCGCCGAGGAACCCGACGCGATCGAAGAAATCTACGAACCCTTCCTCATGCAGATCGGCTTCCTGAACCGCACGCCGCGCGGCCGAGTCGCGACGCAACTAGCCTACGAGCATTTCGGGATCACTCCTAACCGTCGGCAAGCATCGTTGTTCTAGAATGATTACGGGGTCAACCGATATGAAGCGAACGCAACAACTTACGGCAATCATCGAGCGCGAGGGCAACGGGTACGTGAGTTTGTGTCCGGAACTCGATATCGCTAGCCAGGGAGAAACGATTGAAAGTGCCCGTTCGAATTTAAGGGAGGCCGTGGAACTGTTTTTCGAAACCGCCGACCCCGACGAGGTCGAAAAACGCATCCACTCTGAAGTTTTCGTGACTCGGCTCGAGGTCGAGGTTGGGTAAGCTACGAGTTTTGTCAGGCCGAGAAGTTTGTAAGATTCTCGCGCGTCATGGTTTTGTCGAAGTTCGTCAACGCGGAAGCCACATCGTGATGCAGAAGCGAATCGAGGGATCCACTATTACCGTCCCTGTTCCAGATCACGCCGAGCTGAAGATCGGTACGTTGGGTTCGATTGTCCGCCAGTCCCAGCTGCCGCGTGCCCTGTTCGAATCCTAGTGGCGACTGATGTCCCTGTTCGGTAAACCGGAAGACATTCCTTTCTTGTTTCGTCATCCCTGCCTTGATGTAATCTTGATGGCTTCCTCGAGGGGGGCGAGGAGAATCGGGGAGTAGTGCGTCCGTTGCGATCTCGGGATCAACAGCATATGATGGCCACCAAGCTGGCGGCCGGAGCCATTAGTTTTCTTTTGATCGTTGTCGCAGCACGTCCCTCATTCTCCCAAGACGTACCTTCCCAGCAGAATCCGCAATCGACTCAACCAACTCCTCAAACCTCGCCGCAGAATCCTTCTACTCAGGAGGGAGTTCCTCCGAATCCAAAGCAGGCTCCCGTAACGCAGCAGGTGCCATCGCCTTCCGCGCAGGAGCCCGAACCGCCCATCAAGAATCCGGAAGCACAGCCTGCACCCAAGCCCGCCATCGCTCCGCCCACGCTGACCATTCCGCGTCTTTCCGCTCCTCCGACCCTCGACGATTTTCTCAGCATGAAGCCGCAGGGTGCCGTCGCTCAGCAGATGGCCAAGGTAACGGGCTTCACGCATCGCAATCCGCATGATGGCGAGAATGTTTCCGAGCCCACCGAAGCCTACCTCGGCTACGACCAGAAGAATCTCTACGTCGTGTTCGTTTGCTTCGACGATCCGAAACAGGTACGCGCGCGCATGTCTCGTCGGGAAGACGTCTATGACGACGACCAAGTCGAGATCATGCTCGACACCTTCCACGACCGCCGCCGCGCTTACGCTTTTCAGACCACACCCCTCGGCGTGCAGTGGGACGCTATCTGGACCGAAGCCTCGCGCGAAGAAGTCAGCGGCAACTTCGACACTTCGTTCGACACCGTATGGGACTCGAAAGGAAAAGTCACTGGTCAAGGCTTCGTCGTCTGGATCTCGATTCCTTTTAAGAGCCTGCGCTTCCCCGCCACCAAGATTCAGGAGTGGGGGGTCATCTTGTATCGCGGCATCACTCGCAAGACCGAAGACGCGTTCTGGCCGCACGTGAGTTACAAAATCGAAGGCCGCCTCGGGCAGGCTGCTACACTCCATGGGCTCGAAGGAATTTCTCCCGGCCGTGACATTGAACTCATTCCTTACGGCCTGATGCGCGGGTTTCGCGCGCTCGACACCCGCGATCCCGCCAATCCTTACTTTCAGAAAGCTGCGGCTCAGGGCCAGCCCGGCATGGACGCGAAGTTCGTCTTTCACGATCACTTCACGCTCGACGTCACGGCCAATCCCGACTTCAGTCAGGTTGAATCGGAAGATCCCCAGATCACCGTCAACCAGCGCTACGCCGTATATTTCCCGGAGAAGCGTCCATTCTTTCTCGAGAACGAAGATTTTTTCCGCACACCGCTCGATCTCTTCTTCACGCGCAGTATCGGCGATCCATCGGCTGGACTTCGCCTCACGGGAAAAGACGGCCCCTATTCAGTCGGCTTAATGACCAGCGACGACCGCAGCCCCGGTCTCGCCGTCCCCGACTACAGTTCATACTCCGGCATGCGTTCGTACTTCACCGTGGCGCGGGTAAGCCGCGACATCTTCAAGCAATCCAGCGTGGGGGCGCTCTACACCGACTGGGAATGCCCCACTACGGGTGAGTTCAACCGCATCGGCGGCGTCGATACCCATCTGAAACCCAATCGCAACTGGACGGTCGAGGGCCAGGCGGTCACCAGTTCCAGCGATCTAGACTTGAATTGCGAGGCGAATCTCTATCCCTTCAGTTCGGGCAATCAGGGAAACGGCAATCACTATGCCGGACCCGCCGAACGCGCCGAACTTCGCCGCGATGGCTTCCACTTCACCTACGACGGCTTTTATACGGACATCACCCCGGGCTTCGCGAGCGTGCCTGGCTTTATCAACCGCGTCGACATTCGCGAGACCACGCAGGAACTGGATTACCGCTTCCGTCCGAAAAAAGGTTGGATTGTCGACTGGGGTCCGTCGCTGAATGTGCGCTACGATTTCGACCACACCGGTCTGCGGCTCGACACCGACTATTCGCCCTATCTCGCGATACTGGGTCGCGGCCAGACCACCATCTTCCTTAAGCCCTATGACGAGAAGCGCGAACGCCTTCGCCCGCAGGACTTCTGCTTCTACGGGTATGCACTGTTTTGTGGCCAGCCCACCTCAGACAGCCTCGATTTCCACGAGCACACCAGTGGCGCCGGCGTTCAGACCAGCTACTTTAAAAAAGCAACCCTCGCGGCCAATTATTACTGGGGCGATGGTGTGAATTTCGTGGCCGCCCCTCCGTCTACCGCGATCTCGACAAATCCATACACCCAGCCATTCCTGGCCCGCGAAGACAATGCTTCGGCCACGCTGATCCTGCGGCCCATCCAGCCCCTGAAAATCGAAAACACGTATCTGTTCGAGCGCTTGCGGACGACCGGCTCGGCATTCTCATTCATCCAGGGGCAAGTACCAGGCGCAGGACATTCCATCCTCAATGACCACATCCTCCGCAGTAAATGGAATTGGCAGTTCACGCCGAGGCTCTCCCTGCGCCTCATTCTGCAGTACAATGCGCTGCTCGCCGGGACACCGGGCGTGGGATCGCCCTATACCTATCTGCCGACGTCGCGCGAATTCAACGCCGACTTCCTCATCACCTATCTCATTCACCCTGGCACCGCCGTCTACATTGGCTATAACAGCGATCTGCAGAACCTGCAGGTGGTTCCCCGGACTCCAACCAGCCCCGGCTATGTCACCAACACCTCCAAGGGATACCTCAACGACAGCCGCCAGTTCTTCGTTAAGGTCAGCTATATGTTCAGGTTTTGACAGGTGAGCAGTGAGCGATGCTACGAGCCTCGATTTCCGAGCCACTTCGGCGGAAGGGCCGGTTGGCCACGGGTTTTGCTCATCGCTCACGACTCATCGCTTGGGGCTCGCCGTTTGCTGAATCCTGTGGAAATCGGTAGAATCTAATGATCTGAATTGAGGTTTTCACGAACATGAAAGCAGCCATCCACCCGTCTTATAACGAAGTGCGCGTACACTGCGCCTGCGGCAATACGTTCATGACCCGGTCGACTCATAAGGGCGACATTGGCGTTGAAATTTGCTCGAATTGCCATCCGTTCTTCACTGGCAAGCAGAAACTGATGGACACCGCAGGCCGCGTGGAGCGCTTCCGCCGCAAGTACGCCAAGGCCGAAACGGCGAAGAAGTAGGCTTTTGCCGCGCCTTGCCGCGCATCAAAGAAATCGAGCCCTCGCCACAGCGGGGGCTTTGTTTTGCACGCTGGGTAAAATGGAATTGTGAAGAAGTTCTGGAACAACTCGGCCAAAGGTGGGTCGGACACTCTTGTCCGACAAACGCCGGCCCCGAAAACCGTCCCAATCTCTCTTCAAATTGGCTCCGTCACCATCTCTCCCGCCACAGTTCTCGCTCCCATGGCAGGCGTGACCGACACGGTCTTCCGGCGCTTCATCCGCAACCTGGGTGGATGCGGCCTCATTATGACCGAGTTCACCTCGGCCGACGGCGTCCTGCGCAAGAAGGACCAGAAGGCCAAGCGCTATCTGCATTTTTACGACGACGAACATCCCATCTCAGCGCAGCTTTTCGGCAGCGATCCCAACGTCATGGCCGAAGCCGCAAAGATGGTCGAAGGCCTCGGCTTCGATCTGGTCGACCTGAATCTCGGCTGCCCGGCAAAGAAAGTCGTGAAGTGCAACGGCGGCTCGGGTCTGTTGCGCGATCTCCCGGCCATCGGACGCATCTTCGAGTCGGTCCGCGCCGCCGTGAAAATTCCCTTCACCGTAAAATTTCGCGCGGGATGGAACGATGAGGAAATCGTCTGCGTCGAACTGGCCCGCATGGCCGAAAATTGCGGCCTTGCCGCGGTCGCGCTGCACGCCCGCACGCGTGAAATGGGCTATAGCGGAAACGCGCGCTGGGAATGGATCGCCGCCGTGAAAGATGCTGTCAAGATTCCAGTCATTGGCAACGGCGACATCCGCTCACCGGAAGACGCCTGCGCCATGGTCACCCAAACCGGCTGCGACGCCGTCATGATCGGCCGCAGTGCGCCGTCGAATCCATGGATATTCCGCCAGATCGAGCAGTACTGTGCCGATATGGGCCCGGGGCTCGGATCCGGACGGGTGGAGCAAGGTTCGGCTCCGCTGGAGGACTCCGCCGGGCTTCACCCGGCACGACCGGATCAAAGATCCGGTCCCAGACCCTACGACGAGCCCTCCGAATCCGATCGCTACCAGATGATACGCACTTATTTCCGGATGCTGATCGAAGAAGAGCTACCCGACGCCGTCGGCAAGATGAAGCAGTTCGCGTCCTGGTTCACACACGGCGTTCCAGGCGGCGCACACCTGCGCAAAGAAATTTACGAATCAAAGAGCGCGCCCGAAGTTCTCAGCCGCGTCGAAGCCTTCTTCGAAGCCAGGTTGTGTGGCGCGGGCGCCCTCGCCCGCGAAAACGTGGCCGCTGTCTACACCGGAATTGTGACAACATTGTCAAATGTAGAGCAGCGGAATGTTGTCCCTCGGCGAGTAAGAAGAAGCGTGTAGGCTGGAAGTCCAGTCCCGGGCCGGAGTCTTTCGACTCGCAGCTCAGGACTTGGGCTCACACCTCGCTACAGCACCATCAACAAGATCCGCACGCCGGGGAAGCGCACGTTGAATAAGTAATAATCTCCGTCAACGTAATCGACGTAACAGTCGTCGGAGTCATAAGCCCAGCCCGCCGGCCAGGCATCGACCAACGCAAACGTATATCCGCCATAAGCGAACTGCGAACGCCCGTTTACGACCTGTACGCGGCCGGGAGCGAAACGATGTTCCCGCCCGAAGTGAGCGCGGAAATCATTGTCGGCAATGTGCCGCCCGTGTTCTCGTCCTTCGGGACGATCATGCCGGTCGCCACTCTGCGCGTTCTGAGGGTGGCCTTCGCTCTGTGGAGCCATGTCTCTGCGGTCGCCGCTCTGCTGATTCTCGGCTGGCCGCTCTTCATTGCGTTTGTCTTCGTCGGCCTGCTTCGGACGCTCCCCGTTCGGATGCTCATCCGGCTTGGCCTGATCCTGCCGCGGCTCCTGATGCTCCGGCCGCGCGGAGTTCTCGTCCTTATGTTCGTCCTGCGCGACGACGGTCAACGCCGCTCCCAGCAGGAACGAAGCACAAATCCCAGTCACGATCGCGAATCGCTTCATAAAAGTGATCCTCGCTTCTATTTGAAATGTGAAATTCCGGGCCGACCAACGGCACGCGTTTGCGATGCCAGAAATCAGATGCCCGCCCGGAGAAAGCCTGTTGTCGGGGTATCCCTGTAGGAGGAGGGGTGGGAGCTTTCGTTGAAAGAACCTGTTAATCAGACGTCTGGTTGTTGAGATGTATTACCAACTTTTCTAAGTTTGAGTTCCAGACGATGCAGGGAGCGCATAACAGCTTCTCGATTCTTCGCAGATTTGATCCACTGTGGCAATCGTGTAAACATCGTCCACCTTCCGCTAGGTACACGCTCCCGCAATGTGGCAGCAACATAGGCCTGCAATTGGGTCAGATGCCTCCTGTTATAGGCCCAAATCGTATGACCACAGCAGGGCGTCTGCAGCCAAAGTGGCAGGCCAAAAACGGGATCGATGGCTTCGCCGCTAAAGGGCTTCTTGTGGGAGCGAACGGGCATTTCCAATCGTGTCTGGCAGGCGGGACATTCTGCTCCTATGGTTAACTTTTGCCGCGCACTTCGGTAGCGGCGGGATCGGGTTGAAACGAGCCACTTGAAGCCGCATTTCGGACAGCGATCTTTTGCGACGTCGGTGCTTGGTCCGAACCATAACCCCTTCTCTCCTTTTCGGCTGAACGTACACCGCAGACACTGAATCCGCGCATCTTGGGGTCTGAAAGGGATTGAATAGAGCGAAGGGTTCTTAGATACTGCCGGTCCCCCGCAATCCGGACAAACAGCAATCACAGTGTCAGCGAACGAGGGCAGGGGACCACTCTTGTCTAAATGCCTTTTCGGTGTCTTCGCCATTTGTGGCGTTCTCAGCGCCGGAGCAGTCCCGTCGCTGAATATCCGAGGGTGAACGCTCTACGACTTCCCTTTCGGCGCGTCCGCTTGCGCCGGTGCTTTCTTCACCTCGATCGGTCCTTCATCATCACCGGCAGCCCACGATCCCGCCATTTTGTCGCCATCAATTTTCAACGTCATCGTGCCAACCGGTCCGCCCGTATCGAAGTCCAGCGTGACGTCGTTTCCTTTATGCGTCCCGTCGGTAATCGTGAAGTCTCCATGCGACGAACGAATCATGCCCGTCACCGTCCCATCCTTTTCCGCCAGTTCGAGCGCCACCGTTATGTCTGCTTGCTGACTATTTTTCGCGGCGCCCTCGTAGCGGCCCGTCAGGTTCGAGTTCGTCGGCGCGCCTTTGTCCTGCGCCCGCTCCATCACCGGCAGAGCAAGCACCAGGCACACCATCAAGATCCGTTCGATCACCGCTGTGGAACAAAGTCCGGCAGCATTCTTCTGCATCGCGTCTAAACCCCTTTCGCGATCATTTTTCCCAATTCGTCTTTCTCTATGTAGGCCCAGGGCGTCTTGGGATCATGCGTGAACACCGTCAGCCAGCGCTCGGGTAGCGCACGGGCATAATACTCCTTCTTGCTCTCGATGGTTTGCAGCGGATAAAGATCGAATCCCATCCCCCAGGTAAGGTCGATATGCGCAGACGTAGGCATCAGATCGGATATGTAACAAGCAATCGGAGAAGAAGGACGGGGGTGCCCCACCCTCGTCGCGTTTTGTGCGGCAGGGTGGGGACTTTGACTTCCTGAATCCCTCTCCGAAACCGGATTTTTGCCGGATCCATCGACCATAACGGCCTGCATCCAAGCCGTGTGCCCAGGAAAGGTCTTCACTGAGATCCCCGGCACAATCTCTTCCCCACCCTTCAGCAAAGTCATCTGCCCGCTCGCGACCAGCGGATCGTAATTGTCGGAGATGAAGCTGATCGAATCCCGCTCACTCGGCTTACGCGCGTACTGCCACTCTCCCGCGGGCGCGTAATATTTGGCGCGCGGAAACGTCGGCACAATCTTCCCGTTTGTGTCGCGGACGGTGTTCCATCCGCAATGATCGAAGTGCAGGTGCGAGTTGATGACGATATCGATATCTTCCGGAGCCACACCGCCGGCCGCAAGATTCTCCAGCAACTTCGCCGGCTGCCCGTAAAACTTGACCATGCGCTCCGACAACTTGTTCCCCATCCCAGTCTCAACCAGGATGGTTTGCTTGCCGGTACGAATCAGTAGCGAGTTCAACCCAGCTTGCACATAATTCTTGTCGTCGGCCTCGGCCTTGCGCGACCACATCACCTTGGGAATCACGCCAAAGAATGCCCCGCCATCCAAGGGATAGGTGCCATCGGAGAAAACGCTGAGTTCAAAGTCGCCAAGCGTGAGCGTATGCATCAGTTCAGTGTGCCACAACATTCGCTATCGGATTTTCACTGCGGAAGCACGGAGCCCCTGAGAAACAGCGCTTCACTTCTTCAGTCTCTCAGTGTGTCCGTGGTAAATGAATTTGGTAGTCTTGCGCCATGAAGCGGCCCAAAGGCGTAACGGTGATGGCGATTCTGTTCGCGGTCGCGGGACTCTACCTCTGGACCACTGCCGTGGTGAAGCTGCTTGCTCCCGAAGCGATCTCGCTCATGAGTGGGTCGTCCCTGATGTACGGCCTGGAGGTCGCAGGGCCGTACATGGCGCTGCTGATTGGCAGCGTCTATGCGATCGTGGGCTGGGGATTGTTTCGCCTGCAGAACTGGTCGCGTTGGATGGCAATGCTGATCTTTGCGTTCAGTCTCGTTCCCCTGATCGCAAGTATTTCCCAAGCAGAGTTAGGCGTTCCAATCTTCTGGTATGGCTCGCAAATCGCGCTGCGCGCCGCCGCAGCGTGGTACCTGGCACAAGCACCCTCGGTCCTCGACGCATTCACAAAAACTCAGCCACGGATCAACCCGGATTCACACAGATAAAGAAGCTTTGTTATCCGTGATGATCCGCGGAAATCCGCGGCTGAGATGTTTAGCGTTTCGCCTTCGCCGGAGACGGTTCTCCGACGCGCTGGCTGACCGCGAAGATCATCTTCCCGGCTTTCTTGTCCGCATCGACCACAACGTGATCTCCATGCAGCACTTCGCCGTCGAGAATCTTCAACGCCAGCGGATCCTGCACGAATTTCTGGATCGCCCGCTTCAGCGGACGCGCTCCGAAGTTCGGATCGTAGCCCCGCGTGAACAGCAGGTCCTTCGCGGCATCGGTCAGTTCGAGCGAGATCTTGCGATCCGCCAACAGACGTCGCACGTCTTCCAGCCGCAGCTCGATGATCTTGACCAGCTGATCTTTTCCCAGTGGACGGAACACAATGATGTCGTCCACGCGGTTTAGGAATTCAGGCCGGAAATGCGCGTGCAACTGGTTCATCACCTGCCCTGAGGCCTGTTCAAAATCGGCCTCCGACGGCAGACCTTCCGACTGCAGGAAAGAAGACCCGATGTTCGACGTCATGATGATGATCGTGTTCTTGAAGTCGACCACACGGCCTTTGCCGTCGGTCAGCCGGCCGTCGTCCATCATCTGCAGCAGCACGTTGAACACATCCGGATGCGCCTTCTCGATTTCGTCAAACAGCACTACGGCATATGGACGCCGCCGCACCTGCTCGGTAAGCTGTCCGCCCTCTTCATAGCCGACGTATCCCGGAGGCGCGCCAATCAGGCGAGCTACGGAATGCTTCTCCATGTACTCCGACATGTCGATGCGAAGCATGGAGTGCTCGTCGTCGAACAGGAACTCGGCAAGCGCGCGAGCCAGTTCGGTCTTTCCCACGCCTGTTGGTCCAAGGAAGATAAATGAGCCGATCGGCCGTTTCGGATCACTCAGCCCAGCGCGCGAACGGCGAATCGCATTCGCCACGCGCTCCAGCGCCGGGTCTTGCCCGACCACCCGCTGGCGCAAGCGTTCTTCCATCGTGACCAGCTTCTTGACTTCGCCTTCGAGCATCTTCGAGACAGGAATGCCCGTCCATTTCGATACGATCCGCGCAATGTCTTCTTCGTCGACTTCTTCCTTCAACATGCGCTGCTTGCCGCCACTCTCCATTTGCTTCGTGAGCTTTGCCAATTCCTGCTCGGCTTGTGGAATCTTGCCGTAACGAATTTCGGCGACGCGTTCGTTGTTGCCCTTGCGCAACTCCCCCTGCTCTTCGACCTTCAGCTTCTCAATCTGCTCTTTAACCGCGCGGCTTCGGGCGATCAGATCTTTTTCTTTTTTCCAGTTCGCTTTCAGCGTGTTCGATTTCTCGCGAATCTCCGCCAGCTCTTTTTCAATGACGCCCAGCCGTTCCTTCGAGTTCGCGTCGTCTTCCTTCTTTAGCGCCTGCTTCTCGATTTCCAGCTGCGTGGCACGGCGTTCCAGCTGATCGATGTCGGTGGGCAGCGAGTCGATCTGGATGCGCAACGATGCCGCCGCCTCATCGATCAAGTCGATGGCCTTATCCGGCAGGAAGCGGTCCGAAATGTAGCGGTGCGACAGGGTCGCCGCCGAAACGATGGCCGAGTCCTTGATGCGCACGCCGTGGTGCACTTCGTACTTCTCCTTCAACCCGCGCAAGATCGCAATCGTATCTTCGACGTTCGGTTCTCCCACGAAGACGATCTGGAAGCGGCGTTCGAGCGCCGCATCTTTCTCAATGTACTTGCGATACTCATTCAGCGTGGTTGCGCCGATGGCCCGCAGCTCGCCCCGAGCCAGCGCCGGCTTCAGCATGTTCGACGCGTCAATCGCCCCTTCCGCCGCGCCTGCGCCAACGAGCGTGTGCAGTTCGTCAATGAACAGGATGACCTGTCCCTGCGAGTCTTCGATTTCCTTCAGAATGGCTTTGAGGCGATCTTCGAATTCGCCACGGTACTTTGCTCCAGCCAGCATCGATCCCAGGTCGAGCGACACGACGCGCTTGTTTTTCAGCACCTCCGGCACGTCGCCGGATATGATGCGCTGGGCCAGGCCTTCCACAATGGCGGTCTTGCCCACGCCCGGTTCGCCAATCAGCACGGGATTATTCTTGGTGCGGCGCGAAAGCACCTGCACGACACGGCGAATCTCCTCGTCGCGTCCAATGACCGGATCGAGTTTCCCTCGGCGCGCCTGTTCCGTCAGGTCGCGAGCATAGCGCTCTAACGCCTGGTACTTCGCTTCCGGATTCTGATCCGTGACCTTCTGCGATCCGCGCACCACGGTCAGCGCCTTCAGGATCGCGTCATAGGTCGCGCCATGCGCGGCGAGAATCCTCTGCGCCGCGTCCCGCTTCAGGTGCGTAATCGCGAGCAGCAGGTGTTCGGTCGAAACGTACTCATCCTTGAAATTGCCGGCTTCCTTGAACGCCTGCTCCAGTAATTTGTTCGTTTCATTGGCGAGCGTCGCCTGCGCGGAGTCGCCTGCCACTTTGGGCTGCTTCTCAATCTCGCCGTATACTTCGCTCAGCACGGCCTGCGGCCCGATCCCGATCTTTTCCAGCACCGGCGGAACGATGCCTTCCTTATCCTCAAGCAACGCCGCCAACAGATGAATCGGCTGCAGCTCCGGATTGCCATGCTCGCTCGCGAGTTGACTCGCGCGCTGCACCGCCTCCTGCGCTTTCACAGTAAATTTGTCCCAACGAATTGCCATAAGTTTGTCCTTACTTCGATGCTGCCTCAACCCGAACTTTTCCCGTCCACATACCAGCCCTGCCTCATCGCGTCACCCACTTGCTCAGGATGGTATCGGCCGCACACTCCGCAATGATACGGAGGATGGTTGATGCAGGTACAGGGTTGCAGGTCTTTACAGGTGCAGAACCTTTTCTCACATTGCGCTTCGTTGGCTCGGTCGTGGCGCGGGACTGGGACCTCCAGGGATTGGCGATGAGAGGATCCAAAAAAGTTCGGGAGGCGGTCACCTCTGCCGCCTCCCGAGACATCACGGACCGAGCCGATCTTCAGAACAACCGCCCGGCTTGCCTTCGCGGGGACGGACGAAATGCGTCCGTCCGACACAGCGTTACGCCGCCTTGCTGGGCCCTTTGCCTTCGAGAGTCTTTTCGCCGCCGATGTTGACCTTGATCTGCTTCGGCTTCGCTTCCGCCTTCTTGGGCAGACTGATCTTCAGCACGCCCTTGTCGTAACTGGCGGAGACGTTCTCCGCGTCGACGGTCTGCGGCAGCGTGAAGGTGCGGGTGAAGCTGCCATACTGACGCTCCACGCGACGATAGTTCTCCTCTTTCTCTTCCTTCTCGATCTTGCGCTCGCCCTGGACGGTCAGGGTGTTGTTCTCGAGGCGAACATCGATGTCCTTCTCCTCGATTCCCGGCACTTCGATCTTCAACGTAACCTTGTGCTCGTCTTCGTAGACGTCGACAGCGGGGGCAAAACTCGAGCTGGTCAGGGATTCATCCCGGCTCGTCTCGTTGTAGGACTCGCGGAACAAACGGTTCATGCGATCCTGCAGCGTCGCAAACTCACGGAACGGTTCCCAACGGGTTAATACGGTCATGGCTAAATCCTCCTCAGATTTCGGTGTTGACTAAGATTTTGAATTTCGTGACCGGCGCTTGGCTCCAGCCCTTCGCTGCGGTCACTTCAATTAGACGCATAGTTAGCGTAAAGGAAGCATAAAAGTTGAGCGTATTATTGTCAACTACAAAATTTACATTGTTTTCAGTTACTTACCACAGCTATGACGCACTTCAGGTAGGCTGTTTCCGGCACATTTAGCAGCACTGGATGATCCTTGGCCTGTCCCCGCACCTCGATCAGCCGCAAGGTCCGATGGGCGTCCAATGCCGCCCCAGATAGCATTTCGAGGAAGTTCCCCTCGCTCACGTGATAAGAGCATGAGCAGGTCACCAAGGTTCCCCCGGACCGCAGCATCTTCAGCGCACGAAGGTTGAGTTCCTTGTAGCCGCGAATCGCGGCCTCGAGATCGCGTTTACTCTTAGCGAATGCGGGCGGATCGAGCACGACGGTGTCGTAATGCCGGTTGGAGGACGCATAGTCCTTGAGCAAGTCGAAAGCGTTGCCCTCAATCCATTCGATTTCCTTGCCCTTGAACTGACTCTGATTCAGCGCCGCATTCTGGTCGGCCACTTCGAGCGCCGGACGCGAGCTGTCGACGCCGGTCACCTGGCTGCAAACGCGCGCCAGGTGCAGCGCAAATCCACCCTGATAGCAGAACACGTCGAGCGCCTCGCCCTTCGCGTATTGCGCCGCCGAGGCGTAATTCTCCCGCTGGTCGAGAAACGCTCCGGTCTTCTGGCCTTCCATAGCGTCGAATTGGAAGTGGACTCCGTTCATGGTGAACGTCGTGGACGCCTTCTCCCCTTGCAGCGGTCCCGAGTTGCGCGGCGGGAGAGTTTCGAGGTCCCGAACGCGGGCGTCGACGCGCTCGATGATCGCTGCCGGACTGGTCAGTTGGGTCAATTGAGCGATGACGGCTTCGCGAATAGGGTTGGCGTCAAATGCCTGCGTCAGAATCTGCAGCGAAAGAATGTCGTTGTAGCGGTCCACGATGAGGCCTGGCAGAAAATCGGCTTCGCTGAAGACCAGCCGGTACGCGTTGGTATCGCTGACCACCAACTCCCGATAAGCCACGGCCTCGCGGATTCGCTGGCGGACGAGTTCGGCCAAATTCGCGACGACTTCGCCCGAAATCATGCGGATCGCAATCTGCGACGACGACGAGTACAGCGCGGTCCCCATCGGTTTCCCGCGATGATCGGTGACTGCGACCATCGATCCCGGGGCGACTTCATCCGCAGCAGTAATGTCGGAACGGTAGACCCACACGTGGCCTTGCTTCAGACGAGTGGCGCCGCGCGCAGAAATTTTGACGACCGGGAGCGATGACTTGGGCATGGGGGAATCTTAAACCCCGAGCAACGTTCTTCGATCCGTGATCTCGCTTCCCACCTTGCTCTCCATTCCAACGAACAGCCTATGATTCAAAAAGAGTTCCCGGTTGCCGCACCGTTAACTTGTCGATAGCATCTGACTGGCAGGAGGAAATTCATCATGAGCGTCTTGTCGATCTGGGCACAACTGCAGGCCAAACCAGGCAAAGAAAAGGAACTCGAGGAATTCCTGAAATCGGCGCAACCGCTGGCGGAACGCGAGCCGGGCACGGTCAGCTGGTACGCCATCAAGATGGGTCCGGGAAAGTATAGGATTTTCGACACCTTCGCCGATGAAAAAGGACGACAGGCGCACCTCAACGGAGAAATCGCCAAGGCCCTCTTCGCGAAGGCGTCCGAGCTTCTAGCCGAACCCCCGAAAATTGATAAGCCGGAAATCCTGGCAGCCAAAAACGCTCGTTGAGAGCGGATTCCCGTAGCCCCCACCCTTTGGTCTGGGGTCGCAGCGCAAAGCGCGCAATAAGTGCCCTCACGCGCAGTGACACCCGTCACTGCGCAAAGTCTCCGATTGCGCTAAATCCTGAGCGACTCCAAACGCGCTCAGCACGGCCTTTCCTATAAACTAGAAGATTGTTCTTACTGCTAAGGATTCTGCCTTATGTTGCATAAAAATCGTCTCTTTACTCCCGGGCCAACCCCGCTGCTGCCATCGGCGCAAACCGCCATGGCCTCGTTTACCGCCCACCATCGCACGGCTGACTTTCGCGCCCTCTTTCAGCGCGTGCTCGCCGACATGAAGGAATTCATCGGCACCAAGAATGATGTACTCGTCCTGGCCTGCTCCGGTACGGGCATCATGGAAGCTTCCGTCTCGAACCTCACCTCGCCGGGCGACACGGTGCTTGTCCTGACCGCCGGAAAATTCGGCGAGCGCTGGACCGGCCTGGCCAAGGCATTCGGCTGCAAGGTTGACGTTCTAGAAGTTCCCTACGGCCAGACCTTCAATCTCGATGACGTCCGCTCCTGCATGAATAACCAGGTTCGCGCGGTTTTCGTACAGGCCACAGAAAGCTCGACCGGCGCCCGTCACGACATTGAGGGCATCGCCAAGATCGTTCGTGCCAAGGGCGATGAAACTCTGCTCGTCGTCGACGCGATCACCGGACTCGGCACCACCCATCTCGATGTCGACAAATGGGGCGTCGACGTAATCATCGGCGGATCGCAGAAGGCGCTCATGATGCCCCCGGGGCTCGCGTATTGTGCCGTCAGTGACCGGGCGTGGAAGTCGATGGAGAAAACGACTTCTCCTCGCTATTACTTCGATCTGCGCAAGGAGCGGAAATCCGCGGCCAAGGGCGAAACCGCATACACCCCCGCTACATCCCTCTTCGCTGCTCTCGGTGCGGCGCTCGACTTCATCCGGGGCATGGGCAACGGGGACCTGTCCAAGGGACGCGCAGAACTGGTCAACAATGCCGAACTGTGCGCCGAAATGACTCGCGCCGGCGCCAAGGTACTCGGCCTGAGGCTTTATGCGTCGGCTCCAGCGGCGGCTCTCACTGCCATCACCGCTCCCGATGGCCTCGATTCCGGAAAGATCGTGAAAGAGTTCCGCGAAGGGTTCGACGCCGTCGTAGCCAACGGCCAAGGTGAGATGAAGGGCAAACTGTTCCGCATCGCTCACATCGGCTACTACGACTATCTCGACACTATCGGCATCCTCGGCGCGCTCGAACATGTGCTGGCGCGGGTCACCGGCAAGCACGTTGAGTACGGATCGGCGGTGCGCGCGGCCCAGGAAGTGTACGCGCGTAGCACCGAAGCCGTTCCGGTTGGTTGAAATGACAGCATCCCAAGGGATTCAATCTTGAAGATCATTGTCGCGGAAAAGATTTCCTCGTCCGCAGTCGCGGAGTTGCAGGAACCGGGATGGACCGTACTTTCGGCTGACCAGCTCGACGGCAAGTTGCCGGAGCATCTGGAATCGGCCGACGCACTCATCGTGCGCTCGGCCGTACAGGCTGACGCTAAGCTGCTCGCTCACGCCAACAAGCTGCGCGTGATTGGTCGGGCCGGCGTCGGCGTCGACAACATAGACCTCGAAGCCGCCACGCACAAGGGCATCGCGGTCATGAACACGCCGGGCGCAAACGCCGTGGCCGTCGCCGAACAAACCATCGGGATGATGCTGGCCATGGCGCGCCATCTCTGCCGGGCTGACGCACTGATGCACGCCGGCAAGTGGGAGAAGAAATCGCTGCAAGGCACCGAGCTGCGCGGCAAGACTCTCGGTGTAGTCGGGCTGGGCCGCATCGGCATGGAAGTCGCCCGCCGCGCGCGAGCATTCGGCATGGAGTTAGTTGGCCATGATCCATTTGTCTCTCTAGCCGTCACCAAGGAACAGGGCATCCGCCTGATGAGCCTCGATGATCTGTACGCCGTCGCCGATTACATCACGTTGCATGTCGGCCTGACGCCGCAGACCGCGGGCATGATCAACTCCAGTTCGATCGCAAAGATGAAAAAAGGTGTGCGCCTGGTCAACTGCGCCCGCGGCGAATTGGTAAATGAGGGCGATCTGGCTGCCGCGCTAAAACACGGGCAAGTTGCTGCTGCAGCAATCGACGTGTTCACTGAAGAGCCTCCCAGGAATTCTCCACTGCTCGCGCTCGAAAACGTCGTGCTCACTCCTCACACCGGCGGCTCAACCCTCGAGGCGCAAGAAGCTGTGGGCGTGCAGATCGCTCGACAGGTCAAGGAATATCTGAAGCACGGCGTGATTCAGAACGCAGTCAATGTGCCTTCCGTTTCCGCAGAGGAATACGCCGCAATGCAGCCCTACATCGTGCTCGCCGAGCGCATGGGAGCGTTTCTCGCCCAGGTATCGGACGGGTCGCTCGAGGAGATTTCTCTCCGCTACAGCGGACACATCGCCGAGTGGAAGACGGAGTTGATTCGAAACGGAGCCGTGAAAGGCATCCTGAATCAAGCTCTGGAAGAGAAGGCCAACCTGGTGAATGCCGCCGCCATCGCCGCAGAGCGAGGCTTGCGTCTGGTTGAGTCGCACAAAGCGAAAGCCTCAACCGGCGGCGCAGGCAGTGTGCTCTCGATTTTCCTGAAGACCGCGACCGAACAACACATGGTGAAGGGCGCGGTACTGCACGGAGCGGCGCCGCGGCTGCTGCATGTCGACGGCATCGACGTGGAAGCCCCGCTGGAACGGAATCTGATCTATCTCCGCAACCGAGACGTCCCCGGCGTGATCGGCAAAGTCGGCACCATCCTGGGAGAAGAGTCGATCAACATCGCAGACTTCTCGCTGGGGCGCAGGGGCGCAGACTCCGCTCCTGACCAGGTCCGCGAAGCGATCGCGGTAGTCCACGTCGATGGTGCAGTCCCCGAGTCAGTCCTCGCCAAGCTTCGCCAGATCGAAGCAGTCCAGCAGGCAAAAGCAGTCAGATTGTTCTGATTTTCTCAGTATTCTGAGATTTTCTCGGCGAACTTGGCGGCGAAATGCTCTTACTCGCCCGACTCCCGCCGCAGCTTGCGGCTTTCCGCCAGCAGCGACATCGAGTGCATCAGGTTTTGCAGCGTGACAATGCCCACCAGCCGCTGATCCTCGACCACCGGAATGATGCTGTTGCCCCGCGCCGTCAATTTGCGGAAGGCCGATCCCAGCGAATCGTTGCGCACGGACACTTCAAAAATCTTGTTCATCACCGCCTGCACGTAGCCGTTACCCTCGGCGCGCAGTGCGTCCAGAATCCGTTGCCGCGAAATCACTCCCACCATGTCGCTGCCCCGCACCACCGGAAAATCGTCCTGCAGCGAGTGCACCGCCTTCTCCAGCGCATCTTCCAGCGTGTCGGCCGGCGAGAGCGTCGCAAAATCCGTCAGCATCACTTCTTCCAGCCGCACGTTGTCGAGCACGGACTGGAACACCAGCGCGCGCTCTTCCAATTGCGCCGCCGAGAAAATAATGACCCCCACCACCGTCAGCCAGTAATCGCTGAACAGCCCCGCGATGATCAGCACCATCGCGATCGCGTTGCTGATCGATACCGCGCGGCGGGTCGCCAGCGAAGGTTCAATCGTCCGCGAAAACAGCGCGCGCAGAATTCTTCCGCCATCCAGCGGATACGCCGGCACAAGGTTAATGATGGCGATGTACAGATTTGCCCATACCAGGCTGCGCCGCAGACTGGCTGCCTGCATGAACGGGAACGTCCGCAGGTCGACGTGGCTATCGAGCGCCAGCAACACCACTGCGCAAAGACCCGCCAATGCGAAGCTCACCAGCGGCCCCACGGCGGCAATGCGGATCTCCCGCTTCCACGACAGCGCCGACGGCACTGGTTCCGCGCGCGACTCGTCATAAATCGGCACCCCAGTCAACGGCAGCAAAATCACTACCTTCGGAACCAGCCCCAGCCGCCGGGCGGCAAGCATGTGGGCCAACTCGTGCGCTCCCACGCAGGCCAGAATGATCCCTACCAGAGCTAGATCCCGCGGCCCATTCGCGCTCTTGTGCGCTGAATATTCCATCCCGTACACAAACAGCGGGAGGATCAGAAAGGTGAAGTGCAGGCGCACGTCCACGCCGAATAAGCGTCCCATCGAAATCGATAAGCTTCGCATCGGCCTTGGCTCCTTTATATTTTACATGGCCGATATTTCGCTGGGCCTCCCGAAGGTACGAGTCCATGCGGGTGATTGCGGGAAAATACCGGAGCCGACCCTTGCGCTCGCTGCGCGGCATGGATGTGCGTCCCACCTCCGACCGCCTGCGCGAGACGCTCTTCAACGTGTTAACGGCCGGCAATCCCGCCGCACTGGAAGGCACTGTCTGGCTCGATCTCTTTGCCGGCACAGGCGCCGTCGGCATTGAAGCCCTCAGCCGTGGCGCCAAAGAAGTCTTTTTCGTCGAGCACTCCGCCGCAGCCGCGCAGACTATCCGCAACAACCTCGAAACTCTGGGTGTCTCCGCCGGCTTCAACATCTTGCAGGAAGACTTGTCGCGCGCCTTCTGGCGCATGGAGCGCCAAAGGGTCGCCGCCGACGTGGTCTTCATCGACCCGCCCTACCGCTTGTCCGAGGCCTACACCAGCACGCTGCAGGCGCTGGCTGATTCCTCGCTCATCTGGGCGATGTCAGTCGTGATCGCCGAGCACGAAAAGAGATTTGATCCAGGAGAAGAATTCGGCGCTCTCAGAAGGTTTCGCCTGCTAGCGCAAGGAAGCGCCGCCCTAAGTTTTTATCGGATGGGAAACAAGACGGTGTGATCGGTCGGAGCCCGGTGTCTCCGGCAAGCCGGTGATCCATGAGGTTTAGCCAAAAGCTCGAAGCTCTTAGCTCAAAGCTCGCAGCTACATGATCAAATCTTCGTCGCGCCGCGTGATCGGATACTGCATTTCCGCCAGGTCGTTCTTCACCATGTTCAATCCATACACGCACTCTTCGAAATTGCGTGACAGCACCGCGAACATGGGCGCCACCTTGGCATACTCGAAATGCTCAAACTTGCTGACAATGTAGTAGCTCTCTTTGCCGGCCTTGATCCACTCCACAAAGCTTTCCAGACGGTGACGGCGCAAACGATTCTGGTTGATGCTCTCGGGAAACATCCCGGCAAAAAATAAGGCGTAGTCGCCAATATGCTTGCGTACTTGCCGCTCGCGATCGAACGACGGCGCCGGTCCGTACACAGGATCCGATTCCAGCAACATCTCTCCTACATCCGACAGCGCGCGGTTGTTGGCGTTGCGCACCTTGTAAACCTGCTCGGCTTCGCAGAACTCCGCCAGCAGATGCGACACATACGCCACAATCTGCGGATCGCGGATGCCAATCTCTTCCGCGTAATGCCTTCCCACCAACTCCTGAAACAACTGCTGCAGTGCATGTCCTTCCGGAATCATAGGTTCGGCCCCCCTGAAATCCGCGCCGACCGCGGACTCTCAGTCACTTGCGTGACTTGATACCGCAGGTTGCTTGTGAAACGCAAGTGACTTTTGTTTATCGGCACGATTCGTTTTCCTGATGAATTAGAAGGTGCGGCATGCCACGTGAGTTGTGCCATCCATCTGGTACGAAAGTCGTGTGGAAACGATGTTTTCGCGCGGATTTTGCTGTAGTCTGCTGGCACTCATTCTGCACGGCTGCCAAAACTTCGCCCAACCTCGCGATAACTCCGCAGATTCCCTTGTACAATTTTGCTCGGAGGATTTGATGCAGCGACAGAACATTGCCAGCGGCACCACTTGGGAGCCAATCGTCGGTTACTCTCGTGCAGTCAAGATCGGCTCATACGTGCACGTTTCGGGCACCACAGCCACCGGAGCGGATGGAAAAATCGTCGGCGTCGGTGACGTGTACTCGCAGACCATACAGACTCTCAAGAACATCGAAAGCGCGCTGCAGAAAGCGGGCGCGGGCATGAAAGATGTGGTGCGCACGCGCATGTACGTCGTCAACATCGCCGATTGGCAGAAGGTCGGCAAAGCCCACGGAGAATTTTTCAGCAACATCCGTCCGGCCACTTCCATGGTGCAGGTCGCGGCCTTGATCTCGCCCGAAATTCTCGTCGAGATCGAAGCGGACGCCTTCGTCGGGTGATCACATCACACCAGCGGCTTCGACATCTTCACGAAGTGGCATGGCACTTTCGGCGTGAGCTCGGGAGGAAACGGCTCGGTCCCGCTCTCGACATAGCCGCATTGGTGATAGAAGGGCGGCAATTCTGGTCGCGCGCTCACGATGCGCAACTCCATGAAACGGAAACCCAGCTTGCGGCAACGATCTTCCGCGGCGTTCATCATCCACGAGCCCAGTCCGGCTCTCTGCCGAGCCGGGTCAATCGACAGCAGGCCCAGGTATGCGCCGGCGCCTCGCGGTTCCAGATAGACACATGCCACTAGCGCCTCGCCGTCGTGCCCCAGCAGAAACTCGCCTCGGTCCATCAATGACCGCGTGGTTTCCAGGTCAATGCGGTCGCGATCAATCAAAAAACCTTCGGACTTCCGAAACGCAATGTTGATGAGAGCGGTAATTGCCTCTGCATCTTTCGGCCCGGCGACGCGAAGCTGTAATCTTTCCGGCATCTGCACATCATCCGCTCAGCCACATCCGACATCAAGATTCACGCGTTCTCCGATTTTCTAAGCGTTCTTTGCGCTAGAGTTTCTCAGGCCTAGTCCTTTCGCGGCGGATCCCCAGTCCACGGCGGCACCACCCCAATCGACCGCGCATACGCGATCTGCTGCCCCAGGTGTTGCGCGATGTGCTGAACAATGTAGAGCAGCACTCCGCGCTCCGTAATCTTCCCTCCATTCCACGCCAGCGTCTTCTCCAGATCCGCATCCGGCATCGCGCGGATGGCTTCCTTCGCGTGCGCGTACGACGCCTTCAGCGTCGCAATGACTTTCGCCTTGTCGGTCGTCGACTGCTCCAGCGTTTTCGTATCGACCCCGGCAGGAATCGGCCTGCCCACCAGCCGGTAGAGGTTGTAGTTGGCAGCGCTCGCGTGCAGGAAAACCTCCGCCACGGTCCGCACGTCTGCCGAAGGACGCCACGTGTATTTCTCGGCCGGAATCGCTTCCGCCAGCCGCACAAACTCGCTTTCCTGGATCATCACCTCGGCCATCACTTCCGAGCGATAACCCGTAACGCCGGGCGTTCCATCCCGATACGGATACACCTGCGCAGAAACGCAAAAACTCATCAAAATAAGCAACCAAACAACGGATAAAATGCGGAGCATACTCCCTCCTCGCGTGAGAGTTTCTACCTGTAACCGCAGAAAATCCACCGCCATCACCGCTCCGGATACACCAAAAACTGCTCCAGCTTCCCATCCGGATACGCATACGTCGTCAGCCGCAACGTCCGCGTCGGATACACCAGCCGGAACGATCGGAACGTCATCCCGCCTCTCAACTCCGAATCCGTCTGACGAAACGTCAGCGGTTCGCCCAGCCCTCCCAGGCTGCTCTTGAAGTCGGCCACACACTGCGCATCGAAATACAGATCCAGATTCGGCGCCAGTTTGCTCCGATCCAACTCGCCCTTCTGCAACCCGCTGTACAAGGCAAGCGTTTCGCCCTCCGCGTCCGTCCGCTTCTGTCCCGCCACCGTCGACGCACTCAGCCGAGCAATGTCGCTTGCCCCGCCCGCCATGTGATTCGTCAGCACCGCCACCGCGACGCCGTCATCTACCAACACTTCGTTATCCGCCACAAACCCGGTCACCTCGCCGCTATGTGAAATGTCCTTATGCCCGTCCAGATCTTCCACAGACACGCCCAGTCCATAATGCGTTCCCTTGCCGTCCTTGAGCTTCACCTCGGTAAACATCTCCTGATAGCTCTCCGGCTTCAGCAGCTTGCGCGCGATCAGGCTCTCGTCCCATAGCGCCAGGTCGTGCGCCGTCATCGCCAGTTCACCCGCGGCAAACATCCAGCCGCGTCCCTCTTTCGGTGCCGGACGCAGCGGCCCCAGCGCATACCGGATGTACGCCGTCGCGTCCGTCTGCGTCAGCTTCGCCTCATCCGAATTCCACACGCTTCGCATTCCCAAGGGATGAAAAATATGTTCTCCCAAGAACTCCATGAGCTTCTGTCCGGAAACTTTCTCCACAATGATCCCGGCAATCACAAAATTCGTATTCGAATACTGCCACTGCGTCCCCGGCTCAAAATCGAGCGGCTTCTTCGCCCACCGGTCCAGAATCTCCTGCGCCGTGGTCGCCTGCTCCATCGGCTTCATCAAATAGTCTTCGGGCCAATAATCCTGATACCCGCTCGTGTGGCTCAGAATCTGCCGGATCGTCACCTCGTCGCCCCGCGTCAACCCGGGCACATGTTTCCCAACCGCATCGTCGAGCTTCAGCTTTCCTTCTTCCTGCAGAATCAGAATCGCCGCCGCCGTGAACTGCTTCGAGATCGATCCGATGGAGTAGCGCATGTCGGGCGTGGCTGGCTTGTCGGGACTGATGTGTGCCCGTCCATACGCATGCGTGTAGACCAGCTTCCCGCCTTGCACTACGGCCACGCTCGCCGAAGGCACGCCGCGCTGTTCCATCACGCCCGCCGCAATCGCATCGACCCGCGCCTTCATCGCTGGATCGATCGTATCGACCACCTGTGCCCACACCACCGCACACAAAGCGCAAACACTCGCCACCACTCCGAATACCGTTCGAATCTTAAGAATGCTCTTCACGAATCCTCCATGAACGCAGGATGCTCTGCTTATGATCGCGCTGAAATGTTAGGCGCTGGGATGAGGAGAGTCAATGAACGTCAGGCCGAATGGAGAGAGTCGGCAGCGGCTACGATTGAATTCGCGACATACGGCGCGGCTTGAAGCCGCGCCCTTTCAAGGCGGTCGAAGAGTTCTACCGTATTCTGGTAAATTGCCGTCGCGGTCCGCGGTTTTCACCCATCGTTTGCTCCTGCCGCTTCCTTCGACTAGACTTGCCCCGCTACAAACTCACTCTGTGGAATCCGTTACAACAAGGAGAACAAAATGAAGACACGATCCATCGTGTTAACGATTGCGCTGTGCTGTGTGGGGTTGGCCGTTTGCTGGGGCCAAGGGGCGAACATGGGCACATGGAAACTCAACGAGGCGAAAACAAAGATCCCGGCGGGCGTTCCCAAGAACACCACGGTCGTTTACGTCGCGGCCGGAGACAACATCAAAGTCACCGTCGACGGCGTCGGTGCCGACGGCAAGCCTCAACACAATGAATGGACCGGAAAATTCGACGGCAAAGATTATCCTCTCACCGGCGATCCCGCAGCCGATACCCGCTCCTACAAGGTGATCAACGACCACACAACCGAACTCACCAATAAGAAAAACGGCAAGGTCACCGTCATGGGCCAAATTGTAGTCTCGGCCGACGGCAAGATGCGCACCGTCACCGTGAAGGGAACCGATCCCTCCGGCAAGATGGTCAGCTACAGCGCGGTATACGACAAGCAGTAGCAAGCATCAAAGGAGCAAATGCGGGTGCCAAATTTCCCAAAGCATCCGCGAGAACTGGAAAGATTCGTGGAGCCCCGGGCCCGTTGGTCCGGGGCCGCGAAGCGAGGCGAGGACTAACTAAGGCGTTCCCTCCCACCCGAGGCTTCCCCAAAGAGCTAGCAGACCCTGAAAGTGCTAGAACACAGTCGAGAATTGAAGGCGGCGTCCCACCAATGACTATCTTGGTACGCAGACAAAAGGGGCGAATGCCTGGCGGAGTGCCGGACGCCCCGTCTAGGGCTGCGAGCGCACGGTAAATATGCGTCCATCCCACCCAAGGCCTCCCGAAAGGCTAAGCAGAGGCTGAAAATGTTGAAAAGAAACCGAAATTTAGAGACCTGATTCCACCAATAACTATCTTGGTACCGGGAAAAAAGGCGGCTGCCAGGCCACCTTCTCGGTACAAGGTACTCGCTACTCGGTGCTAACTCTTCCCCCGGAGCATCCCGACCACCCGCTCATAATCATCCACGTTCGCATACTCAATCACGATCTTCCCTTTTCCCTTGCGATCGCGAATCTTCACGCGTACGCCCAGCAGCCGTTCCAAATCCACCTGCGCCGCCCGCACATTGGGATCGACCCAGCGCGATCCGCTGCCCTTTTTCGGACTCGGAGTCCCGCCCGGCATCCCCGGCACCGGATCGAGCATGCCATCCATCCGCAATACCAACGTCTCGATCTGCTCGACCGTCAGACCTTTCTTCACCGCATACAGGGCGGCTTCGGCGATGCGGTCATTGTCTTCCAGGCGCAACATTTCCCGGGCCTGTGCGAAGTTGATCCGCTTCTCCGCCAGCAACTCCATCACTTCGCGCGGCAGCTTCAGCAGCCGCATATAATTCGCCACCGACTGCCGCGACAATCCCACCCGCTCCGCAATCTGCTGCTGCGTCAGGTCAAATTCCTGGCTGAGCACCTTGAACGCTTGCGCTTGCTCCAGCGGGCTGAGGTCGTCGCGCTGCAGGTTCTCCACGATCGTCATCTCCGCCGCCTGCTGCAGCGACACCCTCCGCACCATCGCCGGAATGGTCGTCTTCCCCGCCTTCTTCGACGCGTGCAGCCGCCGTTCCCCCATGATCAGCACATATCGCGACGCATCGTCTTCCGACGGACGCACCACGATCGGCTGTACTACCCCATTCGCCTTGATCGAATCCGCCAGTTCCTCCAGCTTGTCGTCGTCGGCAATGTACCGAGTCTGAAACGGATTCTTATCAATGTCCGAAATCTGCACATTGATCACAAGATTCCCCGGCACCCGGGCCGGCTCAGCCACAGCATTAATCTCGATGGGGGAGTTGTCGGCGTCCGCCATATCCGATGAAGGGACGGTCGTCGCCTCAGCACTTGCCTCCGGCTGGCCGGTCGAGCGAAGTTCGGCAGCTGTCTTCTCCGGCACAGAATTCGCTGGAGCCACCGCAGGCCGAGCCACGCCCGCGGGCACAGCCCGAGGCCCCGGCAACAACGAATCCAACCCACGCCCCAACGCCCGCCGCTTCTCGACTTTCTCCTTATCCACCGCCGACGAAGTAGTCATCAATTCTCCCAATCAAAAATCCCTGTCATGCTGAGGCGGCGTCGGCAAGCGACAGAGCAGCCGGCGCGCAGTCGAAGCATCCCTACCTTCTTTCCAAGTCACGGGGAGCGACGCTCAATTTATATCGACATACATCAATCTAAACATAGACTAGTATCGATATACTAAGCGCTCTTGTCCATCTCCGGTGCCGCCCCGATCTTCTCGCCTTCGCTGTGCTCCTCGGTGTCTTCTTTGGTGATCGCCTCTTCTACAACACTCGCCGCCGGCGCATCACTCACCAGAGCCTGCCGCTCGATGATCTCCTTCGCCAGCTTGATGTAACTCTCCGCACCTTTCGAGCGCGGATCGTACATCAGCGCGGCCTTCCCATGGCTCGGCGCCTCGGCCAGCCGGATGTTCCGCGGCACAGTGGTGCGACACAGCTTGTCGCCAAAGAAATTCTTCAACTCCGTCATGACCTGCTGCGCTAAGTTGGTGCGCTCATCGAACATGGTCAGCACCACACCCTCAATGCCCAGCTCAGGGTTCAGCCCGGCGCGTATGCGCTCGATCGTGTCCAGCAACTCACTCACGCCTTCCAGCGCAAAGTACTCGCCCTGCATCGGAATGAGCACAGTATCAGCGGCCACGAGCGCGTTTAGTGTGAGCAGGTCCAGTGCTGGCGGACAATCCAGCACGACGAACTGGAAGCGATCGCGCAGGGGCGCCAGGGCGTCGCGCATCCGGAACTCGCGGCCTTCAGCGTCCACCAGCTCAAGATTTGCGCCGATCAGGTTCTTATGCGCAGGAATTAGCCAGAGCTGCTCGAGTTCAGTCGTGAGCAGCGCCTCCTCGCCAGAGGCTTCGCGCATAAGGAGATCATAGGAGCTGACCCGCTCAGGATCTTTGATGAAGCCCAGGCCACTCGTGGCATTCGATTGCGGATCGCAATCGACGAGCAGCGTATTCACTTCAGCGGCCGCGAAGGACGCAGCCAGGTTGATGGCAGTCGTAGTCTTCCCGACGCCACCCTTCTGATTAGCAACGGCGATGACACGTCCCATTGGATTGTTAAGAAGAAACCAGAGCTACGTCGCAGCATAATTCCATTTGCATTCACAAGCAATGAAGAATTGCTGTGCAGAGAGGTGAATTGATGTGCAAAACCAGTCTAATGTTCCTGCAGGAACATTGAGCAGTCGTTGGTCGCTAGTCGTTTGGCCGTTCGCTGCCCGAGTATTAGGTTTTGGGTCTGGATCCTGGCTACCTCAACTGCGAATGGTAGAGGGCGATAATGTTCCTGCAGGAACACTTGGACAGCGATTGTAGTAGCCCATCGCGATGTTTCTCGACAGCGGGCGGAGCACACAGGTTCG
>Ga0335071_10000520_pt1 | contig 42446 bp, 39 predicted proteins | sample Lox_Sample_15_FD_206724 | JGI IMG/M metagenome (GOLD analysis project Ga0335071, IMG submission 206724) | Soil microbial communities from Loxahatchee National Wildlife Refuge, Florida, United States - Lox_Sample_1.5 | ecosystem: Environmental > Terrestrial > Soil > Wetlands | place: USA... | reverse complement strand
TGGTTACCGCTCTGCCCAACGAGGTGGTCTGATCTCAGTATTGGGTACCGCGTCACCCGGACGGCTCATTTGATATGGAGGCGCTCCGAATCCAGTCGGCACAGGTGGTCCGGGTTTAGGGCAGGTCCACGTCGAGCCCGATAGGCCCTTTGGCGTAACTTGACACACCTCATTGGGCCGCATAGCGTTAACTAGAGGGTTGTTGCAGGACTTTTCCGGGGGCCGAGTGGAGTTTTTCCTTTCACCACAGATCCGAAGACTCCTGAGTTACGTGTGGCCGTACCGTTTTTCGATGGCTGCGGGTGTCGTGCTGCTTGCGATTGTCGGCGTGGCCGAAGGCATTATCATGCTGATGATCCGGCCGATCATCGACCGCGTGCTGAATCCCGGAGCGCCGGATTCGGATCTGCTGCTCTTCACCATGCCTAACGGCGGACCTTCCATTTACCTCAACCACTTCTTCCCGCACCGTATTCATAACGTTTGGACCGTCGTTTCCATTTCGCTGCTGATTGTATTTCTCGTCAAGTCGTTGGCTGAGTTCGGCGGCAACTCACTGGTGCAATGGTCCGGGCATCGTGCGATTACCGATCTGCGCAACGAGGTCTATCAGAAGATCATTCGCCAGCCCATTGCGTTTTTTCAGCACCAACCCACCGGCCGCGTCATGTCCGCAGTAATCAACGACGTCGAACGGGCGCGCCCGGCAGTGTCGGAATACCTGGCGGATATCTTCCGGCAATCGTTTACCTTTGTTGCGCTGATCGCGGTGTTACTGAGCATCGACTGGAAGTTGACGCTGGTGTGCGGTGTATTTCTGCCGATGATTCTGTGGCCCGTGGGTAAACTGGGCCGGCGCATTCGCCGATCTGTCGAAAGCAGCCAGTCGAAACTGGGCGAACTGAATCAGATCCTGCAAGAGACAGTAACCGGAAACCGTGTCGTGAAAGCCTTTGGCATGGAGGATTCCGAAACGCGGAAGTTCTCTGTCGCGGCGCAGCGTTTGTTGCGTGAAACAATGCGCTGGGTCCGCGCCCAGGTGGTCACCTCGCCGCTCATGGATATGCTTCAACCGGTGGTCATCGCATTGCTCTTGCTCTACGCGCGCGACAAGATCGTCCATCACCAGATGACCATCCCGTTGTTTATCACTTTCATTGGCGCGCTCTTCAAGGCCTACGAGCCGGTGAAGCGCATGGGGTCGGTCTATCAGCAATTCCAGCAAGCGCAGGGGGCCACTACGCAAGTCTTTGCCTATCTGGATCTGGAAGAGGAGGAGCGTGACGCTCCCGGAGCGAAGGAACTGCCGCCATTGTCGCGGGAGATTGAATTCGATCGCGTCAGCTTCTCCTACGACTCCGCGCTGGTGCTGCGCGAAATCAATTTTTCGGCGAAGAAGGGTGAGATTGTCGCGTTCGTCGGGTCCAGTGGCGCGGGCAAGACCACGTTGGTCAACTTGATTCCACGCTTCTACGAAGTCACGTCGGGCGCGATTCGTGTCGATGGCCGCGATATCCGCGAAGTGAGCATTCGTTCGTTGCGCGCGCAGATCGCCATGGTTACCCAGGAGACCATCCTGTTTCACGATACCGTGCGCAACAACATCTGTTACGGCCAGCCAAACGTTAGCAACGACCGCGTGATCGAGGCTGCTCAGGCGGCGCTTGCTCACGACTTCATCATGGAATTGCGGAAGGGCTACGACACGCTCATCGGCGAGCGCGGTACACGCCTCAGTGGTGGTCAACGGCAACGCATCGCCATCGCGCGCGCCATTCTGAAGAATTCTCCAATTCTGATTTTAGACGAGGCTACCTCTGAGCTTGACTCAGAGTCCGAACAGTACGTGCAGCGCGCTCTCAGCAACCTCATGGTCGGAAGAACCGTTTTTGTCATCGCTCACCGTTTGGGAACCATCCGAAAAGCCGATAAGATTCTTGTGTTGGAAGAGGGGCTGATCGGTGAAAGTGGCACGCACGCCGAATTGCTGGCTGCCGGAGGCACGTACGCCCGGTTGCACGATCTGCAGTTCGCGGAAGAGGATATGTTGGCTCCGGCTGACGCGCCCAATCCCAGCACATCAAGGACACGGGAATGAATGCAAAGACAGCAAGCGAGGCAAGCGCGGTGGCGGCAGGAAAGGCGGAAATCCGGTCGATGACCGGCTACGCATTGGTGCGCGGCGAGCATGCGGGCTGGCTGGTTCGCGTGAGCGTGAAAAGTGTGAACCACCGCTTCTTGGATGTGAAGGTTCGCATCCCCGATTCACTCGAACCTTACGAACATCGTCTGCGGCAAGCGGTGCGCGGCAGAATTCATCGCGGCCATCTCGATGTGCATGTCAGCGTCGACCCTGGCGAGGCTGCGCCGGTGCACGTGAATCGTGCCCTATTGAACGCCTACGCCGCTGCGGCGGAGGAATTGCGCGAACAAACCGGCGGAAAAGAGGAACTGGATTACGTTTCCCTGCTGCGGTTGCCTGGCGTAATTACCGGGCTGGCTTCGGCTTTGCCGGAATCCGAGGAAGAGCAGGAGGCGTTCGGAAAAGTTCTGGAGAAGTATCTCCTCGAAGCCGTGGCGAAGATGGACGAAATGCGCAAGACCGAGGGGCGCCATATCGCCGCGGAATTGCGCGCGCGCACTGCCAGCATTGGTTCGATGGTAGATCAGGTGCGCGATCTGGTGGCCACGTTGCGTCCTGCCTTCGCCCGGCGGTTGGAGGCGCGCCTGCGCGAATTGCTAAACGGCACCAACGTGGAGCCTTCCCGCCTCGCCCAGGAGGCAGCGCTCCTTGCAGAACGCAGCGATATCAGTGAAGAATTGGATAGACTCCGCAGTCACCTGCAACAGTTCTCGAAATTGCTGGACGGCGCGGGTGAGCTCGGCAAGAAACTGGATTTCCTGCTGCAGGAAATGCATCGGGAAGCCAATACCATGCTTTCGAAGACGCCAGGCGTGGAGAGCGAAGCGCTCGCCATCACCGGGCTCTCGCTGGAAATCAAGGCCGAGATCGAAAAATTGCGGGAACAGGTCCAGAACATCGAATGAGCGAGGCTGCCGTCAGTGATCCGTTGGTGTTGATCGTTTCCGGCCCGTCGGGCTCCGGGAAGAGCACCCTGGTGCAGAAAATCCTGGAGATGCCCGGCACGCTGGCGTCCCGGTCATGTACTACCAGGCCGCCTCGGGCGACGGAGGCGAGTGGGAAATGTTATGATTTCGTCACTGAGGCCGAGTTCGAGGCCATGGTGGCGAGTGACGAATTTCTCGAGCACGCCCGCGTTTTCGGCAAGCATCGGTACGGCACACCGAAAAAGTGGCTTGAGGAATCGAAGAGGCAACACAAAGACCTGGTCCTTGAAATCGACGTGCAGGGCGCGGAGCAGGTGAAGCACAAGTTGCCGGAATCGGTGGCGATCTTTATACTGCCTCCCTCGCGCGAAGAACTGGAACGGCGCCTTCGTCACCGCGGGCAAGACTCGGACGAAGAAATCGCGCGCAGGCTTTCGAAGGCTCGCGCGGAGATCGCGGCGAGCGAGACGTTATACGATTTTTTTGTGGTAAACGACGATGTGGAACGTGCGGGAAGGGAAGCGCAGGCCATCCTGACGGCATTGCGATGCTCGAACGCACGAGGCCGCGGTCGGTTGAATCAAGTCCTGGCATCGTTTGGAGGGTAAGACACTCATGACCGTGCAGAGCAAAGCTCCCGAGAGCCAGTTTGCTTACGTCGTGTTGGCGGCTCGGCGGGCGCGACAGATCATGGCAGGCGCGCCACCCATGGTGGAGAACATCCGCACACAAAAGGCCACGCGCATCGCCTGTGAAGAAGTGAACCACGGCCTGATCGAATACGATTTTACCGAGCCGGGATCAACCGACGAGGATAAGGACGGCAAGCGGCGGAAGTAGTTTGCCCGCGAGGTATCCATGCGCATTACCCTCGGCGTGACCGGAGGCATCGCGGCGTACAAGTCGGCGGAGTTAGTACGCCGGTTGCAAGGCGAAGACCACAATATCCAGGTGGTCATGACGCGCGCGGCCCGCGAATTCATCACTCCTCTCACCTTTGCCGCACTCAGCGGGCAGCGCGTTATCACCGATCTCTTCACGAACGAACCGGGCGGTTCGACCAGCCTGGAATCCGCCATCGACCACATAGCGGTCGCGCAGCGCACCGACTTGTTGCTCGTCGCGCCCGCTACCGCCGATATCCTGGCCAAGTTTGCCCGCGGCGTTGCCGACGATTTCCTAAGCACGCTGTACCTCGCGTGTAACGCGGCGGTGGTGGTCGCCCCGGCGATGAATGTCAACATGTGGCAGCACCCGGCCACCCGAGACAATGTATCGATCCTGCGCGCCAGAGGCGTGTACATTGTTGAGCCGAGCGAAGGCTACCTGGCCTGCGGCATGATCGGCGCGGGGCGGCTGGCCGAACTCGACGCGATTCTGCAGGGTGTGCGAGACGTGGTGAAGGGGTTGCAGGATTTACGCGGCGAAACCGTGCTGGTCACCGCTGGCCCTACCCGCGAAGACATTGATCCCGTTCGGTATTTGACGAACCGGTCGTCCGGGAAAATGGGCTACGCCGTCGCCGGGGCGGCCGCGAAGCGTGGCGCGAAAGTAGTGTTGGTCAGTGGTCCGACCGCTTTACCAACTCCGGAAGGCGTCGAGCGCGTTGACGTGGTCAGTGCGGAAGAGATGCTCCAGGCTGTGCGCGCAAGGTTTCCAGCGAGTACCATGGCGATTTTTGCGGCGGCCGTCGCCGATTATCGGGCCGCCAGTCTCGCGGGCCAGAAAATCAAGCGCAGCGCGGAGCCGTTCGCTCTACAACTCGAACCCAATCCTGATATTCTGGCGACCGCGGCAAAAGAGAAAGGCGATCGCCTCGTGATTGGTTTTGCCGCCGAAACAGAAAATGTCGCCGAGAATGCGCGTAAGAAACTAACACAAAAGAATGCGGATCTGATCGTGGCCAACGATGTGAGCACGGAAGGCGCAGGCTTCGACGGCGAAACGAATATCGTCACGCTGTTTTCTCGCGACGGGCGCGACTTGCCTCTGGCTCGCATGAGCAAGGCCGATGTGGCGCAGTGCATTCTCGACGAGGTGCTGCGTTTGCGTGATGTTTTGCGCGGCAAACCTGCCTCGCGACGGGCTGGCAGCTGAGCGATTATGCCCGAATCTCTTCAACCATCCTTGCAACAGAAACTGGAAGAGCGCCTCCGCTATTACGAGGACCTGGACATCCGGCTTTTCTTCCGGGATCGCTTGCCAAGCGAGAATGTCGAGCGAGCCGCGTTGCCCGCGCCAATCGAAATGTCCGAAAACCCTCGCGCTCAGGAGATTGTGTTGCCGAAACGCACGATCGAAGCACCCGCCAAACCCGCTCCACGTTTTGAACCGGCTGTGGCTCCGTCCAGTTCGTCTTTGTTCGAAGCCGTGGACAAAGTGCAAGACGACTCGCTGCTCAAGATTCAGCAAGACATCGGTCCTGATTGCACACGCTGCAAGCTCCATAATGCAAGGCACACCATCGTCTTTGGCGACGGCAGCGCGAATGCCAAGCTGGTCTTCGTCGGCGAAGGCCCCGGCGCGGATGAAGACGCACAAGGTTTGCCATTTGTTGGCCGCGCGGGAAAACTGCTGACGCAAATGATCGAAGCCATGGGCCTGCAGCGCAAGGAAGTGTACATCTGCAACGTCGTGAAGTGCCGTCCGCCAGAAAATCGCGCGCCGGAACCGGACGAAGTGGCGGCCTGCTCGCCCTATCTGCTGCGGCAGATCGACGCGATCAATCCGAAGGTGATCGTGTGCCTTGGCGCCGTCGCGGCTAAGGCGCTGCTCAATACTACGCGGGGCATTTCATCGTTCCGCGGCGAGTGGATCGAGTGGCGCGGCCGCCAACTGATGGCCACGTATCACCCCGCGTATCTGCTGCGCAATCCGCCTGCGAAGAGCGACGTTTGGAAAGACCTGCAAAAAGTCATGGCCGAACTCGGCCTGCAGCTCCCGAAGAAGAAATCCACGTAAACTCGCATCATGGGAATTCTGCTGGGATTGGCAACCGCGCTCAGTTGGGGAAGTGCGGACCTGTTTGCTCGTTTCGCTACGCGGAGCATCGGCACCTTTCGCACAATGCTCTACATGCAGCTCACCGGATTCCTGATGCTGACTGGCGCGATGCACTGGCTCGGTGGCTGGGGGCCTCTTGCGCACGGTTCCGGGTGGCAATTGTGGGCCTGGGGCATCGGTGCGGGCGTGCTGAACACTTCCGGTACGCTGGCGCTGTATCGCTCGTTCGAGATTGGAAAGATGTCTATCGTGGCGCCGATCTCAGCCAGCTATCCTGCGCTTACGATGTTGCTGGCCGCGCTCACCGGTGAGCGGCTGACCATTGCCAGGTTTGCCGGCGTCACTGTGATCATTCTCGGCGTGATCGTCGTCGCGCGCGGCGAAACGGTGCCCGGTGATGCGAATCCGCTCGATGCATCGCGCCCGAGGAAGAGATATCTTGGCGTGAGCTGGGCGCTGCTGTCGGCGTTTGGCTTTGGTGTAATGTTCTGGCTGCTTGGGATTCGCGTTATACCGATGATTGGCGCCGCGCCGTCCGTGTGGATGATTCGATTGACGAGCGTGCTGACCACCGGTCTGGTGATGTTGATTACGCGGCGACCGATGCAGCTGCCCGATCCGGGTGCTGATCGTTGGATTCTGGGGGTGGGTATTCTCGACACGAGCGCGTATGTATTCAACAATTTCGGCATGCTGCGTGAGCAGGTGTCGGTCGTCAGCGTGCTCGCATCCCTCTATGGCGCCGTTACGGTAGGGCTGGCGGCGCTCATCCTGAAGGAAAAAATCGTGCGCATGCAGTGGGCTGGGATCCTCGCCATATTCGCGGGAATTGTGTTGATCAGTCGGTGAAGCCCGCGCCCCTTCCGCACAACTGTTAAACTAACACGCGAGACCGGAGCGATCGCCCGGGCAACGCACTACCAGAATGACGGAATCCTTTTGCAATGTAGCTCTGCCCGTCCCGCTGCGCACGACCTTCACCTATTCGGTGCCCGACGCGCTGAAAGAGCAAGTGCAAGTGGGCAGCCGCGTGCTGGTTCCATTCCGCAAGAAGTCCATGGTCGGCGTGGTCACCGAGTTTGCCGGCAACGCTCCCGGCGAGACGAAAGTCCGCGAAATCGTCAAGGTCATCGACCTCGTCCCTGCGCTCACGCCCAAACTGATCGAACTTGGCCAGTGGATTGCCAGCTACTACGTCGCGCCCATCGGCGAAGTTTTTCGTGCCATGCTGCCACCGGTAACCGAAATCGCCGTGAAACGCCAGATCGTCTTGACAGAAGCCGGCCGCGCTTTCGCCAAGAAATGGAAAGAAGGAGGCGCGCTGACCGATTTGAGCGGTGCCGAAACCGAATTCCTGTCGAAACTCGCGGAGCGCAAGGGCGAGAACATCGGGCCAAAGAGCAAGCTGAGTATCGGGTCGGCCGAATTGCAACGGTTGCAGAAACGCGGCCACGTCGAAATTCGCGAATCCGTGCAGGGGCGAAAGCGCAAGACACAGAAGATTGTCGCTTGGAAAAGTAGTGAAGCAACTGCGGCACGAGAACTAAATGAGAAAGAAGCGCGGATTCGCGAACTCTTGACTGACCGTGGGCCGTTGCCGCTGGCACAGCTTGCGAAACTGGCAGTTGCGTCGCGCGCCGTGCTGGAGCGGATGCTGCGAGATGGCCTGCTCGAGAGCTGGGAGGAGACCATCGATCCGGCGGAGGATCCCTTCGACACTGGCTACTCTCCCCCGGCGCACACCCTCAATGAAACGCAGGAGCGCGCGTTCAACGCTATTCGAGGCCGGTTCGAACTGGGCGAATTCGGCGTGCAGTTACTGCATGGCGTGACTGGCAGCGGCAAGACGGAAGTGTACCTGCGCAGCGTGCAAGACACCCTGGCACGCGGCAAAACGGCTATCGTGCTGGTACCGGAGATCGCTCTGACATTATGGATTGGCCGCCAGTGTCGTGCGTGGTTCGGTGCGCGTTTCGAAGGCGTAGCTGTGCTGCATTCGGCGCTCAGTGATGTGGAACGGGCCCGCGAGTGGTGGCGGGTTCGCAATGGCCAGGCGCGTGTCGTCGTCGGAACACGCTCCGCTGTCTTCGCGCCTGTCGAAAATGTCGGGCTGATCATCGTCGATGAAGAGCAAGAAAACAGCTACAAACAGGAAGAGGCCCCGCGCTATCACGGGCGCGATGTAGCGATCGTGCGGGCCAAGCTCGAAAACGCCGCGGCATTGCTTGGCTCGGCCACCCCTTCGCTCGAAACCTATCATCATGCCGTGAACGGCAAGTACGAATTGCTGAGCATGGCTACACGCGTGGAGAACCGCTCGCTTGCGGCAGTGGACATCGTCGATCTGCGCCAGGATTTTCAGCAGACCCACCAGACGAGCCCGATCTCGAAGACTTTGCACGATGGCATCGCCGGATGCCTGGAATTCAACACACAGGCACTCGTGCTGATCAATCGACGCGGCTATTCGTGGTCCGTGCTGTGCCGCAGTTGCGGCGCTTCCGTGCAATGCGCCAACTGCAGCATCTCCATGACCTACCACAAGAGCCGCAACCGCCTTGAATGTCATTACTGTGGATCGGTTCAGCCGGTGCCGAAAGATTGCCCAAAGTGCGACTCGAAGTACGTGTACTTCTTCGGCGAAGGCTCCGAACACCTCGAGGAACGCTTACGCAAGGAATTTCCGGGCGCGCGCATTGCCCGGCTCGATCGCGACACGGCGCGCACCAAGCAGCAGTATCAGGAGACACTTGGCGCGTTTGCGAGCGGCGCCCTGGATATTCTCGTCGGCACGCAAATGCTCGCCAAGGGGCATGATTTTCAGTGTGTCACGCTGGTTGGCGTCATCTCCGCGGATTCTTCGCTCAGCTTGCCGGATTTTCGCGCCGCCGAACGCACTTTTCAGCTACTCACTCAGGTTGCTGGGCGTGCTGGACGCGGGGAATTACCTGGACGCGTGCTGATTCAGACGTATTATCCCGAGCATTACGCCATCCAGGACGCGGTGCGTCAGGATTACCTCTCGTTCTACGAAAGAGAATTGCAGTTTCGCCGTATGATGAGCTATCCCCCGTTTACGTCGCTGGCCAATGTGATCGTGCGCGACACAAATCTGGAAAAGGCGATCCATTGGTCGCGGAAGCTCTCGGAATATTTCTCCGCTTACGATGGAAAAGGGATGCGGGTACTGGGTCCCGCCTCCGCTCCCCTGGCCCGGCTTAAAAAGGAGCATCGCTACCAGTTCCTATTGAAGTCGCCGAAAAAGTCCCTGATCACCAGGGCGCTGAGCGGCGCGCTGGCGTATTGCGATGCGAAGGAAATCCCACAAACGGCCGTTCTCGTCGATATGGACCCGTTGACATTGCTCTAGTGAAGCGTGGACCTCTCTGTCAATCTTCGTCGCTCGTCATCAAGCGAGCTATCAGGTCGTTCCACGACGCGACCAGAAGAAATACCCGGGTAAGCCCAGCAGCATGATACCCAACGCAACAAGCAAGTACGTGAATTGCTTCGGTCCGCTTACCGCGCTGTAAACCGCGTTCCCGACAATCGCCAACGCCGCAAGAACAAAAAGTATTGGTGTAACGGGGTAACCGGGCACGCGGTATGGAATCGTTCTTCCCGGGTTTGCAGAACGAATCGGAAATATCGCTGCCGCGCCCAACCCATAAAAGATCCAGCCGATGAGGATTGCGCCGTTGGCCAGTTTCTCAAAGCCACCTGCCAGAGCCAGGATGCACGACCACACGCCAAGAACAAGGACCGCTGCGGCCGGAGTCCCAAAACGCGGATGAACCTCCGCGAGTTTTTTGAAAAATACGTTATCGTTTGCCATCGCAAAGAAGACACGCGGCGCAGTGAGCATGATGCTGTTTGTCGAACTGAACGTGGACACAAGAATCGCCGCTGCGACCGCGACCCCTGCCCATGGGCCAAGTACCTCTTTTGCCGCAGTGGCCGCGATTGTATCGCTGAGCATGGCTTTCAACGGGCCGAGCGCCAGGAGATAGGCAATCACCGCGAAGAGATAAAGCGCGACGAGAATCAGCGAGCCCAGCAGAAACGCGCGAGGAAAGCTCTTTTGCGGGTTCATGACCTCTCCAGCGCTGTAGGTGCCGAATTGCCAGCCTTCATAGGCCCAGAGCACTATGATCATCGCCATTCCAAATGCAGAAACGAGGCTGAATCCCGTGAACGGAGAGCCCATAGAGTCAGGAATTTCCGATGCGTGATTGCCGCGAGCGAATCCGGCGACAAGCAGCGCCGCACCGAGGACCACGATGAGGCCGCCCTTGACAACGGTCGTGACGTTCATCAGATCGGCGCTTTTGCGTGTGCCCCACACGTTGACGAACGTCACCACGGCAATCATGACAAGGGGTACAGCCTTCATTCCGAAGGGCGACAGCGGAATGATCTCGCGCAAATACGCGGTGAACGCGTGAGCCAGGGCCCCCACGCTGGCGCTGGCAATAACCAGGAGGAGAGACCATCCGTAGAGAAACGCCGGCAGGCGGCCAAAGCCGTCGCGAATGAAGCAGTAGAGCCCGCCCGCTTCGGGATTCGCCGCGGAAAGTTCGGCATACGTTAGCGCGCCGAGCAGCGACAAAACGCCACCGAGCAGCCACACCAGCAGCGAATAGCCAACCGAGCCGCCGACTTGCCGGAGAATCACTCCGGGCGCCAGAAAAATCCCGGAGCCGATGACCGATCCAATGAACAGGAGCAACAGGTCGCGTTCGCGAAGGCTGCGTGCCAGTGTGTGGGGCGGGGAATCTGGCATCGCGCCGCTGCTCTCTAATTCGGGATCAACAGCGGCGCCGGGGTGAAGCACAGAACGAGAACCACCAACGCCAGGAATGCGCCGAATCGTCGATTTGGATCTAAAGGTACTGGATCGTAGATTGGCACCATCGGGAAGAAACGAAGGCCGATCAGGAGCATCGCCCAGAAATACCACCCCTGCCACTGGAAATAGCCAAGGGGAAGCAGCACGAGGGGCAGAAGGAGAGAAATCCAGCGGTGAACGCGCGGGCTCATGGATCGCACGATGTGGCCGCCGTCGAGTTGGCCCACCGGAAGCAGATTCAGCGCCGTGGCAAACAAGCCGACCCACGCGGCCCGGCCAACGGGATGAAGCAGCAAGTCACCTGCGTGAGCGTTTGGCTGTAGAATTGCGCCCACTAGGCGCAGCGCCAACGGTACGCCGAAGACCACGTCTGCGCTGTTGTCGTAACTCAATGTGGGCACAATCCTGGCGTGGAGCACGCCATACGCAAGGGCCGGGAGCGCCACGAGAAAACCAACCAGTGGGCCGGAAGCGCCGACGTCGAACAGCGTACGCGGCGAGTGGATCGGGGAACGAATCAAGATGAACGCACCGAACGTGCCGATCAACGTTGGAGCGGGAATAAAAAAAGGATAACTCGAACGAATGTGGTGGTAGCGACAGGCGAAGTAATGGCCGAGCTCGTGCGCCAGGAGAATAGCCAGCAGGGTCAATGCGAAGGGAACACCGGTGAGAAGAAACGCGGGGTGCTTGTAGGCAAGCCGAAACGATTCAAAGAACGCGTCGAACGAAGCGGCGCGATTGTGTGCATAGGCGGCCGCGAAATGGGCGCCGGCAATCAGACAGGTGCCGAGCGTCAGCAGGAACAAGAACGCGGCGAGCAGGAAGGAACGCACTGAGGGATGCGCGCGGGCTTGTTGGTAATAGGGAATGGAGGAAGGCGCGTGCGCCCAGACGGGCGGTCGCAGAAAAAAAAGGGCGCGCTGTTCCGGTTCCTGGGGATTCACAACAATTTACTTTTGTGCGGCGGCCGCTGTATCTTCCAGACCCTGCAGTTCTTTTCCAGGCTTGAACCGGACGGCTTTACCCGGAGGAATGCTGACTTCTTCGCCGGTGCGGGGGTTACGGCCGATGCCGGTCTTCCGGGGCTTTACGCTGAACACACCGAACTTGCGGAGCTCGATGCGCTGTCCGCGGCCAAGAGCGGCCTTGAGCGATTCAAAAACAGTTTCGACGGCTTGTTCTGCCTTGGTGCGGCTGATGTTGGTTTTTGCCACGACCGCGTTCACAATATCGAGCTTGATCACACAGCCCTCCCCGTTATTCGTGGGCCAGATGCTAGAGGTTGCCACCCTGGTTGTCAAGAGATGCAGGCTAATCTACACTGGCTAATCTACACTTTATCTCATTGAGAGAACAAGACTTTCTTCATTATGTGAGGAGGAGATGGATGTCCGTCAAGCCCGATAAGTGGATCCGCCGCATGGCCTTGGAGCACAAAATGATTGAGCCGTTTACGGATCGCCAGGTGCGCGAGGGCGTGATCAGTTACGGCGTGTCTTCGTATGGGTATGATATTCGGGTCGCCGACGAATTTCAGATTTTCACGAACGTGAACACGACCATCGTCGATCCAAAGAATTTCGATCAAAGATCGCTGGTCAATTACAAAGGTGACGCCTGCATCGTTCCGCCGAATTCCTTCGCACTGGCCCGATCGGTGGAATATTTCCGGATTCCACGGAACGTGTTGACCGTTTGCCTGGGAAAATCCACGTACGCGCGCTGCGGAATCATCGTCAACGTGACGCCGTTCGAGCCGGAGTGGGAAGGCTTTGTAACGCTCGAGATCAGTAACACAACGCCATTGCCGGCCAAGATTTACGCCAATGAGGGATTGTGCCAGGTCCTGTTCTTCGAGAGTGATGAGGATTGCGAAGTCAGTTACAAGGACAAGAAAGGGAAGTATCAGGCGCAGACCGGAATTGTGCCACCAAGACTATAGATCGCAGCCAGAGAGCGCAGAGCGCGCTTCGAGAGATCGATGCGCGCTCTTCCTTTGTGCGCCCTCATCCGCCGCCGTTCCAGTTTTGAAGCACTCCAAAAATCAGCGGAAGAGTTTTGAGGTGATTTCCGCGACGTGTTTGCCCTGATAACGGGCAATCTGGAGTTCGTTTTCCGTCGGCTGGCGTGAGCCGTCCACCCCGGCCAGAGTTGTTGCGCCATAGGGAGTGCCGCCCGTGACGTCGCGCATGTGCATGAGCCCGGACTCGCTGTACGGCACGCCGACGACGATCATGCCGTGATGCAACAGCGTGGTGTGGAAGCTGGTGATCGTGGTTTCTTGGCCACCGTGCTGCGTACCGGTGGAGGCGAACACGCTGCCCACCTTGCCGATGAGCGCGCCCTTCAACCAAAGTTGACCAGTTTGATCGAGGAAGTTGCGCATCTGTGCGGCCATGTTGCCGAAGCGCGTGGGAGTGCCAAAGATGATGGCGTGCGCGTCGGGGAGTTGGTCGACTTTGGCCACCGGGATTTTGGCGAAGGACGCTTTCGCGGCCTTGGCACCGTACTTTTCGAGAACGTCATCGGGAATGAGTTCGGGGACCTGATGCAAGCTGACTTCGGCGCCTGGGACTTGCCGCACACCTTCGGCAATCGCTTCCGCCATTTTATAAATGTGGCCGTACATGCTGTAGAAAATAACTTGAACTTTGATGGTCATCACCTGCTCCTTGTTGATTTCCCGGGGGATTATTTTGCCGTTGAAGTGAGGGGATAGCCGCGTTCGCGCCATGCGTCCAATCCACCCTGTAACGGCCGGATACGTTTCACACCGCGACTTCGTAAGAGCAGCGCCACACGGGCGCTGGTGGCTTCGTTGGGTCAAGTACAGTAGAGAACTACCTCGCGCTCGGGGGGCCAAGGCGGTTTGGCTTCGCTCAATTGTTTGGAATCGAGATGAAGGGCACCGGGGATGGTCTCCGGGTCGGCCTCGAAATCGAGAGAGTGGCGAAGATCGACGATGGTAACTTCTTCACCGGCGTCGATCTTCTCCTTCAGTTCGTCGACGCTAATGCGGCTGATGCGCAATTCGTGGAGGAATTTGCGCCGCGCATAAAACTTGAACAGGACGTAGCCGGCCAGCGCAACCAGTAGAAGGACCACCAGCCATCCACCGAGCGTGGAGGCAGCTTTGGCAATGACTTCCAATTGATCGCTGAAGAGGAAACCGCCGAACAGGAACGTACCGGCCCAGAGCAGCGCACCCAGCGAATCAAAGAGCAGAAACTTGCGAAACTTCATGTGAAAAATGCCGGCAAGCGGAGTAGCGACCACGTTCAAGCCAGGCACGAACTTCGCGAAGAGCAGGGACTTTGCGCCCTGCCGCTCGAAGACGCCTTCCGTGCGCCGCACGCAGGAATCGGGTTCCAAAGAGATGCGGCAAAGCCACTGAACGACTTTCACGCCCTTGCGGTGGCCCAATTCGTACCAGACGATGTCAGCGGTAACACTGGCCGTCACGCTTGGTGCCAGCGCATAAAAGACATTCAGCTTTCCCGCGCCGGAAAGAGCACCCGCGACGAGTAGCAGCGGCGTCGAAGGAAGTGGAAGTCCGAGTTGCTCCAGAAACACCCAAACCAACAGGATGATGTAGCCGTGGCCGATCAGGATATTAGAGAGCGCGTGCATAAGCGGTCCGTCAGCGGATCAGAATTTTAGAAAGCCGGCGGGCTTGCCCCAGTCGCCGGCCATAACAAATTCCGTGAGGGGCTTGCGGGCGCGCGCGTTTTTCTCGCGGCTCAGATACGGCTCCGGCAGAGATTCCGGATCGCCAGGGTAGCCGAGCACGAACGCAGCAACGGGTTCCCACTCCGCAGGGACATGGAAAAGCTCCCGGGCCTTTTTCGGATCAAAGCCGCCCATCTGGTGAACGAAGAGCCCTCGAGAGGTGGCCTCGACGGTCAGACCGGCGACAGCCGCGCCCGTATCGTAGAACGCCGTGCGGTTCGGTTGACCAGTCTTCACCCAGTTCAAGCGGGCGATCGCGATGCCGAGCACCGGCGCATTCTGCGCCCAGATCTGGTTGGACTCGGCGAGAGTGCTGAGAGCCTTTGCGTGTGCTTCCGCGTCATCCTTTGTCGCGACGAGGAAAGCCCAAGGCTGCTCATTGGCGCTCGAGGGTGCCCAACGCGCGGCCTCAAACAGACTCCGCAAAATATCGGGCGGCACCGGCTTTCCAGAGAATGCGCGTGGGCTCCAGCGATGCTGGAGAACTTCGTGAATGGGGTGATCGGTTGGCGCCGGCTTTTGCATGAACGTTTCTCCAAACGTGCGGCAGGCGGGCTTTGAGAGTTTATTGGGCGTCGGAGCGAGCGCGCCTGCAATCGCTCGCTCCGCGCGGCTGCGGCGTTGTTTCCTTACTTGCTTGGCGGCGGAACAATCATCTCGACGTCGAGCGTGATGTCGACGTCATTGCCGACCACGAGACCACCGCTATCGAGCGTCTTGTTGTAGGTCAAGCCGAAATCTTGGCGATTGATTTTGGTGCTGCCGGAGGCGGCGGTGCGTTGTAATCCCCAAGGATCCTTGATCGGCGGTTTGGGAGCGGCGACATCGAGAACGACGGCCCTTGTGACTCCGTGAATCGTGAGGTCGCCGGTGATTCTTAGGCGGCCCGGTGCGCCGTTTTCGACCTTGGTGGATTTGAAGCTGATCGTTGGGTACTTGCTGACGTCGAAGAAATTGGGGCTTTTCAGATCCTTATCGCGGTCGGGCTCGCGGGTATCGATCGTGGAAGCGTCGATGGTAACTTCGACGGAAGACTTGGTTATGTCGCTGTCGTCGACAACCACGGTTCCATTGAGACTCCTGAACTCGCCGCGTACGGTCGAGATCATAAGATGCGTCACACCGAACTGCGCCGAGCTGTGCCTCGGATCGATCTTATAGGTCGTCGTTCCCGCCAGAGCAGGCCAGGACAGTATCGCTGCCACGCCTACTCCGCTCACTACCCGCAAGAGATGGCCTTTCATTCTATTGTTCTCCTTTATTTTGCCTCTTTTGAAAGTGTCCTTTGGATGCACTTGCGCGCTAATCGGATTCACGCTTTGCGAGTTCATCCAGAAGGTCCGCCAGTTGATTCAGCTTGGCGCCGCTCATGTGGCGAAACTGGCTTTGGTGCAATTCATGGACAGGCTGATCGAGTTTTTTTAACTGTTTCAGCCCTTCCGCTGTGATACGGGTTTTGATCACCCGGCGATCGTCGGTTTGCCGCTCGCGGGTGATGCAGCCTTGTTTTTCCAGACGGTCGAGCAGGCGCGTCATATCTGGGTCGCGGGAAATCATGCGATCGCCAATCACGCGGCAGGGGAGGCCTTCCGGTCCAGCGCCACGAAGAATACGGAGGACGTTATATTGGGTAGCTGTGAGGCCGCTGGGTTTGATGATCTGTTCCGCCTGCTGCGCCAGCCGATCGGCGGTTTTCAGAATGGTGACGAAGAGAGCGTCTTCGATGGGAGTGACAGGGTGATGAGATCGCGAACTCATGGCTGTTACAATAGTCGTTAGAACGACTATTGTCAAGAGGAAAGAGTCACGGCGGACTGGGGCCCAGCCAGTCCGCCGGACCGGCCGTTTGCTACCTGCGACTCGCTCTTGCCAAGCCGTGCTCCAAATGGTCTAAGGCTTGGAGACTGGGCGCAGATGAACTTCGCTGATGAAACTTTGCGGGCCCTGTAGAGCCAGCATGGCCACGGCGTGAGCCACGTCTTCGGGAGTCAGAACCTTGGTCAAATCCTTGGGGCCGCGGCCGGAAAACTCGGTGGCTACGCTGCCGGGGCAGATGACACTGACACGAATACCATACTGGCGTAGATCTTCCGCCATGCAGCCGCTCAGGCCTTGGAGTCCCCACTTTGAGGCGCAGTACAAGGCGCCTCCGGCAAAAACGTTCTTCCCGGCAAGGGAACTGATGTTGATAATGTCGCCGCGGCGCCGCTGGATCATGAGCGGAGCTACGGCACGGGACACAAGGAAGGCGCTCTTGAGGTTGGTGTCGAGAACGCGATCCCAATCGTCTTCGGATTTTTCCTGAATAGAGCCGAAGCCGGGATTACCAATACCGGCGTTATTGACGAGAAGAGTGATCGGGCCGAGTTGAGTTTCGGTGGCGTGAACGAGTGAGGTGATGTCCGCTGTCTTTGTGACATCGGCAGGCTGGGCGAGTACGTTGGAGGGAAGGGGGCGGAGCTCTTCCGCAGCGGCCTGAAGTACTTGCCGATCGCGGCCGCAGATGCTGATGGAAGCGCCGAATTGCGCAAGCTTCGCGGCGATGGCTTTGCCGATACCGCGACTGCCGCCGGTGATCAGCGCGACATGCCCGCGAAGTAGGCTTTCGTCGCGATTATTGATTGAGCTCATGAGAATTCTTCCTCACCTCGGGAGTGAATTTTGTGCGACACTCATGTTACTCCCACGAAAGCGCTCCTGCTTCGGATGCCTCGGAGGTGCACCGGGGAAGGAAGCCTAGAATGAAAGACTGTACCCTGTTGGCTACGAGACGCCTCGGCAAGCGACTTGCGAACAGGGATGGCCTGCTCATATAATTCGGAGGCTTCCAGTAGAGGAAAAGATTTCGCCGGGGTGGCTAAGTACGATTGGTGGGCGCTTCCAGTGGCTGCCATATTTCGTTACTTAAATAACTTAGGAGCAGGAGCGAGGAGATAACGGAATGAATGTAACACGAAGGTTGGCGGGCCTTGCCGTGCTGGGCGTTTGTTTGCTGTGGATGAGTGTGAAGCCGATAGCAGCACAAACGCCAGCACCGGGACAAGACCAGTGTTCGGGACCGGGGCAGCACTACACCGTGGCAGAGTACAACGCCTATACGGCCGCGGCCAACGAGAAGAATCCGGCGGCTCAGCTGAAGGCTCTGGACGACTTCGTCGGCAAGTATCCCAATTCGTGCCTCCTGAATTACATCTACCCGTTGTACTACCAGAACTACGCCGCACAGAAAAATTTCCCGAAAGTGATGGATTACGCGGATAAGGAGTTGGCGCTGGGCGACAACCGAATCTCCGCGTCGGAGAGGTATCAGGCGTTTCAAGCGATTGTCTACGCATTCAACAATACGCAAAATCCGGACGCCGCAACGGCAAAGCGGGCGTTTGATGCGGCGACGAATGGCGTGAAGAGCGTGGAGGCTCTGCCAAAGCCGGAGAATATGGATGAAGCCGCTTGGGCAGATGCCAAGAAAAAAGCGGCATTGGCCTTCCTGAGCACGAAAGCCGCGGCGGCCATGGCGGCGAAGGATTTTCCGGGGGCCGTGGAAGCGTACAAGGCAGTGCTGGCGCAGACGCCGGACGACTTCGTGGCGAACTACTACCTGGGCCGCGCCTATTCGGCGATGAATCCACCGCAGCAACTGGACGCGATCTGGTCTTTCGCGCGGGCAGCCACGGTGAAGACCGCGAACGAGAAGCAGGCGAAGCAGGTGAAAGATTATCTGCGGGGCACGGCGCTGCCGCGGTACCAGGGCGGAACGGTGTGCGACGCGCTGACCGAGGCGGAGCTGAATGAGCTGCTGCAACTGGCCGCGACGTCGGTAGATCGCCCGGCAAGCTACAAGCTGGCGAGTGCGGCGGATCTCGAAGCCGCGCGCAAGGAGATGACTATCGCGTCGGTGTTCACGGATCTCAAGGCCGGAGGCGACAAAGCCAAGCTGACCTGGACGGCGGCGTGCGGACTGGAGTTTCCGGATGTGCCGGGCAAGCTGATCGAAGTTACGCCGGGTGCGGACGTCATTACGTTGAAGCTGGCGTTTGTGACGAGTGAAGCTGAGTTCGACGCGAAGAATACCGCGGACATGGAAGTGAAGATCAAGACCGCGGATCAGCCGGATGCTGCTAAGTTGGAGAAGGACTCGGCTCCCCGCTTCACTGGGACTCTGGAATCGTATGATCCCGATCCAGCGTTCATGTTGCACTGGGACAAGGCGAAAGTGAACCCAGACGATCTGCCGAAGGAAGGGAAGAAACCCGCAACGAAGAAGCCGGCGGCGAAGAAGCCGTAAGGGATCAAACAACAGGAGTTAGAATAAAGGCGGCCTCGGGACACAGGGGCCGCTTTTATTTTTGGCGGGCAATGCGTAATCGCGCTTTAGTTCTACCGAAGACGGGCGCGGCGATGATCAAGTTTGTATTCCGCCATCTTGCGGCTCAGCGTGTTGCGGTGAATACCGAGGACTTCGGCGGCGCGGGACTGGTTACCGTTGGTGCGGTCCAGCACGCGCTTGATAAAGCGTTTTTCGAATTCCCCGACAGCCTCATCGAAGAGGATTCCGCGGTCGACCATCTGCAAAATCAATCCTTCTAATTGATCTCTCACTTCTGCACTCTCCCCTTCGGGGTGGGAACGCTACGGTTCAACTAGTCCAACTCGTGGCCGGCCAGGATGCGATAAGCCTCGCGGTACTTCGCGCGTGTACCTTCGACGACCTCGAGTGGCAACTCGGGTCCGGGAGGAGTCTTCGGCCACTGAATGCGCTCGAGATAATCGCGAACAAACTGTTTGTCAAAGGAGGGCTGGGCCCCTCCGGGGGCGTACTGGGCAGCAGGCCAGAAGCGCGAGGAATCAGGAGTGAGCGCTTCGTCGATCCAGATCAATTTGCCGTCCAGTAAGCCGAATTCGAATTTCGTGTCGGCGAGGAGGATGCCCCGGGGTTCGGCGTGAGCGGAGGCGCGCCGATAGATTTCGAGGGTGGTGGCACGTATCTGCTCGGCGAGAGGCTTGCCGATGATTTCAGCGGCGCGTTCGAACGGAATATTCTCGTCGTGGCCGCTCGAGGCCTTGGTGGCGGGAGTAAATATCGGCTCGGGCAGCTTGTCGGATTCGCGCAGGCCCGGCGGAAGCTTGATGCCGCAGACCGTGCCGTTGGCCTTGTATTCCTTCCAGCCAGAGCCGGAGAGATAGCCGCGCGCCACGCATTCGATAGGCAGAGGATGCGTTTTGCGGACCACCATGGACCGGCCGGCGAGGTCGTCGGCAAATCTGTCGTACGGCGGTGGGAATTCGGTGGAACTGAGGACGTGATTGGGAATCACATCGTGAAGGAGATTGAACCAGAACAGTGAGAGCTGCGTGAGGACGCGGCCCTTGTCGGGAATCGGTGTGGGCATCACAACGTCAAACGCGGAGAGTCGGTCGGTGGCGACAAGCAGAAGGCGATCGCCAAGATCGTAAATGTCTCGCACTTTTCCGCGTGCGGAAGGAGAAAGGCCAGGAAAATGTGTTTCACGAATGACACGGGTTGCGGAAGTAGCGGTCACGGGAATTTCCCCTGAGAAAGTGTGGAGCATTCTAGCGCAACGGGAAAGTAAGTCAATGTGACGACGGTCATGCGGATATGGAAGCGGTGAAAAACCGACTTACGCAAAGTTTTCGCTTGCGCGAAAGAAAAAGAAGTGAGTGGAATTGCGACAGAATTCCCGGTGCGCTCACGACGATTCTGGATGATCGGATGTCAGGCGGCAGAGGCAGCGCGCTGTTTGGGTTCGGGAACTTCCTGACCTTCCCAACGGACGCTGACGAGCTTGGAGACACCAGGCTCTTGCATGGTGACGCCGTAGAGGACGCTGCCGGTTTCCATCGTCTTGCGATTGTGGGTGACCACGATGAATTGCGTGTTGGCGCTCATGTCGCCGATGAGGCGAGTGAAGCGGCCCACATTGGCTTCGTCGAGCGGCGCGTCGACTTCGTCGAGAATGCAGAACGGGCTCGGCTGATACCGGAAGATGGCGATGAGCAGCGCCAGCGCGGTCATGGCCTTTTCCCCGCCGGATAGCAGGAGCACATTCTGAAGGCGCTTGCCCGGAGGCGAAGCGACGATATCGATGCCCGCTTCACCGGAGCTGTCCGGCTCGGTCAGGCGCATTTCCGCGGTGCCGCCGCCAAAGATTGTGTGGAAGGCGGATGTGAAGTTCGCGTTGATGGAAGCAAAAGCCTGCTCGAACTTTTCTCTAGTAATGAGATCGAGTTCCTTGATGGCCTGCTGGGTATCGGCGATGGCCTGGATCAAATCGTCGCGCTCGCGGGTGAGAAAAGTGAAGCGCTGTTCGCACTCGTTGTATTCCTCGAGGGCCATCATGTTCACCGCGCCCATGTTTTCAATGCGCTGCTTCATTTCGCGATAGCTGCCTTCGGCGGTGGCAAGTTCTTCGCCGGTCATAAAGACGGCTTCGCCGGCGATCAGGTCTTCCGGCTGCGCATTGACTTCGGCGAGGCAGGTTTCGCGCAGGTGCTGGCGATCGGAGTCGTTGCGAGCCTTCTCGATTTCGAATTTGCCGCGCTCGTCGCGCATTTCCTGGAGCGTCTGGCGTGCGGTGCGGAGATGATCTTCCGCCGCAGTGACCGTATTTCGCGCGGAATCCCATTCCTGTTCCAGTTCCTTCTGGCGAGCTTCAAGACGGACCTTTTCGATGCGCAGGACTTCAAGTTGTTGCGTGAGCTCTTCGGTCTGGCGCGCCATCGCGGTGGTTTCTTCGCTGATAGAAGATTCCTGCTGGCGAAGAGCGACTTCACGCCGGTCGAGGTCGGCGGATTCTTCTTGGAGACGGTGGGCGATGGCTTCCGCGGAGGCAAGTCGCTCGTTCATTGCAGCCAGTTCGGCCTTGGCGGTGGCAAGTTCATTGCGCTCGGCTTCCACGAAGGTGCGAAGTTGCGCGACCTCTGCAGTCAGCCGCAAGCTTTCAGCTTCGGCCTCGGCGCGGGTTGAAGCGGCGGCCTGATGCTGGAGCTGGGCATTCTGCGCGCGCAGCTTGACAGAATCGATCTCCTGGCGGATCCGCGCGAGGTCGTTCTGGCAAGTGGTCAGCTCCAGGCCGAGGCGCGCGAGGTCGGACTGCGTCTGCTCGTGGCGATGCTTGGCTGCGAAGAGATTGCGCTCGGCTTCGCGCAGTTGCGCGGCGAGTTCCTGTTGGGAAGTTTCGATGTCGCGCACTTCGGTGTTGATGGCTTCCAGTTCGCTCTGAACCGTTGTGCTGCGCTCCTCAAGGTGCGTCAGCTCAGCGCTGACGGCGCGGAGCTCGCGCTTCATGCCGAGCGGGCCAGCCTCGTCGGGGCGTCCGCCGGTGACCATCCGACCCTGATAGCAGGTGCCTTCGGGAGTGACAAAGGCGTACTGCGGATATTCGCGGGCCAGTTTCTCGGCTGCGGTACTGTCGGTCAGATAGCCGTAGCGAAGACGCGGTAGAAATTGCTTGGCGGCGGGGCCGAGAGGATCGCGAAATTCAACGAGCTTGTCGAGGCGCGAGATGACGCCGTCTTCGGACCGGAAATGAACAATGGGTTCGTATTCGTCGAGTTTCAGATTGCGCAGGGAATCGACGAAGAATGTAGCGCGGCCGCCGACTTCTTCACGGAGCATGTGAACCCCGGCGCGGGCGTGATCGTACGTTTCGACGACGACGTATTCCAGTTCTTCACGGAGATACTGTTCGATCGCTGCTTCGTGCTGCTCCTGTACTTCGGCGTAATCGGCGAGTACGCCGACGGCTCGGAAGTCTTGCCCACCATTGCGCTCGTTGGCCGCAAACAGCTTCTGCACAGCCTCGCCCGTGTAGGAGTGGTCGTTCAGGATGCGGTTGAGCGTGGAGTGGCGCGCTCGCAGACCGGCCAGCGAGTCGCGCAGGGAATCAGCTTCTTTGGTGGTGCACTCGCGGTTCTGGCGCAGTTCGACGAGCCGCGCCTGGAGTGCGACGGAACGCTGCTGGAGCATTTCCACATGGCCGTTTGCATCTTGCCAGGCGGTGGCGGCTTGCTCGGCGCCGTCGCGAATTCGGATGGACGATTCTAGGAGTTCAGCTTCGCGGGCTTCCAGCTTGTGCAGCGACTCGCTCTGGTGGACGAGCGCCTCTTCGGCTTGTTTCTGCTCGCCGTGGAGTCGCAGGACACTCTCGCTGGCTTCCGTGGCGGCCCGGCGCAGGGCTTCCACGCGAGTTTCGGCTTCGGAAATCTGAGTGGTGCGGAACGCGGCGCGGTGATTGAGTTCCTCGACGCGCGTGCCGACAGTGACGGATTCGGTTCGCGCGGCTTCCACGGCCTGCTGCTGCGCGTGGTTGCGGAATTGCCATTCGAGGCGCTGCCCGTCAATAGACTGACGCTCGGCGGTCAGCTGGCTGTTGCGTCCGGCCAGCTCTTCGCTGCGGGTGCGATTAAAGGTGATGCGATTCTCGCAACGATCGACCTCCAGAGCAGTCTGGTTTAGAACATTTTGGTTCTGACGCATCTCGCCATCGAGCGAGTAGATGCGCTGGCTCAGGCGATCCTGTTCGGCCTCTTGCTCGTGGATTGCCTGTGCGTACTGCGTTTCGGAAGCGGTGAGCTCGGCAAGGCGAACGTTGACCCGCTCGGATTCGGCATCGAGTTCCCGCGCTTTGCCCGCCAGCATCTGGCGTACGATGCCGCGCATCTGTTCCCGAATTTCGGAGTAGCGGCGCGCTTTGGCGGCCTGCCGCTTGAGGGAGCCGAGCTGCTTCTCGACTTCGACGACAATGTCGTTGACGCGGGAAAGGTTGACCTTGGAAGACTCGAGCTTGGCCTCGCTGAGGCGCTTTTTGGTCTTGAACTTCGTCACGCCGGCGGCTTCTTCAATAATTGCCCGGCGTTCCATGGGTTTAGTCGCAAGGATTTGGCCAATGCGTCCCTGCTCGATGATGGCGTAAGAATCGGGACCAAGGCCGACACCCATGAACATTTCCTGGATATCCCGCAGGCGGGCGACCCGGCCGTTGATCAGGTATTCGCTCTGGCCGCTCCGGTAGAGGCGGCGGCTGACGACAACCTCGCCGGGCTTTGTGGAGATGGCGGGCTTCTCGGCGCGTTTCTTTTTCTTGGCGAGGAAAGCGGGCTCATTGGAAACGGGAGCCGCTTCGGAGGATTCCGAAGTCGCGCCAGCGGATTCACCAGCCGCCGCGGTCCCGGCTTCAGCTTCAGCGGTAGCGGGGTCGACAGATTCGGCGCCCGCTTCGAATTCCGCGGAAGGGGCCGGAGACTCCGCGTTCGAGGCGCTCTCCAGCACGAATCGTGCCGCTTCGGCCAGTTCGGGATCTTCCAACGTGATCGTGACTTCGGCCAGGCCCATGGGTGGGCGCTTGGCCGTACCGTTGAAGATGCAGTCCGCCATCCGTTCGGCGCGGAGGGATTTGTGGCTCTGTTCACCGAGGACCCAGCTGATCGCGTCAACGACATTGGACTTGCCGCAACCGTTGGGGCCGACGATGCAAGTCGTGCCTGTGCCGCTGAACGTAACGGCGGTGCGTTCACAGAAGGACTTAAAGCCAACAATCTCGACTTTACGAAGCTTCAGCAAGGTGTCCCCTTCTTGTCGTAAGACTGCACTTCGCGATCAACTTCCGCACAGAGTACGCCGCTTGCGGGAGCAGGGACCTGGGTTTAAGCGCGCGAAGAGAGACGACTTACCTTTCCTCGAGGAAGAGGACCTTCGCAACACGGTTTCTGTCCGTAACGCACAGAAACCACACACGTTTGGCAGGTTCTTGATCAGAGCCCAGCCGCCTGGCGCTAAGATGGCGGTACGGGAATAAACACTACCATGGCAGGTCTGGGGCTGTAAAGCACGCCGCAAGATATAGTGGCGTTTTTCCACATGCCACAAGCGGGGCGGGGTGGGTCACCCCCCTCGGCGCAAACCCGGCCCGGGCATCACCCGCTCGTCAGGCCGAGTCGCTCTGCCGGGTAAAGGCGTCAGCAAACCATTCCAGGGAATCGCGAAGCAGGGCTTGCGCTGAGGTGTGGAACTCCATATTGGAGAAACAGCCATCCAGCGCGAATATCGCTTGGCCGTGGATCATCGACCAGAACGCGACAATGAGTGTTTCTTGGCGATGCGCATTGTCCTGATGGGTCGCTTGGCGAACGGCAGCTGCGAGGATTTCGAAGGAGCGATGGGCGGGTTCGTTCACGGCGGGATCTCCCCGGCGATGAATCTTCGAATCGAACATGACCTGAAAATGAGAAGGTCGATCCAAAGCAAACTGAACGTAAGCCTCGCCGATGCCAATTAATTGTTGCCGCGGATCACCCGGAGTTGCGGCCGCCACCGCTTCGACTCGCTCGGTCAGTTCCGTGAATCCCTGCGCGGCGATGGCGGCGAAGAGCGCCTCTTTGTCGGGAAAGTGGCGATACGGAGCGCTCACGGTAACGCCGGCCAGTTTGGCTGCTTGAGACAGGGAGAAGCCGCGAGGCCCGTGTTGGGAGATGAGCGCGAGAGCGGCGTCGATCACGGCGGAGCGGAGGTGGCCATGGTGGTAAGGACGTTTTTTCGAATGACGGTGGGGAGCGCTGTTGGGCATGAGGCATTTTGGGGGATAATGCCGGCAATGTAAATGACTATTACTTTTCTCTTGACAGTGGCCCCTTGGGATGTGAAAATCTTTTACATCGCTACAAGAGGAGCACAACAGCATGAACTACGTGATACTGGGCGCCGGCGGAGCCGTTGGGAAAGCCCTGGCCGCAAAGCTGGGGGAGAAAGGCGAGCCGTTTCGGGTGGTCGGCCGTTCGAAAGAGCGCCTGCAGAAGGGATTCGCAAGGTACGAGCCACTCGTTGACTATTGCACCGCCGATTTGAGCGATCCCGAAGGCGCGGCACGCGCGGTTGCAGGTGTCGGCACGGTTTTCTATTTGGTAGGGGTACCGTACACACAGTTTGAGCTGCACCCCAAGCTGTCACGGATTGCCGTGCAGGCGGCGGCAAAGGCGGGCGTGCGCAGGTTCGTCCACGTCAGCACGGTTTATCCGTACGGTTTGCCGCAGACCGAATCGGTGAATGAGAACCATCCGAGGGAGCCGAAGGCGTTCAAAGGACGCATGAGAAAAGAGCAAGAGGACATCGTACTTGCGGCGGACAATCCCAACGGAATGCGCACATTGCTCGTACGGCCACCAGATTTCTACGGGCCGGAGTCGGAGTTGAGCTATGTGCGGGCGATCTTCGACGCCGCCGTGAAGGGCGGCACCGCTAACGTGATCGGACCCATCGATACGCCGCACGAATTCATATTTGTGCCCGACTTAGCGGAAACATTGCTCCGGCTCTCGCAGAAGGAGGAGGCTTACGGACAGGCGTGGAATGTGGCCGGGCCAGGAGTCATCAGCACGCGAAAATTTGCCGAGATGGCGTTTGCCGCAGTGGGTCAGAAGCCGCGACTGCGCGTTGCGGGGAAGCTCATGTTGAGGGTGCTGGGATTGTTCAATCCATTCATGCGCGAGGTGTTGGAGATGCACTATTTGTGGACCTCGCCGGTGAAGCTGGACGACACGCGCTTGAGAGAATTGCTCCCTGATCTGCACAAGACTCCATACGACGAAGGCATTCCGTTGACGGTCGACGCTATGCGGCGCGCAAACTAAACCCTAAGCTACCGCTGCCGTGAACAGGAGAACCCATACTCCACTTGCTTGCTGTTGATTCACAGCGCGCGTCCGCCGCTATCGTTTGTGCGCGATGAGGCGTAGGCGCCGATAGTCGAGGGTCCAGTGGCCGTCGCGAAAGAGTGTGGCGCGGGCTTTGCGGATGCTCTCGTCCATGAATCTGTCCCAAAGTCCGACCGGGAGTCTTTCGCTGACGGAGCCTCCAAACATGCTGAGCCAGGTGCGAAGCCCGTTCTCGCCGTCTTCCAGCGGAGTCGGACGGTCAAACAGAAGCGCGTAAGTGACCTCGAGACCGTGACGTTCGAGGAGCGACGAATACTCCGCGACGCTAGGGAAATACCAGGGACTGGGGAACGGTTCTGACAGGCCGAGGCGTTGCCAGCCCTGGCGCAAGGCGGACATGAGGCCTTCCACATTGCCTTTGCCGCCAAGTTCCGCGACGAAGCGTCCTCCCGTTTTGAGTGTGGAAGCGATCGACTCAACCGCAGGTTCGGGCCGAGTGATCCAATGCAGCGTCGCGTTGGAGAACACCGCGTCGAATTTCTCGGGGAAAGAGAGCTCGCGAACGTCCATGACCTCGAAGGTGATGGCGGGGTGCTCGGCGCGGGCTTGCTGTATCATCTCCGGCGAACGATCGACGCCGGTGACACACGCACCAGTGGCGGCAATTTGCGCCGTGAGGTGGCCGGTGCCACATCCGACATCGACGATGCGTTCGCCAGACTTGGCCTCGAGCAGCTCGAGAAGACCGGCGGCCATTTTCCAGACGAAGGAGTGTTTTTCGTCGTAGAGACGGGCATTCCATTTTGCGTTTTCAACCACGATTAATTGCCTCCCATCTCCAGAACCGCGCCGAAAGGCGTTTCTAGAGTTTCGTTGCCAACGCGCACCGTCGCCCGTGCGAGACTTGCGTTTGAGACGGGAAATGTGCCGGAGCAATCCGTTTTCACGTAAGGAAGCTGATGAATGCCGGGCGCGAAAGCCTCGATGCACGCGTCGATGGAGAGATCGCCGCGACTGGCGGTGAAACGCCATCTTAAATGGCCTGTTTCACGAACGATTTCCTTCTCGCTCGGATTCTTCAGAATGGTCGCCGTTCCTTTGTGCCACAGGACGGCCTTGCGAAAGAGCAGGCCAAAGGGCATGTCGTAGATAAGCGCTTCAACTGTGCTGACACCACCGCCGGGATGACGAAAGTAGGCGTGCATCCAGCGCCAGAAGGTGCGATGACGATACCCGCAATTATGTCCTTGCACGCCGAAACCGACAGGATCGCCGGAAAATCGTTGGCCGTCGAAGAGAATTTCGCCAGAGAACACCGCGTCGGAATGCGGCGACTTGGAAAAGCCGATCCAACCTTTATCGCTGAGGGTGGCCCCGAAATTCGAGCGGTTTCGCAGATTCCACGAGACTGTGTGACCCTCGACGCATAGATTGCCGCGGCAAGAATCTTCGTCGATGGCATTATCCGCGACGCCGCAGTGGAAAGGGAGTCGGAAACGGCCGGTGAGGTCGAGTTGATCCGCCGGATAGCCCTGGATGAAGGTTTGTGGATGGGCCTCGCGGGGAAACCACGTAGCCCAGACCTGAACCGGCATTTTGTCATTCTCGGTGGAGCAGCCATGGCGTCCGAGATTCGTGAGCAAATAGCGGAACCACCAGGCGCCCGACCCGTCGACGAGCCCGCAGCGCAGGAACCAGACTTCGTAACGGCGTTTCATCGTGCGCGAGGAGTAGACCGCATTGAGTTGCGCATTCGGCATTTGCTTTCAGTATAGGCGGGCCAATCTGTAATCGGCCAGAAGACTCTATTTATCGGGCGGAATGTATTTCTCGTACCAGGCGAGCATGCGCTGGAGGACGTCGGTGCGATGGTGCGCTTCGTGGAAACCGTGCGGCTCGCGAGGGTAAATGACGAGTTCGGTCTCGACGCCATAACGCTTCAGGCCGCGATACAGTTCCTGGCTCTGGCCGACCGCGTCGATGGGATCGGCCTCGCCCTGAAGGATGAGCGTGGGAGTTTTGGCATGCTTGAGTCGCAGCACCGGGGAACTGTTCAAGAAGCGATCAGCAGTTTCATACGGTAGGCCGAAGAACCATTCGTCGTATGCGGGGTCTTCTTCGGTACCGTATTCGGAGATGAGATTGGCCATTCCCGCACCGGAAACGGCGGCGCGAAAAATGTCCGTTTGCGTGACGGCCCACTCCGTCATGTACCCGCCGTAAGACCAACCACCGATGCCGAGCTTATTCGAATCGGCGATGCCTTTTCCAACCACGTCATTCACGCCGGCCATGACGTCCTTGAAATCGGCGCCGCCCCAATCCGCGCGATTCATTTTGACGAATGCGTCGCCGTAGCCAATCGAGCCGCGCACATTGGGATAAAGCACCGCATACCCATGCGCCACGAGGAGCTGTCCCCAGGAATCGATGGAGTCTTCCCAGTTGCCCGTGGGGCCACCGTGAACGAGAACGATCGTGGGGAGTTTGGATTTGCCATCGTAGGCGGGAGGCTTGAGAAGGGCGGCCTCGATTTCCACGCCATCGAAGGATTTGTAGTGAAAGAGTTCGGGAGCGACTAGGCCGAAGCTTTCCCACCCGGCATTCAGGTGAGTAGCCTGTTGCGTGCGGCCTTGCGCGTCGCGCAGCCAGAGTTCTTGTGGAGTCGTACTCGTATTGCCCACAAACACAATTTCGCCGGACGATGCGAGAGCGAACGGCCCGAGATTCGCAGGGAAATCGGGTGACGATGTTTGTGAATCGCCGGGAGATACGAACGTGAGTTTGTTACGGAAACCTTGAGCGTAGAGAACTGCGAGGGAATTGCCGGTGGTCCAGTAGAAATCCTCAATGGCGCGATCGAGAGTTGTGGCGGTGAGATTGCGCGAAGCGCCACCTTCAACGGGCATGATCCACAGATCGTGAGGAACGGGCCCATCTTCGCGCGCGGCCGTGAAACCGATCCATTTTCCCGAGGGCGAAACCCGCACTCGGCCGAGTGGTCCGTGAGGAGCGCGCAGTTCTTTTTGCGCGCCATCCAGAGGAACCAGATAGATGCCGGAAGTGAATTGGTCGGAGGCAGGGCGGCGGTTGGCCTTAACGACCAAGCTGTGGCTGTCCGGTAGCCAGGAAAGCTCTTCGACTTCCCAGCCGGCGGGAGTCAGGGCGTGTGACTCGTTCTTGGAAAGATCGAGGATGCGAAGCCGCGGCTTCTTGTCATCCTTGTCGATCACGCGGGCATCGTCTTTGGCCTGCTCTTTCTTTTCTTCGGCCTCGGATTTGGGATCGGGTGCGAGATAGGCGAGGGATTGGCCGTCGGGGGACCACGCCAGGGCGCTCACGCTCGCTTTGTCCTTCGTTACGGCGTAGGCTTCGCCACCCGCCAGGCGGAGCAGGTAGATCTGCTGCTGTTCGCCGGCGCGGTTGGAGAGGAATGCCAGCGTTTTGCCGTCAGGCGACCATCGGGGATAGGTTTCTGACTTGGCGGAATCCGTGAGTTGGCGAGTGACGGAAGTGCTGCGGTCGTAGATCCAAAGATGGCTGTTGCGCTTCTCGCCTTTGAGCGGATCGGTGACCACGAAAACGAGGCGCGTGCCATCCGGAGAAAACTGCGGATCCTGGATCATGCGCAGATCGAGGAAGCTCTCGGGAGTTAGAGTTCTCTTCGGCGCGGATTTTTCCTGCGACATCGCAGGGTGGCACACGAACACCACACACATCAGACAGAGAGCCAATCGATGGCGCATCTCAGAATCTCCGGGGAAAGGCGAACGTGAGAAACAAAGTATTGGGCGATGGACCGGCTTGTCAATTGCCCCGAGTACGTGGACGGGCGGAAAGCACGAGGACGTATTAGAATCGGGAGCGGGCAGACCTCGGAACCGCCTTCCTTGGTAGCTACGACCCGCGGACGGAGAACGATCGACATGGTGGAACCAATTTGGATTGCGCAGGGGACGTCGCAATTGAATCTGTTGCCGCAGATGGCGAACCGTCATGGGTTGGTGGCGGGAGCGACGGGCACCGGAAAAACAGTCACGCTGCAGGTGATGGCCGAAGCGTTCAGCCGGATTGGCGTGCCGGTGTTTGCGGCAGACATTAAAGGCGATTTGTCGGGAATCAGTCAGGCGGGAACCAGTAACCCGAAGATTGCGGACCGCGTGAAGAAACTGAAGTTGGGGGATTTCGCCTTCGCGGCATGCCCTGTGACGTTCTGGGACGTGTTCGGGCAGGAAGGCCACCCCGTGCGCGCGACGATTTCGGAGATGGGGCCCTTGTTGCTGGGACGCTTGCTGAATCTGAATGACACCCAGGAAGGTGTCTTGAACCTGGTGTTCAAAATTGCTGACGATAATCATCTGCTGTTGCTCGACCTAAAAGATCTGCAGGCGATGCTGCAATACGTGGGGGATCACGCGAAAGATTTTCAGACGCAGTACGGGAATATCTCGGCGGCGAGCATTGGGGCGATCCAACGCGGTTTGCTGGCGATTCAGCAGCAGGGCGGAGACAAGTTCTTTGGTGAACCGGCCCTGAACCTGGACGACCTGATTCAAACCGACGCGCAGGATCGCGGCGTGGTGAATATTCTCGCGGCGGACAAGCTGTACCAGTCGCCAAAGGTGTACGCAACATTCCTGCTTTGGCTGTTGACGTCGCTCTTTGAACATCTGCCTGAGGTCGGTGACCCGGAGAAGCCGAAACTGGTGTTCTTCTTCGATGAAGCGCACCTACTGTTCGCGGATTTGCCGAAAATCATCGAAGACAAAGTGGTGCAGGTGGTTCGCCTGATCCGGTCGAAGGGTGTTGGCGTCTATTTTGTAACGCAGAACCCGCTAGACATTCCCGAGACGGTGCTGGGCCAGCTCGGCAATCGCGTGCAGCATGCCTTGCGTGCATTCACTCCTGCCGATCAGAAAGCGGTGAAGGCTGCGGCGGACACCTTTCGCACCAATCCGAAGTTGGACGTGGCCAGAGCGATCACGGAATTGGAAGTGGGCGAGGCACTGGTGTCGTTCCTGGACGAGAAGGGAACACCCGGCATAGCGGAGCGCGCGCTGGTGCTGCCGCCACACAGCCAGATCGGACCGATCACGCCGGAGCAAAGGAAACAGTTGATCGCAAATTCCGTTGTGGCCGGTGTGTACGATAACGCGGTGGACCGCGAGTCGGCGTACGAGGTCTTGAAGAGTCGGGCGGACGTGGGGGCCCCAGGGGCTCCTGGCCCGTCATCGGGGCAGACGCCGGGAGGAGCGGGTCCGGCTTCGCCTCCATGGTGGGAGAACATTCCAGGGATGAGCCGCTCCGGCCGGCGGGGAGACACGATGGTCGACGCCATGGCCAAGAGCGCTGCGCGCGCCATTGGCAGTTCAGTCGGGAGGCAGATTGTGCGTGGAGTGTTGGGGTCGTTGTTGGGCGGAAGCCGGAAGTAGCGTCTCACCTCGAGGATCAGGGTTGCGGCCGCAAGAGTCCTGCTTTCCTCCGTATCAGTAGCATTGCGGCGGTTGTTCAGCCTCGGATACAATCGTTCGTTTGCAGGCTAGTGGAAGGGGACAACTGACAGGTCCATGCACGAAATTCAGGTCCACAACACCTATTCCGGAAAAGTTGAACCGTTTGTGCCGTTGAAACCCGGCGAAGTGCGCATGTACACCTGCGGGCCGACGGTGTACGACTTCGCGCACATCGGGAACTTCCGGACCTTCGTGTTTCAGGATATTTTGCGGCGGTTTCTGAAGCTGCGCGGATTCAAGCTGACCCACGTGATGAACCTGACGGACGTGGACGACCGCATCATCGCGAATGCGGCGGCAGCCGGTGTGGGCATTCGCGATTACACGGAGAAATATGTGCAGGCGTTTTTCGCCGATTGCCGCACGCTCAGCGTGCAAGCGCCGGAGTTCTGGATTCGCGCCACGGATAATATCGAGCCGATGGTGGAACTCATCGAGAAGTTGCAGAAGAACACCTACACCTACGACTCCGAAGGGTCGATTTATTACCGGATCGCGAAGTTCAAGGATTACGGGAAGCTCTCCAAGATCGATTTGACCGGAATCATGGCTGGCGCGCGCGTGGATAATGACCGCTACGAGAAAGAGAGCGCTCGCGATTTTGCCTTGTGGAAGGCGCCAAAGCCGGGCGAGCACTTCTGGGAGACCGCCATTGGGCCGGGCCGGCCGGGCTGGCACATCGAATGCTCGGCGATGGCGATGAAGTACTTGGGCGACACCATTGATATTCACACCGGCGGAATCGACCTGGCCTTTCCCCACCACGAGAATGAGATTGCCCAGAGCGAGGCGGCGACAGGGAAGAAGTTTGTGCGCTATTGGCTGCACGCCGAGCATTTGCTGGTGGAAGGCGAGAAGATGTCCAAGTCTCTCGGCAACTTCTATACGCTGCGCGACCTGTTCGCCAAGGGTTACAAGCCATCCGCCCTCCGTTTCGCTCTGGCTAGCGTGCCATACCGGCGCCAACTGAATTTTACGTTTGATGGGCTGCAGCAGGCCACCAGTTCCGTGGACCGCTTGCGGAATTTCGCCGCGCGCCTGAAGAACGAAAAATTCCCAGCTGGAAACAAAGAAATAATGGCCGGGCGGATCGCAAAAGCAGTGGACCATTTCGATGCTGGGCTTTCGGACGACCTCAATACCGCCGAAGCGCTCGCGGCCATGTTCGATTTCGTCCGGGAAGCGAACATCGCGATGGATAAAGGCGAGTTTCGCCTGGGAGAAGTGAAGGCCGCGCAGGAGTTTTTGGATTCCTTCGACAAGGTGTTCGCCGTGGTCGAGGATAATGACGCGGAAAAACTGAAGGCCATCGGCTTCGCCGCCGAAACGGGGCCAGACGGCACGGAGATCGAAAAACTGGTCGCGGAACGGCAAGCCGCGCGCAAACGTCGGGATTTTGCCACCGCCGACCGTGTCCGTAAGGAACTCGATGAGCGTGGTATAATTTTGGAAGATACGAAAGACGGCAGTGTCCGCTGGAAACGCAAATGAAGCATCTCCACTTTTTGAAGCATGATCGAGTGGCGGTCGGACCGCGGGTGCCGCGGAAGTTCCGGCCGTGTAATCTGCGTCCCGGCCTCTTCAGCGTGGATTAAGTCCCTCAATTCCGACAGGCGCTAGCGGCCCTTTGCTACAAGCCTGTTCTCTCCTTGCTGCTGTATTCACGCAAACAAAATTCATCGAGATTCACGGAGGAATCATGACCACGGCTACATTGAGTAAATTCCCGCAGATCAGGACCGCGCTCCCGGGTCCCAAGGGACAACAAGTCATCGCGTATGACGCGAAATACATTTCACCCTCGCTCTCCCGTGACTATCCGCTGGTCGCGGAACGCGCCAGCGGTGCGATTGTGGAAGATCCTGACGGAAACTCCTTCCTGGACTTCGCCGCGGGAATCGCGGTGTGTTCGACGGGGCATTGCCACCCGAACGTGGTAGCGGCGATTCAGAAGCAGGCGGCAGAACTGATCCATATCGCCGGAACAGATTTTTATCACCGCCACATGCCGCAACTGGCCGAACGGCTGGTCGCCACCATGCCCAAATCCCACCAGTGGAAAGTATTCTTCGGCAATTCGGGAACGGAAGCCGTGGAAGGTGCGATCAAGCTGGCGCGCTATGCCACGAAACGAGACAAATTGATCGCCTTCTACGGCTGCTTCCACGGTCGAACGCTCGGCTCTTTGTCCCTCACCGCGTCGAAGAGCACCCAGAGGAAGTATTTCGGGACCCTGCTCGGTGGTGTCGAACATATTCCGTATCCGTACGCCTACCGCTGCGGCCTCGGCCATACCAAAGAGAGTTGTGGCAGCGAGGTTATTGACCTCTTGGAGAACCAGATCTTCAAGCGGCTGTTCGCCCCTGAAGAGACGGCGGCCGTCGTCGTGGAGCCGATTCAGGGCGAAGGCGGGTTCATACCTGCTCCCATCACCTTCCTGCAGGAGTTGCAGCGGATCTGCAACAAGCACGGCATCATGCTGATCATGGATGAAGTGCAGGCGGGCGTGGGCCGGACCGGGAAGATGTGGGCCTACGATCATGCCGGTGTCACGCCTGACATCGTCCTGACCGCGAAAGGCGTTGCGAGTGGAATGCCCTTGAGTGCGTTTATCGCCAAGGAAGAAGTGATGCGGTGGAAACCCGGGTCGCACGGCACCACCTATGGCGGGAATCCCGTGTGCGTGGCGTCGGCTCTGGCGACGCTCGATCTCGTCGAAGGCGGATTGATGGCCAATGCCAATAAAGTGGGCGACCATATCTTCAGCAAGACCGCGGATTGGACGAACCGCTTCAAGATTGTAGGCGACGTACGTGGCAAAGGACTGATGATCGGCGTCGAATTCGTGCGCGATCAGAACACAAAAGAAAGGGGCCCGGACCTGCGCGACAAGGTGGTCCAGGCCGCTTTCCGGCGCGGTTTGCTGGTGCTCGGATCGGGCGAGAACTCCATTCGTATGTCGCCGCCACTGATCATTGATGAAGAGCAGGCGGATTGTGCGATCGCCATCATGGAAGACTCGATCCGCGAAGTCGAGCAGGGCTTGTAAGCGGAACGAGTCGCCGCTCAATTCGTTACAAGCATCCCGTGGCGGTCCCAACAGGTGACGGCCACGGGATTTTTCTTTATACTATTAGCTGGATAGCAATACAGTAATATAATGCTTTGGTTAGTTGCGAGACTTGGGTTTGCGTGGGTGAAGTGGAACGCCCGGCACGGATTACGTGGCCCGGGCGAGGCCACCCCCCAGGCGAAGAAGCAAGAGGCGCTGCAGATCGGCGTGCGTGGGGAAACGTATGCTTACTGGTACCTGCGGCGCCTCGGCTATATCTTCATCGCGCGAAATTACATGCCGGCGCGTGCCAAAGGCGAACTGGACCTCATCGGGTTCGATGGAGATACCCTGGCGATCGTCGAAGTGCGAACCCGCCTGGCGGACGGGACTCGGCCGGCATTACCGGAGTTGAGTATCAGCCGCGAGAAGCATGAGGTGCTTGTGCGCACGGCGCATTATTTTGTCCGCGAATACCGGTTAAAACAATGTCCGTTGCGTTTTGACGTGGTAGCGATTGAGAATACTCCCGGACGGCCTCCTGAGGTACGCCTCCATCGCGCCGCGTTGAGCCCGGAACTGCCGGTGCGTTTCGCCTAGAACCGATTCAACAGATAAAAACTCAGGGAAAAACGCTCGACCCTTCCATGCCTGTTTGCAGAACCTGCCCTTCCAGCATTCGGCGCGCTGTCGTACGTCCGGAGGTGCTTTTCTTGTGAGAAGGGAAGCGTACAATATCAGGATTTGAACGCGCTGACGCGACAAGGTAGAGTGAATACATTGGTTTGGAGGGGTTGCTTTGCCTGAGTTACGGAAAGATCCGATTACCGGGCGATGGGTGATCATTTCCACGGACCGCGGGAAGCGACCGATGGATTTCCTGCGCGAGAGTGTTTTCCCGGGTCCCCCGCGGAATTGCCCGTTTTGCCCCGGCAATGAGATGAAAACGCCGCCGGAGATTCTGGCCTACGGCCGCAACGGTTCCGGCGCCAACACCGCCGGCTGGAACGTGCGCGTCGTGCCGAACCGCTTCCCCGCTCTGGGAATTGAAGGGGAGCTGGATCGCGAGGGCGAAGGCTTGTTCGATAAAATGAATGGCATCGGCGCCCACGAAGTGATTGTTGAGACCCCGCAGCATCAGACGACGCTGGCGCAACTTCCGCAAAAATCCGTCGAGGACGTGTTGTGGGCGTATCGCGACCGCATGTTGGACTTGAAGAATGACAAGCGGTTCCGCTACGTGCTGATCTTCAAGAATCACGGCGAGGCGGCGGGGGCCTCGATGGAGCATCCGCACTCGCAGTTGATTGCCCTGCCGATTGTGCCGCGCCGCGTGCGCGAAGAAGTCGACAACTGCTGGCACTACTACGACGAAAAAGAGCGTTGCATTTTCTGCGACATTATCCGCCAGGAACGCGACACTGGAGAGCGGGTGATCGGCGAAAACGATCACTTCATCACTCTCGCGCCGTATGCCCCGCGCTTCCCGTTCGAGATGTGGCTGCTGCCGAAGTCCCACGGGTCGGCGTACGAGAACAACCAAAGCTCGTTGTATGCGAGCCTCGCGCAGATGCTGAAGGATACGTTGATGCGCATGGATGCCGTGCTGGACCGCCCGGCCTTCAACTTCATGATTCACACGTCACCCATCGGCGAAGAAATTAACGACCACTATCACTGGCATATTGAGATCATTCCGAAGCTCACGAAAGTCGCAGGATTCGAGTGGGGGACCGGGTTCTATATCAATCCGACTCCGCCGGAAGAATCCGCGCGGTTCTTGCGCGAAGCGCAGATCGAAGAGACGGCAAAGAAATAGCTTCCCTGGCTGCAGGTAATCTCCGCTGTACTTTTGCGAGTCTGCGGGACTCGTTGCCCTGACAGGCGTTGGTCAGTTTCGTTATACTAGTAGGGTTGAGGCGCGGTACCCAAGTGGTAAGGGAGAGGTCTGCAAAACCTTTATGCGTGAGTTCGATTCTCACCCGCGCCTCCACACTGACATATAGTTCCTTCCCTTGATGTTATCCCTCTGACGCGATGGGAGAATCACCCCTCGGCGCACTGCGTTGTACGCCGAAACTACGCCGAGTTTCATTCGCATGCGTACCAGAAGTGACTCGCCGTGGTGCGCGGCGTTCCGAATCGAAACACCCGCTCTTGCACACCAGAACTAAACTCTCCAAGTATCGATTTCTCAAGCGACTACAAACTAGCTCATGCAATCGATGGTGACGGCCTTGCACACACGAAGCCGAAATCGGCCGCCACACACCCATCGTGGCCATAACCGCCCACGCGGCGGAACGAGATCAGCGGCGATGCCTGGAGGCGGGAATGGACGGCTACCTTACGAAACCGGTGAAACGAGAAGATCTGCAGACGGAAATCGAGCACGTGACAAATGGACCTGCTGAGGTGAGAACGGAACGTCGCCCCGATGTCAGCGACCTCGGCGACCTTCAGGACTGGAACCTGCGCGAGCTTATGACGCGAGTGCGAGGCGACCAGGAGTTCTTGCGCGAACTGCTCACCATCTTCCGCCAGGACAGCCTGAGCAGTCTCGAAAATGCGCGGGACCACCTGGCGAATGGCAACTTGCATGGCCTTTCGCGTTCCGCGCACACCTTGAAGGGAATGCTGCGGAATCTCGCCATGCACAAAAGCGGAGAGGTTGCCAGGCAACTGGAGACCACCGCGCAAGAAGGAAAAGCGCGCGAGTCTGCGGAACTGTTGCAACAACTCGAAGAAGCATTGGCTGAGCTGATGCCCGAAATCGATGCGCAGTTGGCTGAGGTGAAGTTATGAGAATCCTGATCGCCGAAGACGACGCCATGTCGCGGGCCATGCTGGAGCGAGCGCTGCAGCGCACCGGATATGAAGTGATTGCGGTGGAAGACGGGGCCCTGGCGCTCACGCAACTCGCAAACGCCGATCCGCCCAGAATGGCGCTGCTCGATTGGGTAATGCCACACAAGTCTGGAATCGACGTCTGTGCCGAGGTGCGCCAGAGGAAAGACAAGGCGTACACCTACCTGATCCTGTTGTCTTCGAAAGAATCGAAGCAAGACATCGTGCAAGGGTTGGAGGCCGGCGCAGATGACTACCTCACCAAGCCGTTTGACGTGGAAGAGTTGAAGGCCAGGCTGCGCGCGGGCGAACGGATTCTGGAACTGGAGGACCGCCTGGTGGAGGCACGCGAGAGCATGAGGTTCCAGGCGACGCACGACCTGCTGACTTCGTTGTGGAACCGCGGCGTCATCATGGAATTGATGTCGCGCGAGGTGCACCGGTCCCGGCGGGAAAAGAACTGCACCGCGGTTATGTTGTGCGACATCGACCATTTCAAGCGAGTCAACGATGAACATGGTCACAGTGTCGGAGACGACGTGCTGTGCGAGGTGGCCCGCCGCTTGCGCCACTCCGTGCGGTCGTACGATATGGTGGGTCGATATGGGGGAGAAGAATTCCTTGTGGTGCTCAATCGATGCGAGCCGGAAAGCGCCTTCGCGCGCGCCGAGAATCTGCGGGAAGCAATGGAGCATAAGCCCATCGCTGCGCGTGGGTTGTCCGTTCCCGTGACTATCAGCATCGGATTGGCTTTGTCGACGGATTTTCCGGGTGAAGAAGTGGACCAAATCATGCAAGCTGCCGACGCGGCGCTGTATGCCGCAAAACGCTCCGGCCGCAACCGAGTTCGAGTCGCCCGATGCGGAGAACTAGACGCAGACCCCGTTCCCGAGATGAAGACGGAAGCAACTCTGCCGGTGAAGTAGATCTTATTTGTATTTGCCGCGGCTCTGTTCCATCATCTGGCGCATCGCGGTGGTCGAACCCGGAGCACGCCGTTCCCGCCACGCCTCCAGGCGCTTGCACGTTTCCTCTATGCCGGAGAACAGGTAAGGATTCTTGAAGGCTGCGCGCCACGTTGGAACAATGACGCGCATGCGGTCCCAAACCACCCAAATCTCCCCATTGCTTTCGAAGAACAGCTCATCGTTGATGAGTCCGCGATTGACGATGCTGGCGACCATCTCCCAATAGCTGATGACCATGCGGATGTAGGTGTTTTCCTGGCTGCCCTGCGGATACTTCTGCATCACTTCCTCGGGTGTGCCGGCGTGGAAGTGCTCCACGAACCAGGCGCGCGCTTCGCGGAGCCGCGGTTCCCGCCGCAGGTCGTAGAGTCGCAACATGAGATTGACTTCTTCGTAGTTGACTTGAGACATGGCGGATCCTCCTGGGATTAGGCCGGCGGGGCGGGCGAATCCGCCAGTGGTGCGCCAGAAGGCTTCACCAGTTCGATTCGCCGCACGTTGGACAAGGCGATCCCCTGCCGCTGGAATTGAAGTTGGATTCGGCGGCGCAGCTCACGCGCGACGTCCTCGTGACGCGCCGGCGCGGTGCGAACTTGCAGCCGGACTACCGAAGCGGTTTGGTCGAAAGATTGCAAACCGAGGATGCGCGGGCCGTCGACGAGAGCCTGCGACCACGACGGGTCGTTCCGCAGTTCCGCCGCGGCAGCATCCAGGGCCTGGAGCGCGTGGTCCTGCGGAACCTCCGGAGAGACCGCTACGTCGACAAAAGTCTGCGACCAATCGCGGCTCAGATTGCCAACCGTGCGGATATCACCATTCGAAAGAGTGACCAATGCGCCTCGCGGATCGCGCACCACCGTGCGCCGTAATGTTAGATGCTCCACACGCCCGATGGTGTCAGCCACCTGAATGGTGTCGCCGATGCCATACTGGTCCTCGAGGATGATATAGAAGCCGGAAATGATGTCGCGCACCAGGTTCTGCGCGCCGAAGCCCACCGCGAGGCTGGCCAGTCCGGCAACCGCGGCCACAGGCGTCACGTTGACGCCGAACTCCTGCGCGGCCACCAGAATGGCGAGGGCCCACACCACTTTGCTGCTCGCGCTGTAAACCACCGCCGCCAGCGTACGCGTCTGCTGTTCGCGAGTCTGCGCCGCTCTGCTTTGCGAACTGGCCGGCTTGACGATTAGCTTTGTGACCAGCTTCAGCAAATGGTTGACCAGCAGTGCTACAACGATGATGCCAGCCAGGTGAAGAAGATTTGCTATGGAGAGGGACGGAATCTGCGATAGAAAACTGGACATAGTCGTATCGGGGGGCGAGTATAGCATTGGAAGGAAAGACGTGCAGCGAGAGAAGGCACGGTGTTGCCGTAACGAAAGCGGCTGGCACGCGGCGGAGAGGGTTCCATGAGGCCACGGAATGTTTGCGTTATCGGAATTGCGCTGCTGAGTCTATGCGCATGGATTGGCGCGCAGACAATGCGGGGACAGACCCAGGACGTTGGTGATGCCGCGCGCCGGGCGCAACAGAATCCCGGTCAGGAGCCGCCGGAAACTCCCCCCAACATGCCGAATCCCGAGAAAAAGGCCTTGGAAGACAACGATAAAGACATGAAGAAGAAGGTGAACCGCTTATACGAACTGGCCACGGAACTGAAGGCCGAAGTCGACAAGACCGATTCCAGCAAAGTGATGAATCTGAGCCTCGTGAAAAAGGCCGAAGAAATCGAGAAGCTTGCGCGGGACATTAAGAACAAGGGCAAGGGATGAATCCCGGCTGCGCGGGCAAACGCCGGCAGTGGCGCAGCAGGCGCAGACACGATAAACTAACATTCGACAATCAACGGCGCGCCCGTAGCTCAGCGGATTAGAGCGTGTGCCTCCGGAGCACAAGGTCGGGCGTTCGAATCGCCCCGGGCGCGCCAGAAAAAACCAATAAAACGAAGACTATTTCGGTTAACCAGGCAGGACCTACGGCCAATTGTTCACTGCGCGCCTGTGGGCCGGAAAACAGGAAAACGCCTTCTTTGTATCCCTTGCCAAGAAACGCATGATGTTCATCGACTAGGTGGGCATTTCACTGAAGGGCACAAGGTGCTCTCCCTCTAGAAGATAGTGCTTCATCGAGATCGTCTCCTGCTGTTTGTATCTTGTCCGGTCTCGAGCGAACTGGCTTCGCTAGCCCGCCGTTATGCTTCGAGACCTCGGGAGTCTAGCAGCGGCTTTGGACTAGGGCAACGCATGAACCTTGGGGCGATAAGCATTGGGAAAGCTGCGATTACTCCTGCTCAGTAACGAATCTCGGCGTTAAGTCCCGATTTGTCGTGTCTAGCGCCTGGGGCCGGGACCTGCGTCAGATGAAGTTTGAGGCCCATCATTCATCCATTATGATGGTCACGAGTGAGCATCACGGTAGGCTAGCTGTTTGGAGGCGATAGGATTCAAAACTCCCTCCTGTTGGTAGAGGTTCGTCCATGAACAAAGGAATCCGAAGCTCTGTTCTTGTTGAGTGGGAACGCGTCGAAAGGTCAAATGGCCGAGGGCTTCCCATGTGGTTTACTGTGATTGCGCTCAGCTTTTTTCTGGTTATCCCGGTGTCAGCCCAACAGGACTATCAGGTTTGGCAAGACTTCGTGCACGATCTTCGCAGCGACCAACTAACCGAGAATCACCTTCGTCCGGTGTATATGACCAAGCCGGTAATGCAGCAGTTCCTACAGACAATGCGAACGAGGACGGATTGGCGCGAGTGGGAACAATCGCCGGAAGTGCTGCACAGGGACGACACGGTCTATTACGTATTACCGCTGACTTTTAACGGCCAGAGGAAGACGTTCTGCTTCACTTTTGTCACGAGTCAAGGAAACTGGTACCTCCAGCATTTTGAATCCATTCTGTTGAGACTGGATAGAGTAGGGCCGCCGCCTATCTCGGTCTTCCCAGACGTGGAAGATAGTCAAAAGGAGTGGATGCGGGAAGAGAATGCGGTCACCGAACAGGTCAGACTGTTCAACTGGTTGGTACAGGAGAAGGGAAGACAAGCGGCACTCGATTGGTTCCGAGACGGTCGTGGGTATGCTGTTAGCGCGGCAACCTGGGTGCCGCTGGTGCCTCCCTATCGCGCGTTCATTCTCTACCTTTGCTGGGAGCAAATGCGTTTGCGAGGGAGCCGAGTAACTCTGGAACGCCTTGAAGACACCAGCGCAGTGGTTTCGCTAGAACCGATCTATCTCAGACTCTATTCCGAAACTGGCCATCTGCGGGAGCAAATCTCCAAGGAGGATTTCCGTGCCATCTTCGATACTATATGGCAAGACCGAGCTACTGCTGCTGGCTGGAGGTTGGACATAAAGTACGAGGAAACGCGGTGCATCCTGACCTTTACCCGGCCAGTTGTAAATGTCGGGCTGGGCCCTGCACATTCTGATCGACATCTTCACGCACCAGGGAATATTTGCGGTGCATTTCTTGTGGCCTCTCTCGAACCATGGATTCGATGAAATTCGATGGGAGTGGCGGTGGTTTTTCGCCGCGAATTACGGCGCACTGTGCCTGGTGCTGGCGTGGATCTGGATGCGAAGGAGAACGATGGCGTCCGCCCGGCTTTGAGATCAGGCGAGAGAGACGTGTTCGGTGATGTTGAAGCCGCGGCGGCGCGCTTCGTCCACAAACAGCTTTCCAGGCACCGCCAGTTCCAGCGGGATTGAGCCAACCGGCGTTTGACCACGTGCCATGAGTGACGCA
>Ga0335071_10000519_pt1 | contig 42487 bp, 38 predicted proteins | sample Lox_Sample_15_FD_206724 | JGI IMG/M metagenome (GOLD analysis project Ga0335071, IMG submission 206724) | Soil microbial communities from Loxahatchee National Wildlife Refuge, Florida, United States - Lox_Sample_1.5 | ecosystem: Environmental > Terrestrial > Soil > Wetlands | place: USA... | reverse complement strand
GAACAACTGACAATCCACCATGTGCGACACCCACGTCACCGGATGCCAGTTGCTCGCGTGCCACGTCGTGAAGGCCCACTTCACCCCGCCCCACGTCAAACCCTGCTGGACGACAGAATTTTGGGTAATGTAATCGTCGTCGTCAAAGAGGCTGAAGCCGTGATTGACCGCCGGCAGGTAAACCAGCAGCGTGGCCAGCGCGAGCAGCAGGGCGATGAGACGCCTGGGAGACATCGCGCTACTTTGTAGGCGATTTTTTCGGGCGGCAAGCGCGGAGATGCTTCCCGTTTTTTCCGCAAAAAAGGCGTTGCATTTTCCCGCCAGCCGGGCAGTATGAGCGCGGCGGGAGACAGCTCGACTGCCCGCCCTTGGCCGCAACATCGGTTCCTCACGACCAGGAAAATTGTCGGCATGATTAACGGATACGTGTGCACTGTCGTGGGGGCCGCTTCCAATCAAGCGGAACTCCTCTATGTTTGGGAACAGGCGAGGCCCGAAGCCAAGGCCATCATCGTCCTGCTCGTCATCTTTTCCATCATCGCCTGGTCCACCATGTTCTACAAGGCCAGCCAGATGCGCCGGGCGCGGAGGTTGAACCACTATTTCAATGAGGAGTTCAAGGCGCAGGCATCCGTGCTCGATATTTTTGATCGCAAGTTGCAGGTCGAAGGCTGTCCGCTGTACTCGGTCTATCTGACCGGTTGCCAGCAACTCGATGCGCGGTTGCGCGGTCCGGGCGGCGAACGGCGCAAACAGAGCGTCACGCTCAAAAACATGGAGCACGTCAAGCGCGCCATCGAAAGCGTCGTCGCTCAAGAGTCTTTGAAACTGGAGTCCGGCCTGATCCTGCTCGCCATCGCGGTGAGCGGCGCGCCGTTCCTCGGCTTGCTGGGCACGGTCTGGGGCGTGATGAGCACGTTCGCAGGCATCGCGCAATCGCCGCAGGGCGCGTCCCTGGCGGTCATGGCGCCGGGCGTTTCCGCCGCGCTGATCACGACGGTCGCCGGCCTGCTGGTGGCCATTCCCTCGATGTTTGGCTACAACTGGCTGGTACACAACCTGCGGGTATTTACCGTGGGCCTGGACAATTTCGCGCAGGAACTGGTTTCCAAAATGGAGGCGGAATACCTGCAGGACGAATGATTTTTTGCCATGCGAAGGTTTTCACAACGCAGTTCGCTCGTGACCTTGAGTGAAATCAACATCACGCCGCTGCTCGACCTTGCCTTCGTGCTGCTCATCATCTTCGTCATCACCACCCCGCTGCTGGAACAGAGCATCAACCTGAAGCTCCCGCGCGGCGGCCAGCCGGACCCGCGGATTGACAAACGCAACATCCGCACCGTGGAAGTCAGCGGCACCGGCGTTTATGCCCTCGACAAACAACGGATGGGCCTGGACCAGATGATCGCCCGGCTGGCGGGTGAATTTCGCTCGAACCCGAACCTGATCATCTACATCCGCGCCGACCAGGACGGCCCCTACAAAAACGTTGCGGCATTGATTGACGGCTGCCAGCGCGGCGGCATCACCCGCTATTCGCTCCGCACCGAACCGGCCCGATGAACCGCCTGCAAAAAAAATGCGTTGCCGTCACCGTGGGTATTCACCTGCTGTTGCTTACGATTTTGATCGTCGGGCCGGCGTTCTTTGCGCCCAAGCCAAAGGCAGATGACCTGCCGGTGCTCGATGTGATCCCGGCCAATCTGGTCGATGCGGCTTTCAACAGTGGCGTCGCCAACGCCGCCCCGCCGCCGCCCGAGCCGGTCGCGCCCCCGCAACCGCCGCTGCCCGTGCCCGTGGTCACGCCGCCGCCGGCACCGGACAAGGTCGAACCGGTCAAACCACCGGACAAGCTTACGCCGGCAGATTTGAAACCGCTGGACAAAACTACAAAACCGGAACCGCGCAAGCCGGAGATCAGCCTCAAACCAGTCACCCGCACGGCGCCGAAGCCCAGCCCGAACGCCAACGCCGACGCGAATAACGCCGCCCGCGCCCGCGCCATCCGCGCCGCTCTCAAAAATTTAAATCGCAACCTGACCTCGGCCACCACGGTGGATATGCCGGGCAACAGCAGCGTGGCCTACGCGAATTACGCCTCGGCCGTCAAAAGCATATACGAACAGGCGTGGATCCTGCCGGCGGATGTCAGCGACAACGCCAACACGAAAGTCAGTGTGACCATCGCCAACGATGGCACGGTCATTTCCGCACGAATCATCACCCCTTCCGGCGATGCCGGTTTGGACGCCTCGGTTCAGCGCACGTTGGAGCGGGTGAAGTTCATCGCCCCGTTCCCGGATGGAGCGACGGATAAAGAACGAACGTATACCATTAATTTTAACCCCCAAGTCAAACGATTGCTCGAATGAAAAAATACTACCCTGGCCTGTCTCAAATTTGTCTGGCGATTTGGCTTTTCGCGGCCGCGGTTGCGCACGGGCAGAATGAAATTACCATCAATCCAACGATTACCGTCCTTGGCAATACCAAGCCGATTCCCGTTTCTCTCGAAGGACTAACCGGCGAAGCCGCGGAAGCTTTGAAATTCGATTTGTACGTTCAGGGCTTCTCGTTCGTCCCGCCGGAAGCCGCGCAATATCAAATCAGCGGGTCCGCCAATGGCAACCTGCAGGGCCGGCTGACGGACCGCATAGCCAAGACCACCCTGCTGTCGCGCAGTTACACCGGGGCGTCGATAAGGCGGCAGGCCCACGCCTTTGCCGACGAAATCGTGCAGGCTATCACCCACAAGCCCGGCATCGCCCAAACCAAGATCGCGTGCAAGGCGCAATCGGCCAGCGGCAACGGCGAAATTTACGTGGCGGATTTTGACGGCCGCAACGCGCAGGCCGTCACGCATGACAACACCATCGTCGCCGCACCGGCCTGGGTGCCCGGCCAACTGGCGCTGTACTACACGTCGTACCAGCCCGGCAACCCGGATATTTATTACCACAACCTCACCACCGGCCAGCGCCGGATCGCGGCCGGCTATTCCGGCCTGAACACCAGCGCGGCGGTATCGCCGGACGGCTCGAGGGTGGCGATGATTTTGAGCAAGTCCGGCAGCCCGGACGTGTGGGTGACCAATGCGAAAAGCGGCAATTTGCGGCAATTGACCCACACGCCCGAGGACGAATCGTCGCCCTGCTGGTCGCCCGACGGGCAATGGATTTGTTTCGCGACGAAACTGAGCGAACGGCGCGTGCTCGCCAAAATCCCCGCCAGCGGCGGCGAAATCCAAAGAATCCCGACCACCGGCGCGCCGAACCCGACCGAGCCCGATTGGTCGCCGGACGGCAAATGGATCGCGTTCACGTCGCAGGCGGGTGGATTCGACATTTGCGTGATGCCGGCCGACGGCAGCGCGGCCCCGACAGTGCTGGTGGCCGGCGAGGACCCGTCGTGGGCGCCGAACTCGCGGACGCTGATTTTTGCGCGGCGCACGGGCGGGCATTATGTGTTGTCTGTGCTTGACGTGTTCACCAAACAGGTCAAGGATATTGCCCGGATTTCAGGCAACGATTCTCAGCCGGCTTGGGCAAGATAATTGGAATTTTTTTTGACGAACTTTTAACCAAATTTTAACCGAAGGAATAAAATGAAAATGACAAACCTGACCTACCTGTTGACGTTCGCCGTGGCGCTCACCCTGGCCGCGACCGGCTGCAAAAACCACCGGACTGTCGGCGTGACGCCGATCAAGGGGGCCCCGACCGGAAATCCAAGCGACACGGATATAAGCACCAAACCGTACACCGGCGATACCGGCAGCCCGCAGATCGCGGCCGCTCCGTTGGACACCTTCGAAGGCATGGTCAGAGACACAAGTGCGCTGGCCGCTTATACCATCCATTTTGCCTACGACAGCGCCGCCATTCGCAAGTCTGACAAGTCGAACCTGCAGGCCGTGGCCGACGCCTTGAGCCGGGATCGGAGCGCCAAGCTGCTCATCGAGGGCAATTGCGACGAGCGCGGCACGGAGGAATACAACCGGGCGCTCGGCGAACGCCGCGCCCAGGCCGCCCGCCAGGCGCTGGCCAAGCTTGGCGTGGATCCGATGCGCATTCGCACCATCAGCTACGGCAAGGACAAGCCGGCGGACCCGGGACACGATGAAGCCGCCTGGTCGAAAAACCGCCGCGACGACTTTGTCCTGCTCCACCCCAAGAGCGGGGCCTGAGCTGTCCAGAAAATTTGCCTTCTGCAATGGCCGCGCTCTACGCGGCCATTTTTTGTAGCGTCGAGCCCGTGGCTCGACCATCGGGCCGCAGGCCCGACACTACACCGCGGCCGTCGTTTTGGCGCTTTACTCCCGGCCCAAGCGGGCGTAGGCTGAGCAAGGCTCGATTATATTTATGAACTTCATGTTAGCAGCTTGGCTCGGTGGCATGGAATGGGTCATCGTGATTCTGGCCGTCCTGCTGTTGTTCGGCTCCAAAAAAATTCCCGAGTTGGCCAAGGGCCTGGGCCAGGGCATCAAGGAATTTAAAAAGGCGACCCGCGAAGTGACGGACGAAATCCAGAACGCGCCGACGGAACCGCCGACGGCCGCCAAACCGGCAGCCAGCGCCCCGCCGCCGCCCGCACCCTCCCGCGCCGACCTGCCGGCCTCGCCGCAATCCACCCCGCCGCCCAAGAACTGAGGCGGCGCGTTTCTGGCATGGCCGGCGACCACGACCCCGAAGCGGAACGCCCGGACGAGGCCGAGGGCGGCCCCGTCAAAACCTTTCTCGAACATCTGGAGGATTTCCGCTGGGTGCTCATCAAGAGCATCACGGCGCTGTTCCTCGGGATGCTCATCTGCCTGTTCGCAGCCAACCACGTCGTCGGCATCATCAAATGGCCGCTCCAGCATGCCTCGATGGATTACCCGGTCGTGGCCTGGAATGCCCTCCTGGGCTGGGCCCTGCCGATTGACCGGACGAAATTCATCGGAGCTGAGGGGAGCCAGACCGTCGTCGTCAGCTTCGGCACCAACCGCGTCGGGAATTTCCGGCTGCCGGCGGAACAGGGCCGGGCGCTGAATCTCGGCACCAACCGGCTGGTGTCCGTCCAGGTGGAGCCGCTCGTCGTGGGCACCAACCAGGTGCTCGGCTGGCGGGTGACACAGGATCCCGGGGCCATCGCCGACGCGCAACGGGCGAAGATTGACCTGGTCAACCTCAGCCCGGCCGGCGGATTCGTCGTGGCCTTCCAGGTGGGTATTTACGGCGGGGCGCTGCTGGCTTCGCCGTTCATATTTTACTTTGTCGTGGGATTCGTTTTTCCGGCGTTGAGAATCCGCGAGCGAAAGTACGTTTATCGCGGGCTGATGGTCGGGGTCGGCTTGTTTTTGGTCGGCGTGGCCTTCTGTTATTTCATCCTGATGCCAGTGGCGCTGGCGGCGGCGCAACTCTATTCGCAATGGCTCGGCTTCGGCGCCTTCCAATGGCGCGCGGAGGAATACATCAGCTTCGTGTGCAAATTCCTGCTCGGCATGGGGCTGGGCTTTGAATTGCCGGTGGTGGTGCTCACCCTGGTGAAGATCGGCGTGCTGGATTACCGCATTCTGGCCGGGGCGCGCCGCTACATGATCGTCATCAACCTGATTCTGGGCGCGGTGCTGACGACGCCGGAGCCGATCACGCAACTGGTCATGTTCGTGCCGTTGCAGGGCCTGTATGAGATCACCGTCTGGATTGCCTGGTATTGGGATCGCCGGGACCGGAAGCGGGCCGCAGCCGGTTCATAAAAGGCGCTTTACATCCACCCATTTCGGCGTAAGCTCACTGCGTCAACTTGAAAAACCTATGCGAAACGCCATTTCCCTTCTCGCTTTGACCGCGCTGGCCGCCCTATTCACCTCCGGTTGCGCAACCGGCCCTGAGCAAAAGCTGGGCATGAGCGACAAGCTCGGCCGCGGCATCAGCAACACCATGGAAATCACCCGCCTGGGTGACTTGCGACGGTCTATTGAGCAAAAGGCGGTATTTGACTCGCCCAGCGCCGGCTATACCGCCGGGGCCGTGCAGGGTCTGGGCCGCACCATCGCTCGAACCGGGCTGGGGCTGTTTGAAATTGCGACCTTCCCGATCCCCATGCCGGGAAAGGGTTACCGCCCCATCTGCACCCACTACATCCCGCCCGGGCCAGTCTATCCTGACAGCTACAAGCCGGGGCTGATTTCGGGTTCGACGTTTGATACGGACACGTACGCCGGCTTCAGCGGCGGCGATGTCGCTCCGTTTGTTCCCGGCAGCCGCTTCAAAGTCTTTGACAATTGAGCGCGGCCAAAATTGTTTTCCTCAGCGCGCCAACCTTTGACCGTTGGCGCGTTTTGTTTTGGTGACGGCCATGGAACGCCTTCATAAAAAATCGCCCGGCAAGGTCAACCTGCTGCTGAACATTCTCGGCAAGCGGCCGGACGGGTTCCATGAGCTCGAAACCGTCCTGCAGCCGGTCAACTGTTGCGACGATCTGACGTTCGCACGGCGCGAAACTGGAATCCATCTGGTCTGCGACAACAAAACGCTGCCTACCGACTCCCGAAATTTGGTCGTTCGCGCGGCGGAACTTTTTTTTACGGCGGCAAAAATTGACAGCGGCGTTGAAATCGAGCTGCGGAAGAAAATACCCCTGGCCGCCGGCCTGGGCGGCGGCAGCGGCAATGCGGCGACGACCCTGCTCGCGCTGAACGAACTGTTCGACCGGCCGCTGGCGTCGGCGAGACTGCATGAGTTGGCGGCCACACTCGGTTCGGATGTCCCGTTTTTTCTGCAAGACCGGCCGGCGCTCGCCACCGGCCGGGGTGAAATCATCCGACCGCTCGAGAATTTTCCCGCCTTGCGCGGCCGGGCGCTCCTGCTCATCCATCCGGGCTTTGGCATCGCCACGCCCTGGGCCTATCAGAATTTGGCGCGTTTCCCGGAGGCGTTGAATGGGCGGCCGGGACGGGCCCAAACGCTGATCTCACGGCTGCAAGCCGGCGATCTCCGTGCGGCCAGCGCTGAATTTTACAATTCGCTCGAGGCCCCAGCCCTGGCAAAGTATCCGGTGCTGGCGCTGTTCCAGGAGTTTCTCCGCGCCCACGGCGCGCTGGCCGCGCTGATGTCCGGCAGCGGCTCCACCACCTTTGCCGTCCTTGAAAATCCCGGCGCGGCCGAGACGTTGGTGGAAAAATTCAAGTCCAAGTTCGGTTCCAACGGCTGGACGGCGGTGGTGCCGGTGTGAAGGGAGGGACAGCGTGTTGCGCTGTCCGGACGCCGCAGCGCGGCGTCCCTACCCGTTGCTTTTGAACTTCGCCAGCGCAAATTCCGTCATCTCCGCCGCCGCGGGAATTTTGCAGGCCAGCGCCACCAGCCAGTAAACCGACCCCGCGAGGGCGGCTGGCACGAAGACGGCGCCCAGTTTCAACGCCAGACCATCGTGACCCAGGGAGATCTCCCAGAAGTGCCAGCCCACCAAGGCAATGATTCCGGCCAGCAGAGCGATCCCCAACAGCAGCACCAAGGGCCGGCGCAGCGATGCCATGTCCAGCTTGCCCAGCTTTTTGCGCAAGGCAAACCCCAGCAGCCCCACATTGACGCAGGAAGTCAGCGTGTTGGCGATGCCGGGACCGCCTTCGTGCAGCGTGGGCAGCAGGGCGGCGGCCGCGGTCAGATTGAGGGTGAGGCAGGCCAGGCTGATTTTCATCGGGGTCTTCGTGTCGCCGAGCGCGTAAAAGGCGCGTGCCAGGATGTTCACCGTGGAGAACATCACCAGCCCCGGCGCCAGGCAGGCGAGGGCGTAGGCGACGCGGTGGGTGGAAGCGCTGGTGAACTTGCCGTGCTCGAACAGCAATCGCACGATCGGCTCGGCCAGCGTCACCAGCAGCACCGAGGCGATCAGGTTCAGGAAGATCAATGTGCCCAAGCCGTGCCGCAGGGTGGCGCGGAATTCCGGATAATTGCGGTCCGTCGCCAGTCCGGCGAGCGTGGGCAGCAGATACGTCGCCAGCGAGATGCCGAACATGCCCTGGGGCAGCTCCATGAGCCGGACCGCGCCGTTGAAAGACGAGACGATGCCGGTGCCGACGAAAAAAGCGATCAATTGCACCAGCGCAACGTTGATCTGGAAGGCCGCCACGCCGATGGTGCCGGGAATCATCTGGCGCACGACGCGCCCCACGGTGGCATCGCCCCAGGGCGACACCCAGCGGTAGCGAAAACCGTCGCGCCAGAGCGTGGGCAGTTGAAACGCCGCCTGGGCCACCCCGGCCGCCAGGACGCCGTACGCCAGCGCAAAAATTTGCACCGGCAGCCTCTGTTCCGGCGGCAGCCCCACCCCGAATTTCGGCGCGAGCCAATAGACCGAGGCGATCATCACGACGTTCAACATCGTGGCGCCCATGGCCGGGATGAAAAAATGGCCGCGCGCGTTGAGCATGCCCATCATCGCCGCGGCCAGGCAGACGAGCAGCATGTAAGGGAACATCACCCGCAACAACCGCAGCATGAGCTCCCAGCGGGTGTCAAACTGGTGGACGGCCAACGCGATGGAGATGCCGATCATGACCACCGCGATGACGGCGCTGGCGGCAATGATCAGGCCGGAAATGACGGCATTGGCCGAACGCCACATTTCCTGTTCGCCGTGGATCTTTTCCTTCTCCTTGAACACCGGGATGAACGCCGCCGTCAGCGCGCCTTCCCCCAGCAACCGGCGGAACAGATTGGGGATGGTGAAGGCATATTGAAACGCGTCGTTGACCCAGCCGACGTTCATGAACGCCATGTACGCCATTTCGCGCAACATCCCGAGCAGCCGGCTGGTCAGCGTGGCCGCCGCCATGGCGCCGGACGATTTGAGCATCTGCGACATCGTCGGAAAAGGCTAACGGCCTAAGGCTAAAGGCTAAAGTTAAAAATCCTCCTCGTCGCCGTCCTCGTTCTCGTCATCGGACAATAAATCTGAGGACGAGGACGAGGAGGAGAACGAGGACAATTCAGGCATGACGGAAAGTCAATGTTGGCATTTCCGGATTGGCAACCTATCCTGTCTACGTGAGCATTCTCGACGAACTCAAGTGGCGCGGACTCGTGGCCGATTGCACCGACGCGGCGGAACTGGCGAAAAAGCTCTCCGCGCCGATGGTCCTCTACTGCGGGTTTGATCCGACGGCGGAGAGTCTGCATGTGGGCAACCTGGTGCCGCTGCTGGCGCTGCGGCGGTTTCAATTGCTCGGGCATCATCCCATCGCCGTGGCCGGCGGCGCCACCGGCATGGTCGGCGATCCCAGCGGCAAGACGCAGGAACGGCAGTTGCTCACGCCCGAAATTCTCGCGCACAACATCGCCCGCGTGAAAGTGCAGCTCGCGAAGCTGCTGGATTTTGAGACAAAACAAAATCCCGCCCGGCTGGTGGACAACGCCACCTGGACGGCGAACGTGTCGTACCTCGATTTCCTGCGCGACATCGGCAAGCATTTTTCCGTCAACCAGATGGTGGCCAAGGAGAGCGTCCGCGCCCGGATGGAAGACCGTGAGGTGGGCATCAGCTACACCGAATTCAGCTACATGCTGCTCCAGGCGTTTGACTTTTACGTGCTCTGCCGGGACCACAACTGCGAACTGCAAATCGGCGGCAGCGACCAGTGGGGCAACATCACCGCCGGCATTGATCTCACGCGCAAGAAACTGGGCAAGACGGTTTACGGCCTGACCCTGCCGCTCATCACCAACGCCGACGGCTCGAAGTTCGGCAAGACCGAAGCCGGCGCCGTGTGGCTCGATGCCAAACGGACCAGCGTCTATAAATTCTACCAGTTCTGGATCAACACCGACGACCGGGATGTCATCCGTTACCTGAAATTCTTCACATTTTTGACGAAAGATGAAATTGAAGCGCTGGAGAAAAAACACGCCGAAAATCCCGGCCCGCGCGAGGCCCACCGGGCCCTGGCCAAAGCCGTGACGGATTTAATCCACGGCCCGCCCGCCACGGCGGAGGCCGTCCGGGCCAGCGAGATTCTTTTCGGCGGCGACTTGAAAGGCATTGCCGAAGCCACATTCAACGAAATCGTCGGTGAAATTCCGACCCAGGCACTCGAGCGATCCAAGCTGGAAGGCGCCGGCCTGCCGCTGGTGGAATTGCTCGTTCACGCCGGCCTGTGCCCGTCCAAAGGCCAGGCGCGCAAAGACATCGAAGGGGGCGGCGTGAACGTGAACAATGTCCGGGAAGCCAATGCGGCTCGCGCCGTCACCCCGGGGGATTTGCTTTTCGGCAAGCACCTGCTTTTGCGCAAAGGCAAAAAGAACTACGTGGTCGTGACGGCGAAATAATATTGTAGTCCTCCAGGCAAGGTGGACTGCACTTACAACAGTCGTTATCGCTTTAATCGGAAGAATAAGTTTCCATTGGCTGACAAAGGGATGGTGACACTTTGGTTCGTGCCGTCAGCGGTGGCAACGGGGAACCCGGCGGGTATCCAATTCGTCGTCGCCAAATCCGAATTCGTCTGAAGCGCGAATCCCGCCAAATCCGATGACCAGGAGATGACGAGGGTGTTTGCGGCAGTGGATGTAATGCCCAACGTCGGCGGCGGGACAATGTTCTGCGTGAACACCGTTAACGTGTTGGAGACATTTGCACTGATCAAGTCCGCTTTGCCATCGCCGTTGACGTCGGCCGCAACGACATAAAACGGCTCGTCGTTTGCCGAAAGCATGGTATTGAGGCCAAAGTTGCCGCTGCCGTCGTTCGTAAACACGGTCAGCGCATTGCCCGTCCAGTTTGCGCAGATCAGATCCACTTTGCCGTCGCCGTTGATGTCGGCTGCTGCCACAGAAACCGGTGTGCCGCCCACGGTGGGCGCGGCACTGGCGGCTAAGTTGCCGGAGCCATCATTCGTAAGGACGGTCAATGTTCCGTCCTCATTGGCGCTAATCAAATCCACTTTGCCATCGCCATTGACATCCGCCACCGCCAATCCATGCGGGCGCGTTCCCACGGCAGGTGCGGCATGGAAACCGAAGCTGCTGCCGCTGTTGGTCATAACCGTCAAGGTGGTGCTCAGGTTTTTGGCGCTGATCAAATCCACCCTGCCATCGCCATCGACGTCTGTCGCGATCACAGAAGATGTGTAGCCACCCGTGTTGAGTATGGAGGGCGAGTTAAAACCGCCAAGTCCGTTGTTGATCAACACATACAGCGCCCAATACCAATCGGCGCAGACCAAATCCAGCCTACCGTCGCCATTCAGGTCGGCGGCCACGACGCACGTCGGCATAGAGCCAACGGCGGCCGTAGCATTGACGGTCAAGCGGCCGTGGCCATTGTTCGTCAGGACGGTCAGCGTGCCAGGATACCCGGGGCCGCTGCCATAGTCAGCGCACACCAAATCTGGTTCACCATCGCCATTGATATCGGCTACCGCCAGGCAGGCGGCGCCTACTGTCAGCGTGGTAAACAGGCCAAACCCACCACTCCGATTGTTAGTCCACACGGTTGCACCGCCGGCGCTGCACACCAAATCCGGATAGCTGTCGCCGTTAATGTCCGCCACCGCGAGCCAGTCCGCCGGGTGGCTCAAGCTGATGGTGCTGGACGTGAAAGTGAGGCTTTGGGCCGTGGCGGGATGAAACCCGGCAGACAATCCCATGGCGACGAACGCAAGGCCAAAATAATTTTTCATAAACAGCTTCCTTCCGATTTTGGCTCGATTAATTGAACCTTTAGTCTTATTGAGAGCTGTTGTCAATAAGATTGATTAAATCCCCACCAGAAAACAAACATCAAACTAATGTTGCTGGCTGATGTTGGCGAAGGGTCAAGTCGCCTTGGTGTCAGACGGAACTTTGTTGCGAGGTTAATTTTGCCGCTCGTCTGTCACGGCTTGGGTCCCATCGGGTACTGTCATTTCAAGCGCGCTGCTTTGGGGCAAGCGCCTTCTGCTGCGCAACGGAAAGAAAAACTGCGTCGCAGTCCTGGCGAAGCGGCCCGATGCAGCCGGCGGTTGGATTTAACGAGAACCAGCAGGGGTTCAGAACGGGCTTTTCCGGGTGTAGCGCACAACCACGGCGGTGTGGCTGAGCATCTCCACCACGGACTCGAGGCTGGCCGCCTTTTCCAGAATCGGCAAGGCCACGTCGTCCCGCACCAGGATGTCCAAAGGGAGTTGTTCGGGATAGCTGGCCGAGCGGAGAGCGTTCCCGTTAATGCCGTTGGCACGGTGCGTCGCCAGGCCGGATCCGTTGGTTTCCTGCGCCAGGCAGACCGTTCGGCCGTTGCCATTCCGATGCGCCGAACCGGTGCCGGTGCGATTCCGCGGGTCGTTGGACCAGCCCAGGCTGGGTTCCGAAAACGCCGGCGCGGCCAGGGTGGGAACCGGCAGAGGCTGACCGTTGGGCTGGCGCGATTTCAAATCCTGCAGCAGGTCGGCGACGATGCCGTGCCCGATGTTCAACAGCCAGGCAAAGATCTGCGCCCGGGGACAGCGGAAGATGTCCTCGTAAAGAAAAACCAGTTCCTGCGGCAGCACCTTCAACACATGGGCTTCGGCCTCCAGCCAGTCCTTCCGGAGCGAAGGGTAATCTTCGATCGTCAGCAGCTTGCGCAGTTCGCCGTTCAAGGGCGGGTGCAGGGAATTCAGGTATTTCAATTCGACAAAGTCAATCCGGCCTTCCTGGTTGAACCGGTGTGAAATTTTGACCCGGCCATGGCGCAGGTTGAAATCGCCGGCGTAACAGATGGAAAGAATCACGTGGTCATAAATGGACTGCACCTGCATCTGGTAACCGGCGGCCTTGCCGCCGTAGTTGCGCTTGCCCCGCGCGCCATGAGTGGCCGGTGTCCGGCCGTGCAAGCGGCTTTCCAGGTGGGTCAACCGGTGGAAATAATCGCTCGCCGGAGAAAAATCGTTGCGCTGGAGAAAATCCCGCGCCGACTGGATTTCCGCGCGCCCGACGGCCGGGCCGGCATGGACGCGCTGTTCCAGGGCTTCCACGAGTTCCCGGACCTGTCGTTTGTTGTCTTTGGTGGCCATCCGAAGGTATAACGTTTTGAGGCACCTTAACCCGGCCAGCCCGGCTGACAACTGTGCGTTTGGACGCACACCCCAAAAAAATCAACTGGCGGCCATCGCCGGGATCAGGATTCCCGGGCCAATGCCTCGGAACGGATGGCGTCCACAAACGGCGGCATGGGGCAATCCAGCGAATCGGCGATGGCGCGAAGCAGTTCAGCTTCGCGTTCGGTGACGTGGTTGTCGGCCGCGACGGTTTTGCCAAAGGCCAACAGGAGGGTTCGTTGCACGGCGGCTGGGCATTTGGCCAGCCGGGCCAGAGCGGCGTCCACCTGAGACAGGTCCCATTGGCTGCGGGGAATGAACCGGATCGCGGAGGCCGGCAGTCCGAGGAACCGTTGGCCGCTGGCAAAGGCCTGGCGGGCCGCCGGTTCGTCACCCTGGCCGACGTGTGCCAGCGCCGAAAGGAGCAGCGCACATTCCGGCAAAACATCCTCAATCCGCCCATACCGGGCCTGGGCCAAGTCCGGGCCCTCGAAATAGGCGCGCAACTGGCGGGCCACCAGTTTCATCAAGGCGTACTCGAAAAGCTCGATGGCCTGGTCACAGACAGCGAGCTCCTGCACGGTGTCCCGAAAAGCGAGGTATTCATCCACGTTGCGGGCGCGCAAAGCCGGGACCGCCAGTTCGGCCAGCGCGAGTTTGGGTTTTGTTGCCTGCGCCCCAAGCTGCACCGCCAGCGCCGCCGTTCGGGCAAACTCGGCCGGTGCCAGTCGGTTCCGCAGAATGTCCATTTGCTTCGCCCGCACGGCTTCATCGCCGCTCAGCAGCAGCGCATAGATGATGCCGGCCGCCCCGGCCGGTTGCCGCAGGGCCCGTTCAATCTCCGGCGGGATATCCAGGCGCACGACCGCCGCTTGCTTGAGGTGCTCGGCGGTCAGGCAACCGGCGCCCGCCACCAGGGTTTCGGGCCGCTGGCGCGCCGCCGCCATCGCGCGGACCAGCGTCCGCTCGTAAACCTGGTCGCGCTCCGATTGGTTGGGGGGCAGCGATTTGACCCGGGCAAAATGGCCGTCGAAAGCCGGGTCGATCGCCCGGATCCGCTGCACCAGGGGCGGATGCGTGGACAGAATGCTGAAGAAAGGATCGTAGCCTGAATTGGCAAAATACAAATGGCTCGCCGACTCCGCAGAGGGCGAGTCCAGCCGGCCCTGTTTGAAGAGTCCGCCGATTTTTTTCAGGGCGCCGCCGAGGCCGTCGGGATTGCGCGTGAACTGCACGGCCGCGGCATCGGCCAGCCATTCGCGCTGCCGGCAGATGGCGCTTTTGATCAGGCGCACGAAGGGCAAATTGAGCGAGCCGAGGATCACGAACAAAATCCCGAGGGGCGCCGTCGGCAACGTGGTGACCGAATCCTCATCCACCAGGATGGAATCGTCGGGAGACGGTGCCGCCGTGGTGCCGTAAATCAAGGCCCGGCCCAGCAACGTCGGCCAGAACAGGCCGTGGGCCAAACCCATCAATTTCATGTTCAGGCGGGTGTCCCCGTTCAGGATATGGCTGAATTCGTGGGCGACGATCCCCTGCAACTCGTCGCGCGTGAGCAATTTGACGCAGCCGCGGGTGACGCCGATGGCCGTGTCGTCGCGGGTGTGCCCGGCGGTGAAGGCGTTGATCCCGCGTTCGTTGTCGAGCACGTAAACTTCCGGCACCGGCAAGCCCGCCGCCAGCGCCATTTCCTCGATGACATGGCGAAGCCGCTGCTCGTCCAGGTCGGCGGTCTCGGTAGAAACGCAGCGGCCGCCGAGTCCTTCCGCCACGGACGGTCCGCCTTCAGCAAGCTGGCGGATTTTGTAAACGCAGCCGGCGGTGATGAAAACCATCGTGCCGAGGGCAATCCAAAACGCGAGATGCGGATTCCAAAGCCATTGTAAAAATTCAAAGGGGTGCGTGAAGGCGCCCCCCAGCCGGAGCAGCGTCGCGACCAAAAATTCGTTGAAGAAATCGTAGGCGTTGGCGATGGGCGGTCCGTAACGGAGAAACGGTTGAAGCAAAGCCGCCAGAATCAGGTAATTGAGCAACAGGATGACCAGCACCGCCAGGGCGAACAGTCCCATCAGCCGGCGGGATTGATTCCGGGCACGTTCCTGGCGGTCAAAAAAATCCATGGGCGACCACCCGCTTGTAGCACAAGCCTCGGCGCCGGGAAACACTTTTGCCGCAAAGGCAGCTTATGGCTTGGGGTCGGCGAACCGGGCAAAGATCTGGTTGGCTTCCTCCAGCGTCTCTTTCGAGCCGATGTCAAACCAGAGTCCGGGCACGCGCCAGGTGTAAACCGCCGTGCGCGGATAGAGCCACTGCACGAGGCGGCCGGGCTGGTCGGGGTTGTTGCCATCGGCGATGTACTGCCGGATCAGCGGAATCGTGGACCGGGGATAGAAATACAATGCGATGCCGGTGAGCGTGCTGGTCGGGGCCTTCGGTTTTTCCTCGAAAAACGTGATGCGTCCGGATGCGTCCGTGGAAATCGAATTGTACTTTTTGATTTCCTCAAGGTTGCCGACGTCGTAGAGCGCCAGCACGGGCGCATTTTTCTCGCGGCAATACTTCCCGAATTCGCCGAGCTTCTGGCTGAACAGATTGTCGCCCGCGACGATGACCAGGTCGTCGTCCACGTTCTGGGTTTTGAGGACGTAATGGATGTCCCCGATGGCGCCGAGCTTGTTGGTGTCATCGGTCGAGCCGTCATTGACGACGGTGAAGTTGAGTTTGGCCTTGGTGGCGCGGTAGTGGTCGGCCCAGGCCTGGAACTGGCCGGCGAACTTGGCATTGGTGACGACGTACACGCGGTCAATGCCGCTGATGGGCGCCAGGTTGTCGAGCACGTGCTCGATCATGGGCTTGCCGGCAACGGGCAGCAACGGCTTGGGCCGGGCCAGGGTGAGCGGATACAGGCGCGTGGCGTAACCGGCGGCGAGAATGATGATTTTCATTTCTGATTCGTTAAACCGTTAAATTGTTCAATCGTTGAATCGGGAAAACCCCGCAGGAAAATACGATTAAACGATCAAACGATTCAACCATTTAACGCCGCTCAGGACTTGCTTTCGAACAGGCTGGGGGCCGTGGCCCGGGCCAGTTCCTGGCAGCGCCGGTAGATTTCCGAGGGCGACTCGCATTGGAGCGCGAATTCGGCCACGGCCTTGGCCTCGCTCAGTTTGAGCCGGCGGATGATGTACTTCACCTGCGGGACCACCGAGGGGGCGGCGCTCAACTCGTCCACCCCCAGGCCGATCAACAGCGGCGCGAGGGTGGCATCGCCGGCGATTTCACCGCACACGCCCGTCCAGATGCCGTGCTGATGCGAGGCGTCCACCGTCGTTTTGATGAGCCGCAGGATGGCGGGGTGGGTGGGCTCATAAAGATGCGAGACCCGCTCATTCGTGCGATCCGCCGCGAGGGTGTACTGAATCAAATCATTGCTGCCGATGCTGAAAAACTTCGCCCGGCGGGCGAGCGTCGGGGCGATCAAGGCAGCCGAGGGAATCTCAATCATCGCGCCGATGGGCAGGTTCGCATCAAATGACCTGCCTTCGGCGCGCAACTCGTCCTTGCACTTTTCGACGAGGGCGTTGGCCTGGATCAGTTCGTCCAAGCCGGAAATCATGGGGTACATCATCTTCACGTTGCCCTCGGCACTGGCGCGGAGGATGGCGCGGAGTTGCGCGCGGAACAATTCGGGCTGCGCGAGGCAAAACCGGATGGCCCGCCAGCCGAGAAACGGGTTGATCTCCTGCGCCAGGTGCAGGTGCGAGGCAAACTTGTCGCCGCCCAGGTCGAGCGTGCGGATGATGATCGAGTTCGGCTTGAGCGCCGCAGCCACCTCGCGATAGACCTTGAACTGCTCCTCCTCGGTGGGGAGGCTGTCGCGGTTGATGTACAAAAATTCCGTGCGGAACAGGCCCACGCCCTCCGCTCCGCTGGTCAGCACAGCTTCAATGTCATTCTGGTCCTCGATGTTGGCGGAAAGGTGGACGGGTTGCCCATCGAGGGTGACCGCGGGCTGGCTGCGGATTTCCCGGAGTTTTTCATCCAGGGACGCCTTGATTTTCGCCAACTGGCCATATTCAAAGAGCGTCTGGTCGGTCGGATTGACGATGATGGTGCCGTTGTAGCCATCCAGCAGCGCGTAGTCGCCGCTGTCCAGCTCCTGGGTGGCGGTCTGGAGACCGACCACGGCGGGGATCCCCAGCGACCGCGCCATGATGGCGGTATGCGACGTTTTGCCGCCGATATCGGTGGCAAATCCCAGCACGAACTCCTTGTTCAATTGCGCGGTGGTGGACGGGCTGAGGTCGTGGCTGACCAGGATGCAGGACTCGGTCAGGTGATGAAGGTCAAACGCGTCCTTCACCTCGAGCAGATTATCCAGCACGCGCGACGTGAGGTCGCGCATGTCGGCGGCGCGTTCGCGGAGGTATTCATCGTTGGCGGCCAGCAGGGCCTCGGCGTAGCGCTCGGCAATGGCGTGAAAGGCGTATTCAGCGTTGACCTTCTCTTCGTTGACGAGGCGGATGACTTCGCCCACGAGCGCGTGGTCTTCCAGCATCAGGAGGTGCGCTTCAAAGATGTCCGCCTCCTTGGCGCCCAGGTTCTCCACGACCTTGCGCTGCACCTCGAGGATTTGCTGGCGGGTCTGGACGAGCGCTTTTTCGAACCGGCTGGTTTCCGCGGCGGCTTCCGCGGCGGCAATTGTGCGCCGGGCGATGATGTGACGGGCGCGATGGAGCACGAGAATTTTACCGCGACAAACGCCGTCGGAAACGGCGATGCCACGCAGAATCTTTTCTCCCTTTTGCGGCCGCTCGGGCATGGAGGGAGAAATAGCCGAAACCGGCCGGTTTAGCAATTCCCGCCGCAAAAATAAAAAGCCCGCCGGCGGCGGGCTCCTTCCATTTTCAAAATCAACCGATTACGCCCGTTCCATGTATTTCCCGGTCCGGGTGTCCACCTTGATTTTTTCGCCGGTCTTGATGAACAGCGGCGCCTGGATGCTGATGCCGGTTTCCAGCGTGATGGGCTTTTGGACGTTGTTGGCCGAGTCCCCCCGGATGCCCTCCGGCGCGTCGGTCACCGTCAACACCACACTGGACGGCAATTCGACCGACACGCATTTTTCCTCGACGAAGGTCACGGTCACCGCGCCGTTCTCCACCAGGTAATTCTTTGCGTCGCCGACCAGTTCGTCGGTGAGGGTGACGGTTTCGTAGGTTTCCGGGTCGGTGAAGACGTAGTCGGCGCCGTCCTTGTAGCTGAATTCCATCTTTTTGGTGATCATCGGCACCGGCTCGATGCGCTCGGTGGAGCTGAACCGCACGTCGGAGGATTTGCCGGTGCGGATGCTGCGGAGGGTGGCCTGGACAAAGGCGCGCAGGTTGCCGGGCGTGCGGTGCTGCATGTCCAGCACCACACAGATATCCCCGTTGTAATTGATCGCCATGCCGCGGCGAAGGTCGTTTGCTGTTGCCATAATTTGAAAATTGGGTCGTTACTTTGCCACTCCCCGCCAGGGAGCCGGAAAGAATAGCCGAAAGGCAGTTGAACGCAAGCGCGGTTTGGAGAAAGAAGTTATTAACAACCTGTTAACATTCAGCCATTAATCAATAACTCCACCTTGACACCACAAAACTTGGTTTGTTACAAACAGGTGACCACAATAAGCTGTGGCCTTATGCGTTGCCCTAAATGTGGCGGTCAGGAAGATAAAGTCATTGATTCACGCGCATCGCGCGAGGGGGCAACCATCCGCCGCCGCCGGGAATGCATCCAGTGTGGCCATCGTTTCACGACGTATGAGGAAGTGGAGCGCGAGGGTTTGATGGTGCTCAAGCGTGACGGGCGGCATGAGGAATTTTCACGCGAAAAGCTGCTGACGGGGATTAAAAAGGCCTGTCAGAAGCGTCCCGTGAGTCCGCAGGTCATGGAAGATCTGGTGGATCACATTGTCGCGGCGGTCACCGGCAAATTCGAGGGTGAAGTGCCCGCTGAATTCATCGGCAAAATGATCGTGGACGGGCTGCGGAACATCGACGAAGTGGCATACGTGCGGTTTGCGAGTGTGTACCGCCGGTTCCAGGAAGCCACCGACTTCGTGCACGAAGTAAAGAAACTGGAGACCAAACAATGATTGCGCTGCAATCGGATTGCCTGCTCTTCCAACTGGCGAGCGGCGAGAGCGTGCCGTGCTCGGCGGAGATGATCTCCGTGGAGTTGACCGGCAACGTTGAGGGCCGCCTCGATCCGGAAGTCCTGCGCCATGCCACCGCCTCCGTGTTTCACTACTTTAAAAATGACCTGGAGCGCGAATCGGTCACCGTGGGCGAATTCGCCCAAGCGCTGGAAAAAGTCCTGCGCAACCTCGGATTCAGCATCCGCACCGGAGTGACGGACGCCGGAACACGCGAGGTCATTGAGACCGACCTCGGGCGGTTTGTCCGCGAATCCGCCGCCAGCCTCGAACTCCTGTTCTTTCCGCGCCTCCGGGACGAGCTGCGCGCCCAGCTCCGCCAGTCGCCGCGCCTGCTGCGCTTCCGGGGCCTGCGCGACTGCGTCAAGCACCTCACCGGCGCGCGCCGCTGGAGCCCCCGATGCGAGCAGCTGCAGGATCACATCATCGAATTCCTACGTTCCTGCCTCACGGCTGAGCCGGAACAGGGCGAATGCGCGCTGGTGGTGGAGTGATGGAAATTTTCAATTTTGAGTTTTTAGTTTTGGGTTGGCCCGCGCTGCGCCATGATTGTTTCCAACTTAAAATTAAGAATTCAAAATTCAAAACCCGATGAAGACGCTGTTTGAGAAAATCATCGCGCGGGAGATTCCCGCGACCATCGTTTACGAGGACGATCTGGTGTTCGCGATTCGCGACATCAATCCCCAGGCGCCCAAGCACGTTTTGCTCGTGCCGCGCAAGTCCATCCCGCGCCTGTCCGAGGCCAAGCCGGAGGACCATCAGGTGCTGGGGCATCTGCTGCTCAAGGCCGCCGAGCTGGCGAACAAGCTGGGCCTCACGGAAAAAGGTTACCGGCTGGTCATCAACAACGGCGAGGACGGCGGCGAATCCGTGCCGCATCTGCACGTCCACATCCTGGGCGGACGCCACATGGCCTGGCCGCCGGGGTGAGCTGTGAGCTTAGAGAAACTTCTGCAGTACGTTCCCCAGCCGCTTGATGGCTTCGTGGATGTCCACTTCGCTTGCGTTGCCGAAGCTGATACGCATTTCGTGGTCCGGTTTGCGACGGGTGGGATCGTCCGCGTAACAAATTGCCCCCGGCACATACAGCACGTCGCCGCGGAGCGCCGAGCGGAAAATCTCTGATTTCACGCCGGTGGGAATCTGCCGCGGCAGGCGCGCCCAGAAATAAAGCCCGCCCTCCGGTTCCCACCATTCGATCTCCGGAGGGAAATACATTTTAATGGCCTGTTTCATCACGCCCGCCTTGTGCGCGTAGCGTCTCCGGAGCTGTGTAACATGCCGGGCGTAACTGCCCGAGGCCAGCGTCTGGGCGGTCAGGTGTTGCAGCAAGTTCGCCGTGCCGAAGTCGTGATTGCCCTTGATGTGTTTGACAGCGGAAAACACCGGCTCCGGGAGGATGCCATAGCCCACCCGCGCGCCGGTCGCGAAAGGCTTGCTGAAGGTGCCGGCATAAATGACCCGGTCCGACGCCCCCCGTACGGACAGTGCCGACGGCACGTCCCGGCCGGCAAACCGCAACTCGCGGTAAGCCGCGTCCTCCAGCAGGTAGAGCGGGTGGCCAGCCGCCTGCTCATATTTTTTCAGGAGTTTCAAGATGCCGCGTTTTTTGTCGAAACCGGTCGTGATCCCCGTCGGGTTTTGAAAATAGCTAACCAGGTAGAGAAACTTGGCCCGGCGCAATTCCCCGCGGCGCCGGAGCGATTGCAGAACCTGCTCCAGATGCGCGAGGTCGAGGCCGTCACGCTGGAGCCGGATGCTGCGGGCGCGCAAGCCGCGGCTCTGGAGGATGCCGAGAAACACAAAGTAGGTCGGGTCTTCCACGAGCACTATGTCGCCGGCGTCGCACAGCGCCTCGGCAGTCATGTAAAGCAGTTGTTGCGAGCCGCTGGTGATGAGGAGGTGTGCGGAGCAATAATTTTCATCCTTATCCTTCATCCTCATCCTCGTCCTCGATTTGGATCTGCGGGATGACGATGACGAGGAGGCAGAGGAAGCATCCAAATGGCGCAAGTGACGCGCGGTCAATTGACGCAGTTTCGGCTCGCCGGCAGTGCTGCCGTATTGCAGGGCCGGCCGGCCGGTTCGGGGCGAGCGCAAAACCAGATTCAAAGCGGTCCGCGTTTCGGTTACGGGCAGGGAAACCGGGTCGGTGAATCCGGCGGCGAGGGAAATCAGCCGGGGACGCGACAGCGCCGCGTGCATGAGCCAGGAGATGGGCGGCTCGGTGGTGCGGCGGCCCAGGGCGGACAGGGCGGAATTTCTCATATTCAACGACACCGAACATCGAACATTGAACGCTGAACGTCGAACGTATTTTGTCGGCGGATTCGCGGGCTTCCCCTCACTTCGCGCCAAACACGCTGTCGAGGATGACTTCCTTGGTCTTCCAGAGCAACGCCATCGTCATGGCCAGCGGCAAGAGGGCGAAGAGGATGAGAGCCCAAAACCCAAAGCGGTCCGGACCGCAAGAGAAGGCGCCGAAGGCGGATTGCCATTGGAACGGATGCCGGAGGGCGATTTGGCCGGAGCCGAGGATCAGCAGGGTAACCAGCAGCCAGCGGTTGAGCACGGTGAACAGCAAGGTCTCCTGGCGCAACGTCTCGTCCGGCAACATGGCCCCGAGCCGTCTGAGCACGACGTTCAAATTGAACAGGAACAGGATGGCGGACAAAATCAGAACCAGCACGGCCGCGTTGAAAAAAGGCTGGCCGGGCATTTTGTTCTGCCAGTAGAGAAACGGGCACAGTCCGAAATTGACGAGGCCGAGGAGTTTGGCGCGGTCGAGGGCATTGCGCCAGGGCCGTTCCTGTTTTTGGAAACTACTCATCAGCCGGAGGCCGTAGAGCAGCAGGCCGGTGCCGGCCAGGGCGGGTATGATGCTCGCGGCCTTGAGCCAGTCGGCCCGCGCAGTTTCGGCGCAGACGATCAGGGACGCCGGCAACCCCCAAAACAGGGCGGAAAGCCCGCGCGCCAGCTGCCCGAGCGAGCGGAGCAGATCAACGTTGGGCGCGAGGTTGTCCATGATTAACGAGGATGAAGGATAGGAGAGGGAAGCCGATGTTTGCAAGCAGAGGGGTTTCCCTTGACCCGCCTTCGGCGGTCCTCGCGGTTAAAAATTCAGGTACGTGTAGGCTTTCAGGCCGCGCTCATAATCATCGAGCAGGCGCATGGCTTCGGACGGTTTCATGCGGTCGGATTTGATGGCTTCATCCATCTGGGCCTTCATCAGCCGCTTGAGTTCGTTTTCGTCGTACTGCACGGCCGCGAGCGACTGGATGATGGTGTTGCCTTCGATGATTTCCTCGATGTAATAGCCGGTCGGCTCGTCGGGCTCGAGAAAAACATGGACCTCGTTAACCCGGCCGAACAGGTTGTGCAGGTCGCCCATGATGTCCTGGTAGGCGCCCATCAGGAAAAAGCCGAGGTAATAAGGCTCGTGCTGGCCATTGCCGCCGAGCGGGTGCAGCGGCAGGGTGTCGCGGACGTCGCGAAAATCGATGAACTTGCTCACCTGCCCGTCGGAATCGCACGTGATGTCCACCAGGGTGCCTTCGCGGGTGGGGCGTTCGTTCAGGCGGGCAATCGGCATGATGGGGAACAACTGGTCGAGGGCCCAGTGGTCGAGGAGGGACTGGAAAACGGAAAAGTTGCAGAGATACTGGTCGCCGAGCGTATCTTCAAGCTGGCGAATTTCCTCCGGCACATAAGCCTGGCCCTTGTAATTTTCCACCACCGCGCGGCTGATCTGCCAGTAGAGGTCCTCGATTTTCGCCTTGTCCGGCAGCCCCAGCACGCCGAGGGTGAACATGTGCTGGGCGTCGTCGCGACGCTCGAGCGCGTCGTGGTAGGCCTCGAGCTTGCTCAGGTTGCCGAGGTTCTTGCGGATGTCGAGCAGCTCCCGAACAAGCGGGTGCTCCTTGTCGCCAAATTTCAACAATTCGCTGGGCCGGGTCTTTTCAATTGCGCCGAACACCTCGACGATCAGCACGCTGTGATGCGCCACGATGGCGCGGCCGCTTTCACTGACGATGTCCGGGGGCGGCACGTTTTCGGCGTTGCATACGTCCGCGATGTAATACACCACGTCGTTGGCATATTCCTGCAACGTGTAATTCGTCGAGCTGTTGAAGGCCGACCGGCTCCCGTCGTAATCCACACCCAGCCCGCCACCCACGTCAAGGTAGGAAACCGGGAAGCCCATCTGATGGAGCTTCGCATAGAGCCGGGCGGCTTCCTGCACCGCCTTTTTCACCGTAAGAATATCCGGCACCTGCGAGCCAATGTGGAAATGCAGAAGCTTGAAGCAGTGCCCCAGGTTCTCCGCCTTCAATAATTCCGTGGCCGCCAGCAACTCGGCGGTGCTAAGGCCGAACTTGGCGTTTTCGCCGGCACTGCCGGCCCAGCGGCCCGTTCCCTTGCTCAACAGCCGGGCGCGGATACCGATGAGCGGCTCGGCGCCGACGGTCCGGGAAATCGCGATGATTTGCCGCAGTTCCTCGAGTTTTTCGACCACCAGGATGACCGCCTTGCCGAGCTTGATGCCGAGCAGGGCCATGCGAATGAACTCCGGGTCCTTGTAACCGTTGCAGACAATCAGGCTGCCGAGCTGGCTTTGCAGCGCCAGCCCGGCAAACAACTCGGGTTTGCTCCCCACCTCCAGGCCGAATTCAAACGGCTTGCCCGCGTCCAGAATCTCCTCCACCACCTCGCGGAGCTGGTTGACCTTGATGGGAAACACGCCGCGATACCGGCCGTGATAGTTGTATTCCGTGATGGCGTCACGGAAGGACTGATTGATCGCCTCGACGCGATGGCGCAGGATGTCCTGGAAACGGATGAGCAGGGGGAATTTCAGGCCGCGGGCCTTGGACTCTTCAATCACGTCGGTCAAATCCACCGCCACGCCGGCGCCCTGCAAGGGACGTGCCACGACGTGTCCGGCCTCGTTGATGTCGTAATACTTCGCGCCCCAGCGATGGATGTGGTACAGCGCACGGGCCGTTTCGATGTCCCACGGCGGCGGCGCATCGGTTGCGTTGCTCATCTCGGTGAAATCAAACCGAGCGCACTATAAAACGCCGGGCGCAGAAAGCAACCAGCGGAATGAAAATTTTTTGCGGCGATTTCTTCGCCTCCAGACTACCAGTCGGCGATGCATTGCTTGCGGGTGAACTGGGAACTCTGCGGCGTGTATTGCTGGAACTCCACCTCCGTGCCGTCCGGGTCCTGGCACCAGCACTGCCAGGTTTCGTCGCAGCCCTTCTTTTTGGCGGTGACTTTCAACCCGCGCTCGATCAACTTGTCCCGGAGGGCATCGAGATCATCCACCTCCAGGCAGAGATGGTGGATCCGCTGGCGGCCGGGTTCCGCCTCCGCGCCGGCCTTGAAAATTTCGAGGAAGTGATTCCCGTCAACCTGGAGGTAAAACCCGAACAGTTCGCCATGCTTCAGGAAGTCGAAATGCCGGCGCAATCCGAGCGCACCGCAATAGAAATCCAGGCTGCGATTGAGGTCTTTGGAAAAAAGGCACACGTGAGCCAGAGTCTTGATCATAAATGGTTGCTTGAACTGCGCGGACTATAGAACACCGCCGCCGGAATTCAACCGGTGATTTGACCTCGGGGGGCGTTTCCCGCTTTGCAGGCCGGCCCGGATCTGGTTTCATCGCGTCATGCCGAAAGTCTCACTCACCAACGTGGTCAAACAGTGCGACACCTGGCTGCGAACGCGGCAGTTTGACGATTACGCGGGCGCGGCCAACGGATTGCAGGTGGCCAATCGCGGCGGCGTCACGCGCATTGCCGCCGCGGTGGACGCAAGCCTGGCCACCGTGCGGCGGGCGATCGCCGCTCGGGCGGATTTGCTCCTGGTCCATCACGGCCTGTTCTGGGCACCGGCGCACCCCTGGACGGGCAAAAAGTATGAGTTGATACAATTGCTGATTGAAAACAATCTGGCGGTGTACAGCGCGCATCTGCCGCTGGATGCCCATCCCCGCCTAGGCAACAATGCCCGGCTTTGTGCCGCTCTGGGACTCCGGCATCTGCGCCCATTTTTTGAGAGTCACGGCCAGCCCATCGGATTTAAAAGCCAGACGCGAATGGCGCGAGCGGAATTGGCATTGCGCCTGGCGCACGCAACGGGCGCGAAACCCCGCATCATTCCGGGAGGACCGGAGCTTTGCCGGCGCATCGGCGTGGTGACGGGCGGAGCCGGCGGCGATTTGGCGCTGGCGGCCGCGGCAGGGGTGGATACGTTCATCACCGGTGAAGGGCCGCACTGGACTTACGCGCTGGCGGAAGAGCTGGGGCTGAACGTTTTCTACGGCGGCCATTATGCGACCGAAACGTTCGGGGTGAAGGCGCTGGCGGCGGCGGTTGCCAAAAAATTCAGGATCCCGTGGATTTTCCTGGATCATCCGACGGGGCTGTGACCGCGCCTGCGGGGCCCGCTCGGTCGGGAATCATTTTGCGTAAAATCCTACAAACGCGTCCCACGCGGCGTTTTCATTCCAATCCGGAACGAGGTGGGCGGCTGGTTCGGTATTGACCCGCCTGAGCGGTTCGCTGAAATCCTCCTGTTTGCCGAGTTTCAACTCACACGCCCAGCCGAGGCGGGCTTGGGCTTCTCGGGCAACGCGCTGGGCAAACTCACCCTGGCTCCCGGTGTAGCCGCTGGGATTGATTCGGGCGAAACCTGCCGGCGCCATCCCCAGCCGTTGCACGAATTGTCCGTAAACCGCCGCCAGCAGGTCCACATGGATGTTGTCGCGGACGTATTCGGGCGTTCTGACCTCGGCGCACCTGCCTTCCCGCCAGGTACGCATGAGGTAGGCGGTGAAGCGCGGTTCTTCGCAAGGGCCGAACGGATTGGGAATGACGAATTTTCCGAGCGCCACGCCGGTTTCCTGGCAGTAATGCCGGAAAACCTGGTAGGTCAGCCCCTTCGACAGGCCGTAGGAAGAAAACGCGCGCAGCGGCTCGTCGCCGGCGCCTTCGTCCGGTTCGCACACGTTCCCGGTGAGGCAAACGGCTTTCAGCCCCCGCTGTTTCAAGGCAGTGAGCACAGGCCGCAGATTCAGCGTGTTGTTCTGGAGGGCGCGGAGGGAATCGAAATCCGGGCTTTTGTAATTCCTGACTTCGGCGGCGTGGTGACACAGGAGGTCGAAGCGGCCCTCGCGCATGATTTTAAGAAAATTCTCCGAGCCGAACGGCGCTAGGGGATGGAAACGCGCGAGCGCCTTCAATTGTTCCACCCGCCAAAGCCGAAGGTCCGCATAGTCCACCAGATTGCCGGTCACCGGACAGACCACTTCATGCCCGGCGGCCGCCAACGTTTTGACGAACCAAAATCCCGTGAACGAACTGGCACCGGTGAACAGGATTTTCATGACGGGCCCGCGTCAGGGCAGATGAACGGCCGAGTGGTTGTCCAAGCAGTCAGTCCGGCCCAAGGTCCTTCCGGGTGGCGTCGCCCTTGGGGCATCACCCATAATGATACCGAAAACTTGCTGTTAGGTTGGGAGAATTTCATGCCATTGGTTTGCCGAACTATTTCAGCATGGTCAAAACATTTTCGACAATTTGTCCGGCGAAAACAGCAAGCGAAGCCTGAACTTGTCTGGTCCGGCAGCTTCTGACTAAGCTGCCCGGCTGTGAACGCCAAAATCATCACAACCATCCCCACGTTCAACAACGAGGCCTTCCTGGAGCAAACACTGGCGTCCGTGTCCCGGCAGACCCGCCGGCCGGATCGGGTGATTGTTTTGGACGATGGCTCCACTGACCGCACGGCGGAAATCGTCCGGAATTTCAAGCAGATGCCTTGCGAATTCATTCGCAACCCGAGCGACCCCGGCTTGTTCCAGAATTTCAACCGCTGCCTCGAATTTGCCGGCCAGACCGAATACCTGCAAATCCTGCACGCGGACGATGTGCTGGCGCCGGAGTTTTACGAAGTCATGACCCGCCTGCTGGCGGATTGCGCCGGCCGCGGGTTGGCCTGGTCGCTCGACGAGCGCATCGACGAGGACAACCGGCATCTGAGCCCTTCCGGCAAGCCGGATGGGCAGGTGGAAACGCTCAGCCGCGATGATTTTTTGAAACGGAAGGCGGAATTGGGCAATCAGGCCTTCTGTGCCACGTTGCTCAAAACGGCCGGACAGCCGGCGCCGTGCAAATTTCCGCTGGATTATCCGATTCTCGGCGACACGATTTTCTGGGCGGCTTACGGGGCACATTGCCGGAAACTGGTTCATATCCGCCGCCTCCTGGCGCAATATCGCTGGCATGGCGCCAACCAGACGACCGTCCTGGCGCCCGACCTCCAGCCGCTGATCCTGGACGAATGGCGGACCATGGCAACCAATGAAGCCTTGCGCGGCCGGGGTTGGAGTCTGTATCGAAAAGCCAAGCTCAAGGGACTGCTCGCGGTGCGCTCGGGGATCAAAGCCAAACGGGTCCGCCAGAACGGGGACCCCGGCTATTCACGCGAGATTGCCCGGGCCGCCCGCGGCATAACCGGCTGGCCGCTCTGGCTGGCCGGCCGGCTCCTGGTCGAGCTGCGCGACTTCTATCTCTTCACGGTTCTTCGGCGGACCCGGCACCCGAAGAACATTTACAGTTAGGTCGTGGCGTCCGGTTGACGCCGGGTAGATACCAACAGCAACCCGCATAAACAAATCCCCACGCCGATGGCAGCCAATGTGACGTAGAGCGGGCGATGCGGCAGGCTGAATTTGAATTCCACCGTGTGGGAGCCTGCCGGCACCAGCACGCCGCGCATGATGAAATTACAGCGCAGCAACTCCGCCGGCTGGCCATCCACAAAAACCCGCCAGTTGGGATCGAATTTGTCGTTGAGCAGCAGCACCGACGCGGTGCCGGCTTTGGTCTCGAAGACAATGTCCTTGGGGGCATAGCTCTTGAATTCGACCGCGGCCGGACTGGCATTCGCGGCCTCCGCGGCAGGGCGGGCCGTCAACGGGGTGGAGACCAGAACGGTTTGCCACGCATCGAAATTCGTGCTGGCAAGCGCCTCCAGAATCAATGCGTCGTTCGTGTTGACCTGCCAGTGGTCATACAGCTTCGCCCGCGGCAAGGCGCCGGCAAATTCAAAGAGCGCGTAATTGCCATTGTCGTCCGGGACCGCCGTCAAGTCCTCCAGGCGCGTCGGGCGCTCAATGCCGGGTTTGGGCACCACGTCAAATCGCTGAGCGACACGGAACCGCCGGGCCGCCGGGTCGAGTTGCTCGTTCAACACATCGAGAAAGCCCGCCGGGCCGAGCAGATAACGGGTGTTCGTCAGTTGCCAGTGTCGGGCAATCCGATAAACCGAATCCGGCGTTCCATCATACGCCAGGGTCCGGACATACGCTTCCACATCCGCTGGCAGCCGGGGCCGCTGCACCACGTCCAGGGACTGGATGTTGTAGTAAGGGAAATGATGTTGCATCCACTCGATGCGATAGAGTTCCTCGAACAGGGCGAGTTGCTGCGGCGCGTGAAAGGGCAGACCGGCGACGCGGTGTTCGTAGGGTTTGTCGCGCAGGAGATTCAGGATTGGGTTGGTGGCGTACTTCTGCTTATAATCCCAATGGGCGATGTAAGGCAGATCCGCGCGCCCCAAGTCGAATACCACAAACGCGCCAAGTAAAAACCCGCCCAGCCGGGCACGTTTCCCAGCCAAGACCCCGGCCAGCACGAGCAGACAAAGCCCAATGGCTACTGCGAAAAGCAGGACGAACCAGCTGGCTTGGCCTAGGCTGAAGGCGGCCATCTGCTGGGCGGTGGCTTCGTCGGGGAATCCAACCTTCTGCAAATAGCCAACCAAGGCGGGTTTCTCCGCTCCATAAATGAACCAGGCCAGCACGCTGACGGCAAAAGCCGCCAGGCAGAACCACGTCCAGCTCCGATCGAAAGGGCTGGCCTTGGCCCACCAGGCCTTGAATTTGTCCAGCGACGGGGCTGGACCGGTGGCGGGCGTTTCCAAGTAACGCCGGCTCAACGCCTGGGCGCCATACGCAAACAGCGTCACGATGGCAAAAGAAAAGACGAGTATGAATTTTGCCGGGTTGCGAATCGTGGAGAAATACGGGAGCATGTAGAAGAACTGGTAGAAGGGCGCATAGCGTCCAAACGCCAGCAACAGCGAGACGACCAACACCGCCGTCCAAAGCCAAATGAGCCGGCGCTGGGCCAGGGAGAAAACCGAATCCTGCCGGCGCAACGATTGCGCGATCGCCCACAGCGCCACCAATACCACCAGGATGCCGCCGTAATTCTGGCCGCCGGCAAAGCGCAGAATGCCCTGGGGCTGCGGCCCCTTTTCTCCGCCGGCAAAGTAACGGTCCCAGGCCGGGTCGCGGCCAACGGCACCCCAGTAAACACCGCCCTGGTAGCTGTTCTGCAGGAATTCCATCATGTCCTTGGGGGTGTCATATTTGTAGCCAAACACCCCCGGCACGAACAAACCGAGGGTTTCCATTTTGGGGTAGCTCCATTGCGTGGCCCAATCCCAGTGCTGGGACTTGGTTTCGGTGTCCTGCGCCGTCCCGGCAATTCCCTGGATTTGCGAGCCGACCAGCGCCACAACGGTTTGCGCCGCGATGAAACCGGCGAACCCGGCGATTACCGCAATGCGCCCGATGCCCCGCGCCAGTTTGGCCAACCCCGACCCGGCCTCACTGGCAAATGGCAAAAAGAGGACGAAGGCGGAAACGAGCAGACTGAAAATGGCGCCGATATCCGCCGCCTCGATCACGTTTACCCCCACCGCCAATCCAGCCAACGCATACCGGAGCCAGCAAATCAGGGCAGGAGTTTCTGGGGTGTTGGCTACCACCAGCGCCAAGGCAAAAAAAACCATGCCCAAAGCGATTTGTTGAGAAGTCACGCCCCAGCAGGCGTTGGCAAAAAAAGTGGAATTCAAGGTGGCGGCCAATGCGCCCAGTGTTGTCGCCAGTGTGGAGAATCCTAGCTGGCGAAAAAAAGTCCATGCCCCCAGGCCGAGAATGAACAAGGCCAGAGGCGGCAAAAATTTCGCACAACCGACGGGGCCTAGCACCATATGCAGGAGGGCATTCAGCCCCAAGGGGCATGCCCCACCATTGCCGCCGATGTCATTGAGATCTCCCCATTGGCCCGCAAAAGCTGCTGGCAAATGAGCCCAATTGACCATTTTTTGTCCCAACGGCCCATCGTTGGAGAAGTGGACATAGCCAGGCAGGAAACTTCTCCAGAACAACAAGGCCAGAATGCCCGCCAGCCACAGCGCAAACAAATTTCCACGGCGGGCGGTGCCCGCGTTTGGTTTGGTCGTCTTCATAAATTTACCGGAACAACTCAATGGGTCTATTCCCTCAGTCCATAGACACCGGCCCCGCTGGGTTTCGTATATTCCTACGATCGCGGCCGATGGACAATCGTACCCGGATTGTCATTGGCACCAAGCCGGGTGTCAAGGCACCCCTGCGAAAAACCTCGCCCGGAACGGAATAATGTTTATGTTGCCGGCCGGATTGCTCCGCCCGGCGGAGTCAGTATATGAATTCAAGCTCCCGTTCTGCCGTTGTCACCCTGGCCATGGGCCAGGCCATCGAAAACCTGGACCACACCTTCTCCAGCTTCGCCCGCTGCCCGGACCGGGAATTGCACGCCTTCATCCTGGGGCGGCAACTGCCGCAGCGCCAGGTGGCCGGCATCCATTACCATTTGCTCTCGCCCGTCCCGGATTTTTCCCATCCCTTGCGCGAGGTCTATTATCGCCGGCTGGAAGTGCTGGATGAATTGGGGGTGGAATACGCGATGACGGTGGACAGCTATGACGTGCTGTGTCTTCATCCCCTGCCGCCATTTGCCCAACTGCTTGGCAACGCTGACGTAGCGGCCGGCGTGGAGCACCAAGGGAGCCGGTACCTGCTCGGGCAGGGCTATACGCCGACGTTTCTTAATGGCGGCGTGTTTCTCTGGCACGTGCCGCGCAGCCGCGACATCCGGGCGGAAATCGTCGCCCGCGGCCGCTCCCATTTCCGCACGGTAGCGGACGACCAGTTTTGCCTCAACGAAGTCATTCAAACCAAATTTTTCGACCGGCTTCGAATTCTGCCTTGCCAATATAATTACCGCGCCTATCTGAAGGGGACGTATTCCAAAAACCGCCCGGGCTGGCCGATTGTCAAACACCTCGACGGCGTAATGATCTATCACAACGCCACCTGCATCCCCGGCGTGAAGAAACTGCCGCCCTTCCAGGCGCGCGCCACCCTGCCGCCGCTGCCGGTGGACGGCCGGCCGCTGACCCCCTGGGAACAGTTTTGGCGACGGCTGCGCAACAAGTTCAACCCGACGGTGGTTGGTTGAACGGACCGATCCGGGGGGGTTGCCCTTTAGGGGATTGAAAAGTCCGCCGGTTGTCAGCTATCCTCGTTTTAATGAACGCAGCGATTCTTGGCGGACAAGCGGTGCTCCGCGGACGGCGGCGCAGGATCGGCGCTGAACTCAACGGACCATGAGGCTCCATGAATTACAATGTGACTTATCCCTATGATGTCGCCGTGGCAGTGCGCGTCTGTGACCGCAGCGCGGTCAAGCCCAATCTGCTCGACCTCACTGACCGGAAGCAACTCATTCTGGCTTCCATGACTTCATTGGCCCAGTCGCTATCCAAGGTCAGAGCCTACTGCTACCTGATGCTGGACTGCGAGGATGATCTGGCCGAAAAAATCTTGAGCCTGTTTTCGAGCTTGCCCAATGCTACGGACCGGCGCCGGCTTGACTGGCGGCAGTCGTTCCATGAGCAAGCCCGGTGGCTGGCGAACCAGTCTGTGTCCGGCCTCGCCTGCGCCTGTGAGGACGACTATCTTTACAGACCGGACTGCTTTCTGGCCGCTGTCGAGTTCATGCGCCTCTACCCGTCTGCCGACGCCCTCAGCCTCGCCTACCACGCCGAGTATGAGCGCCGCTGGGTGGACCGTTGGAGCGGCAGCAGCCCCGCCGACCGCCCGGTCTATTGCAGCCAGCGGCATTGGGTGCGTCAGGTGTCCTGCACCCACAGTTTCCTGATGCGGACGTCCGCGGTCCAGTCGGCGCTGCCGACTCTCCTGCGCCGTACCAACGAAACGGGCGATTTGGGGTTGTGGCTTGCCCTGACCAAGCTGAGGGTCCGCAACCCGTGGTCGCTGGTGCGCGGCTGGGGCGATGGCAAATTCATTGTCGGGTCCATTGGGCTGGCTTGGCTTTATCACTGGCGGCAAATTCTAAAGGGCAGGCAGTACCTGCTTTACGCGCCGAAGCCGACGCTGGCCACTCACTTGGAGCGGTGCAGCGCATCGCTCACCTGGGATCAAGGTGACTATAAATGACACTGAAGCGGCTGACCGCAGGGTCGGCCGGGCTTCGCAGCAGATCTAATACAATATCTGTTGCTCGGGTCGCCCGAACGAGTTTTAAGAACGGTTGGCCGGCTTGCCGGCTCCGGGGTCAAACATTTGACAGTTTAATCTCGCTTCAGGGTCTGTTTGACTTTCAATTCGGCGATGAGCCTTTTGTCGCGGCCGCGACGTTTGTAAGTCCACACTCCCCAGGCGTCGCCCACCACGGTGCCGAAGCAGGCCGGCACATGCCACCGCCAGCACGGGTCGCCGTCGCGGACCAGGCCGACCAGCGTGTGCCACAGCGGGCCGATGAAGGTTACGCAGTACACTCCCGCCAGCCACAGCGGTACCGGCGGTTTTTCCTTCATCCAGTTGGTTTTGGCCTCCTCCTGGACGCGGAGAAAATGCACCGTGGCCCGCCGGCGTTTCTGCACAAAGCCCCAAAGCGTTTGCACGTAGTAATGGTGCACGCCCCGCCCGCGAATGCGCAGCCACTCGCGCCTCCCGCTGCGCATGAGGTGCAGGGCCGCGTGCGTGTCCTGGAAATGCGCGTCGGCCTTCACCGATTCCAGGTCGGCGCGCCGAAAAACAAATCCATTGGCACCGAGCGGATAGCAGAGCGAGTCTCCGGGCAGGGTCCAGCGCTCCACCTCTCCCTCGCGCGCCACCAGTCTCGGATTCACGCTCATCAACCAGGCCAGCGGATCGCTGATGTGCAGCCGGTGCGTGAGATAGGCGCAAAATGAACTCATTTTCGGCGACGGCAAAAAGTAACTTTCCACCCCCAGCGCCTGCGGATTGGCCGCCAGCGCTTTCACCGCCAGCTCGATATAATCCGGATGTGTAATCTCGTTGTCCGCATCCACAAATACGATGTACTCGCCCGTCGAATGCTGCAGCGCGAGCCGTTTGCCCTCCTCCATGTTCTTGCCGTCGTCATCGAGGACGCAAGCCCCGTATTTTTGGGCGATCGTGCGGGTGCGGTCGGTGGAATGCGCGTCCGCCAGCAGGATTTCGTACCGGTCGCGCGGGTAGGTTTGCCGGGTGATGGACGAGAGCACGTTGTCCAACAATGCCTCGGCATTGAGCGTGGGCATGATGAAACTGACGCGCGGGAGTGGTTCTGGATCCGACGGCATGTGTGGAGTCTGGCCGAGACCGGCCGCAATTACAAATCAGCTTTGGGCGGCGGGCCAGTGATGCCGCTGCATCGTGATCAGCCAGGTTATGAACAAAACCGCGAAGGCAACGCCGGCAGCGATGGGCATGACCTGCAGCAGGGCGGCTGGGGTTTGCCCGCACGCCAGCAACGTCAGCCAGTAGCCCAGTCCCAACCCGCCATACAGCAGGGAAATTTTCGACCAGCGGCTGGCCAGCGCCCACAGGGCCAGCGCCTGCAGTAGGGCGACAAATATCATGGTGACGGCAAGCCGGCTGATCATGGCCTCGGCTTCTGGCGCCGCCCGGCCCAGGATGAGCTTCACGCAGAAATCGCGCAGCAGGAACAGCATCGCCGCCCCGCAGACCAGGCCCAGGACATACAGGCCGAACAGTTTGAACTGCTCGACGACAATGCCGCCGGAGCGCGCGCCGGAGCGCGAGGTGAACAGGACCGTGAGCAAGGGGGCCACGGTGATGGGCAAGGCCTGGGCCAGCCGTTCGGCGCAGTTGTAGGCATCGTTTTCGGCGCCGGAAAAATACTTCTTGGCGACGAGCAGGTCACCCTGCAGGAAAAAGTAGCCGCCGGCAACACACGCCGCGCTCACGATGAAATACTGGATAAATTCGCGGTTCCACAGCGTGATCGGCTCGCCGTGCAAGGAGAGCTCCCCTTTCCAGAAAAGCAGGACCAGGTTGGACAGCAACGCGATGATGGCCGCCAGCGCGGCGGTTTCCGGCATCGGCCAATGGAGCGTGACGAACCAGCCGAACCCGACCCGCAGCACCATGGCCAGAAAGCCGATCAACGCGAGCCGTTTGAACCACGCCAACCCCTGGCACAATGCCGTGGCGAAGGAACCCCACAGCCCGAGTATTGTGTAGCACAGTGTCACCAGCATCAGGCTTTCACTGTAGTGAAAAAACTCACTGAGCGGCTTGATAACGACGATCGCCAGCGCCGAGCCGATGAGGGTGAATCGAAACAGGAATTTCCGGCAGCCGAGCAGCATTCCCTGAAATCGCGCGCTATCGCCGCTGGCATCGAAATGCGCGATGTAATGCGTCACCGCGTAAGTGCCAATCGAAGGCAACAATTGCAGCAACGGCATGAATCCGCTGAGGGCGCTGTTGGCATTCCCATAGGCGCCGGCGTCCTTCAAGTGATGGCCCATGACGCTTTGGAACGCCAGGTTGCCCAGCCCGGTCACAAAACTGATTGCGGTGAAAACGAGACCTTCGCGCCAGAGCTTTTTCATGCGCGGGGGTCAGGCTTTCCCGGCGGACTGTTTCAGGTCCACCTTCAAATAGCCGGGCGGAACCGGCTTGCCATCCGCCTGGTCCTGCACCATGTCGAGGATGCGGTGGATGTTGTGCAAGGCGAGCACGCGCTCCCGCCATTTGAGGCAGTTGTCCTTCATCACCGGGTACCGCTCAAGCGCCTGGTCCAACAGTGGCTTGAGTCGTTCCGGGGTCACGTGCATGGTATCCACAGGAAACAGGCAGTCATCCAGCCAGGGGTATTCAAACGGCAGGCCGCGGCCGATCATCGGAGTGCCCAGGCAAAGATACTCGAGGAATTTGTGCAATGCCGCATCCTGCAACCCGCCAGTAGCCACCACAAATCGGCTCTGGCGGGTCTTGCGCATGTACTCGTCGTACGGCAGCCAGAAATTCCCCCCCCGCCGGCAGTCGTAGAATTTGAACGGGGCATTTTCAAATCGGGCGATGAGATCGATCAATCGTCGACGGTCCTCGTAAAGGCTGGCAAAACTGTAACGGGCTGGCACGCGAGGATTGCGCATGGCCCAGACGCCTACGGTCCCGGCGGTATTGGCAAAATCGTATTGCTCAACCTCGGGACTGCCGGCCATGTCGTCGGCATTGATGGCCCAGGGAAAATACAGGTATTTTTCCGGCGTGACGGGCTCATCGCGCCGGCGCCGGTTCCACCAGTCCACCAAAGGTGCGGCAACCACCATCGGGGGGCGCAACAAGGCGCAAATGACGGAGTAAATGGCCAGCTGGGGATAGGGATTGAAAAAGAACGGAGGTTCGCCAGCTTGGACGAAGGGTGCCTGGCCCAGGTATAGGGCGATGCCGTTGTATTTCCGGAAAAGAATATAGCTGGCTTCGCGCATGAACCAGTTGGGAACGATCCACCAATCGTCGCCAATGATGGAGAAATTCTTCCGCTCGCGGATCAACGGATAAACCGCCGCCAGCTTATAGGGCTCCATCCATCCCAGAATGACGTGGTCGTCCGTCTGCCGCAGCAACTGGCGAAGCTGCTCCAATCCTTCAGTGTCTTTGTGGCTTTTCAGAACGAAGATTTTGGCGCCCCGCTGCCGGAGTCCTTCCAAGTCGCGGATGGCATGGCGCTGAAAGCTGGTTTGGGAACCGCCGCAAACCCAGAGGCATTCGTTGATGACCAAACGATGACGCGTTGACATGAGCAGGAGGAGGTTGCAGGCCGGTTGAGATCAGGTCGGACAATGCCATAGGACCCAACTGCCAGCCCTCATTCGGGTCGGGGTTGCTGTCAGATCTGCTCCACGCGAGTGGGTAACACATCCGGGGGGCTGTTTATAGTCGGACATAATGGCCGAAAGTATCGGGGGTTGAAAAGCCGAACACAAGTTCTATTGCCCCTGAACGGGAACGTTTCTTCCCCTGAGCGCCACCGAACCGGCGGCGGGCCGGCAAAGCTTTCACCCTGGATTTATCTGCCTTGCTGCAAGCCGGCCGCAGCCGGCGGCTTCCGGGCGGAAATCATCCAGCTCCAACCCCAGTTACAGCTGTTCGCCAGCGCGAACTCCAGCCGGTACAGCGGCCGGAGCAGCGCGGGGGCCCTTTGAATGGTGGGCGCGGTATTCATCATCACTGCTTCCAGGCGGATATCCGTCAGGCCGGCGGCGGCCAGCATGCGCACGATTTCCCGACGGGTGTAGGCCTTGGTGCCCGGGCTTTCCTGATGATGCCAGAGCACCCAGCGCACACTCTTCCAAGGGCGGCCCTTGAGCAGGGCGAATTTCGCCCAGGTATGCAGCGCTGAAAGGGAATGCCGGTTGTACAGCATGATCTTCATCTCGCCGCCGGGGCGTAGCACCCGCGCCAGTTCCCGAATCGACTTTTCCGTGTCGGGCGTGTGATGCAAAACGCCCCAGGAATAGCCCAGATCAAACGTGTTCGATTCAAACGGGAGATTCTCGGCGTCCGCAACCTGGATGCGCTCCGGTTTGGGCAGGCCGTAAACCTCGATGCGGTGACTGAGGTTGGCCAGGGCTTCCTCGGTCAGGTCGATGCCGGAGGCCAGGGCGCCTGCCCGCAGCCACTGGATGAAATCCGTTCCGGCGCCGAAGCCCACCTCCAGCACCCGTTTGCCGTGGTAACGCGTGAACTGGGCAAACGCGTGAATGAACGGCTGGCTGGCATAACGGAACTGCTCGATCTGCTCGAAATATTCACGGGAGAACTTCCGGGCCTGCGCGTATTCGGTCTCGCAGGACTGGCGGTTCCAGTATGATTTGACATCGGCCTTCAGGTGGTCAGGGGAACTGGTTTGCATACAGGGGAAATGCGGCGGGCTCTCCATCAGGGCGATGTTTCAAACGTTAGCAGCATGGCTTTGATCCGGTGGTCACAAACCAGCCCGCGCCGGCTTCGGCGCCAACGCTCTTCAGGCTGGCCGGTTTAACCGACCGAACGGGGATGTTAACAAAGCACCAAGCCGCCCGCAACCATGCAATATGCCTGATTGAATCTTTATTTGAGGTTGGTGTGCGCCGCTTAATCCGAAGACTGCGGGGGCGCATGCGATACGGGACCGTTTGCGAAAAGAAAAAACGGCGTTGAGATGAGGCTAGCCTCCCGAGGCTCTAGCGCTGAGGGCCCGCATGAGGTCCGGGCTCTTGCCAATTAACTAGAAAAAGATTTGCTCCCAGCCGAAGTTTGGGTGCCCGGTTTACTTTGGATGACTCGTCAGGGATAGCTCAACCTGGCAAACTCCGGCAGTCATACAGCAACTCATTGGTTGCTCGTATTGTCTGTTTCAGTCCCATTGTCGGCGGGGTTCAACGGGACCTAAAAAGGCCTCAAGCTGGGAACAGCACGCTGGCCGATTGCCCTACTTAGCTAACCCAATTGCCTTCGAAAGAGCGCTCAAAACGGAAGTAAACTTAAGTTGTTTCATTCGCAGAAAGTAGCGTTCGAAACCATGGTAAGAAACGGAAGCGGTGAGTATGGTGAGGGCGACCAAAGTTAAAAACCGAAGGAATCCCAAGATAGAATGATAGTCCGCCCGCCAAGTGGTAAACAGAATGTGGAGCAGGGGCAGGTGCCAGACATATACGCCGTAAGAGATTGTGCCGAGATAAACCACCGCCGGGTTTTGGAACACCGAAGGCAGAAAGCGATTCTCCAAGAGGCATAAAATCATACTCGCGCTGGTGAGGTTGAGTAGGCTGTACCCCCAGACATACTGATGGAGAAAGCACATATTGTCGTATCCCAGAGCCTGCCAGTGGGGAGGCAAACCCCGGGCCGCCAGGTAACATGAATTGATGAGACCGCATAGTATTGTGATGGTGCCGATGCCAAACAAAATCATTCGCGAGCGGGGTGCAAGACATGTCCGCCAGTCGGGCGGAATCAGTGTCAGCAGGGCCCCACACGCGAAGGCATCAATGTGGGATGTCGTCATGTTATGAACTGCTCTCTGAATCTCCTGCGGCGAATTGAGGGCGAAGGCGAAAACGAAGCCGGTCAAAAAGCGGATGGCGGGACCAGTGATGATTAAAAGGATGGCAAGGCGACGCAGGTTCTTATCGCTCAAAAAATAAACGACGAACGGCCAAACGAGATAAAACTGTTCTTCAATACAAAGTGTCCAAAAGTGCCCGAAATAGTCCGAATCATTGAAATGAGGCGAGATCCGTGCAAAATTATAAGTGTAAGAAATCAGCGCCGGCCAGGCGGTGTTGAATGTTTCTGGTATGCGAATCAAATAATAGGCGGTCGCACTCAAAGCGCAAAACAGAAAGTAAAGCGGCCAGATCCTTAGACAGCGTTTCCAATAAAACTGCCCGATATAATTCGAAAACCGGGCTTGCTTCTGTGCGACTAGAATCCCCGTAATTAAGAATCCCGACAGCACAAAAAACATCTGAACACCAACCCAACCAATCGGCAGCCACCGACTGTGGATCATCAAAACCATGGAAACTGCCAATGCACGAAAGCCGTCGAGACTTCTGTAATAGGTTGTCATGCTTAGATTGTGCGGTGGGCCATGGCCCGGCGATGATTCAGTCCCGGAAATTCACAAGCCCGCCAATTTGGAAAATCGCGCGCGCTGCGATGATGACTGGCTTCGGTTCATGCCTCCTTTTACCTGTCGTACCGTACTTGGCGTTTTGAACCGTCGTGAACACCTTAAATCTGCTCTTATGGCTGAAGTCGGTGATATGCCTGGCATCGTTGGTTGCGATGCCCCGTTGTGTTGCGATGGCTTGCCAGGCGGAGCCAAGTGACGGGACTTTCAGCCTGCCCTGTTCAACCCGGTTCAGGCTGACGTTCTGTTTGATTACCCGGCCCAAGACAAACTCCCCTCGGGCTCTGCTTTTGAATTGTCTGGGGGCGAGCTTGACGTCGGTTTTCTCTCGGACGATTTTTGCCCCCATCCCATTTAAGTCAGAGTAGTTGACCGGTTCTCTGCTGACTGGGCTGATAGTATCCCCGATTCCCATCGATTTGACTTTCGATACAATGTCAAAGGAAGCCACAGTTGATTTTACGACAATGGATTGACGATTTGCGAGACTTTTCAGAGGGTTCATTCTGAGCTAGTGGCGGCAATGCCGAGCTCCGGCCGACTTTCCGAATATGATATTCAATACACGAGTTGGGCGGAGTGAACCGTTGCGTAAGTTGGCAATTGCAGATTGAACATTTATAATAATTCTGTCAGGCTCCGCTGCAACAAATCAATTCGATTTGCGCGATTACCAAATGAGCGAAATCAAATCCAACGCTGATATCGAGCCCTGCCTCTCAGTCGTGATGCCGGTTTACAACGAAGTGGCCACTGCGGTCGAAATGGTCAGCATCGTGCTGGCGCAGCGCCCGGTCCAACAACTGATTGTGGTGGATGATGCTTCGACGGACGGCACCTGGGAAAAACTGCAGGCTGCCTGCAAGGACAATCCGCGCATCACGCTGGTGCGGCACGAACGGAACCGGGGCAAGGGCGCGGCGTTGCGCACCGGCTTCGCCAAAGCCACAGCCTTCGTGGTGATGGTCCAGGATGCCGACCTGGAGTATGATCCTTTGGAATATCACCGGATTTTACGACCCATCTTGAGGGGCAAGGCAGATGTCGTGTTCGGGTCGCGGTTCCTAGGGGCCGGCGCGCATCGCGTGCTGTATTACTGGCACTCCGTGGGCAATCATTTCCTGACCACCTGTTCCAACATGGCCACGAACCTCAACCTGACGGACATGGAGGCGTGTTACAAGGTGTTCCGGCGTGACCTGATTCAAAAAATCAAGATTGAGGAAGACCGCTTCGGTTTTGAGCCTGAAATTGTAGCCAAGGTGGCCCGGCTGAACGTGCGCATTTACGAAGTGGCCATCTCCTATTACGGGCGCACCTATGCCGAGGGCAAGAAAATCGGCTGGCGCGACGGGGTTAGGGCCCTGTGGTGCATCTTCAAGTATAATTTTCTGCACGGCTGATCTTATGCCTGACGTCGTTCGTTTCTGGGTCTGGTTCTGCGCTTATCTGAACGGCGCCGGCTGGACGCTGTCGGCGTTGCATCAGTTGAACGCCACCGGCTACGGGGTCGCTCTGCTGGTCGGATTGACGGGGTGGTGGCTGTGGCGGAAGAAGGCTTCGGCGCCTGTGCTGCCCCGGGTAGCTTGGGGAAAGTTTCGCCGCCGGTTTCGGCGGCCGTTTCCCCTGGGTTTTTTGGTTCTGGCTGCAATGGCCTTTCTCGGTGGTGTTTTGTATGCGCCGAATAATTACGACGCCCTGGCCTATCGCGTGCCGCGGGTGCTGCACTGGCTGGCCGAAGGCCGCTGGCATTGGATTCATACGATCTTCGCGCGGGTCAACACCCGGGCTTGTGGTATCGAATGGGTCTCGGCGCCATTTATCGCGCTGTTGAACACTGACCGGCTGTTGTTCCTGATTAACACGGTTTCGTTGGGGCTCCTGCCGGGGTTGGTGTTCAGCGTGTTCACGCGGCTCGGTGTGCGGCGGCGCGTGGCCTGGTATTGGATGTGGATCGTGTCAACGGGCTATGGCTTTCTTTTACAGGCAGGGGGCATTGGCAATGATTTATTCGGCGCGATTTTTGCGCTGGCAGCGTTGGATTTCGCCTTGCGGGTAAATGTTTCCCGGTCGGCGCGCGACTTTTTCACCGCCATTGTGGCGGCGGGAATGTTGACCGCATGCAAGTTGAGCGACCTGACACTGTTGTTGCCGTGGGCGCTGGCCATGCTGCCGGTGGTCCGGCTCGGATTCCGTTGGCCGGTGAGGACGGCCGCGGTGTGCGCACTGGCGCTGACGGCTTCGCTGCTACCTACGGCAGTCGAAGACTTCCGGCACACCGGAGACTGGACAGGGATGGAGGCAGAGCACCCAGGCGTGTCGGCACCCATTTTCAAAACCGGGGTGAACATCTTCCTGGCCGCCTCGCAAAACTTTTGCCCGCCGGTCTTTCCTTGGACGGATCAATTCAACCGATTGGTGGATGAAAAGCTGCCCCCCAAATTGGTTGAACGATTGGACAATACGTTGGAAGCACCCTGCCGCTTTCATCTGGAACAGATGCAAACCGAAGAGAACGGCGGGCTGGGGTTCGGTGTGGCGACATTGTTGTCGGTCAGTGTGATCGCCGCATTCTTTTCGCGGCCCAAACCTGCCGGCAGCAGCCCGGTGTGGCTGGCTTGGATCCGTTGGTCTTCGCTGATTTCGCTGCTGGCGCTCCTGACGCAGTCCAATCTCTATCGAATCGGGCGTTTGCTGACGCCTTATTACGCGTTGCTGCTGCCGCCGCTGCTCGCGTGCGACGGGCATGAGCAACTCGTAAAAAAATGTTGGTGGCGGAGGGCCGCGGGCCTGGTGTTTGTCCTGGCCGCGGTCCTGTTGGTAGTTTCGCCCGCCCGGCCGCTTTTCCCGGTCCAGACCATTCTGGCCCACATGCGCCATGTGTCCGCGCGCGTGGAAATTGTCTATTCGGTTTATCGTGATCGCAACGACGCCTTCGCTCCGGCGCGCGGGATTCTGCCTCCGGATGTGAAGATTCTCGGATTGGTCACATACGACGATCCCGAAACCTCGCTGTGGCGGCCGTTCGGCGCACGCCGCATCGTTCACGTTTGCCCTGCGGACACCGCAGCGGATTTGAAACAGCAGGGCATCGAGTATGTCCTGTTGAATCCCGATGCCCCGGGGACGGAATTCGGCCCACTCGACCCTTGGCTCAAGCGGATGAACGCGCAGATCGTCCAAAAGTTTCAGCTCACCCTTCGGGCTGCGGTAGGTCCGGTGGACTGGTATCTGGTCAAATTGAATTAGGTTACAAACTCGGCCTCGCCAAGCCGGCAGCCGCTGAAGTAAAATCTCACCATGAGCGAACTGGTCGAACTAACCATCCTGATGCCATGTCTCAATGAAGCGGAGACGCTCGGGCGCTGCATCGAGCAGGCGAAG
>Ga0335071_10000518_pt1 | contig 42674 bp, 34 predicted proteins | sample Lox_Sample_15_FD_206724 | JGI IMG/M metagenome (GOLD analysis project Ga0335071, IMG submission 206724) | Soil microbial communities from Loxahatchee National Wildlife Refuge, Florida, United States - Lox_Sample_1.5 | ecosystem: Environmental > Terrestrial > Soil > Wetlands | place: USA... | reverse complement strand
ACGTAGTCGATTTAACGGAACGAAAACATAAGAACAGGAAATCCAAGAACAGGAGAATTCAATTATGGCTACTTTGCTTTACATCACGGTCAGTCCCCGTGGAAATCACTCGATTTCGCGTCAGCTTGGTAATGCAGCAGTCGAGGCCTGGAAAAAGAAAAATCCCACCGGGCGGATCATTGAGCGTGATTTGTCGAAGACCGCGCTCACCTTTGTGGATCTCGATTGGATCGGCGGTGCCTTTGCACCGCCCGAATACCACACGGAAAACCACAAGAAAGCCCTCGCGATCTCGGACGAGTTGGTTTCGGAGCTTGTCGAAGCCGACGAGATTATTCTCGCGACGCCGATGTTCAACTTCGCGATTCCTGCCTCGCTCAAGGCGTGGATTGACCACGTTGTCCGCGCAGGGAAGACTTTCCGCTATAACGCCGAGGGCAGGCCGGAGGGATTGCTTGCGGGTAAAAACAAAAAGGTGCTCGCCATCATCGCCAGCGGCGGAGCCTACTCCGAGCGTGCTGGAATGACCGCGTTGGACCATGAGTCGCCCTACCTTCGCTTCATCCTTGGTTTCATGGGTATCACCGACGTTCGTTTTGTCCAAGCGGGCGGGACCGGCGAGGTTATGCAAGGACGAAAATCCGCGGACGAGTTCCTGGCGCCACATCTGAAAGAGGTCGCCGTAGCTCTCTGATAGGGCAGGCCCAAATCCGACTGCTTCACCCAAAGGAGAAATTGTTATGCCCATTGAATTCTCGAAAGTCATTACCGGAAAATCTCGCGGGAATGGAGGCACCTTTTCTGTTCAGAGCGTCGATCTGGCCCAGTTGGGTGAACGGGCTTCCCCTGTCGAAGTCCTTGACCAGTTCCGCGTCCGGAGCCGGCCGTTCCCTCCGCACCCGCATGCGGGTTTCTCTGCGGTCACCTATGTACTAGAGGACTCCCAAGGAAGGCTACGCAGTCGCGATTCCTTGGGCAATGACGTTGTAGTTGGACCGGGCGGGATCGTTTGGACCCAAGCGGGGAGCGGTGTCATTCACGAAGAGGTCCCGGCAGAAATGGATCGCGAACTCCACGCCGTTCAGATTTTCGTCAACTTAAGCTCGAAGAACAAACTCGCAAAACCCCAGATGCTTCGGCTTACGCAGAGCGAGGTCCCAGAATGGCGGAGCAAGACAGGTGATCGCGTGCGTGTCGTCGTTGGATCATTTGAAGGCTTGGCTTCTCCGCTCGTTCCGGTCGAACCCTTCGATCTGCTCGATGTCCAGTTGAGGCGCGAAATCTCCTTTGATCTGCAGGATGGTCGCAACGCGATCGTTTATGTCCTGAAGGGGGAGATCACCGTTCAAGCCGGTGGCCGCACGAAAGACCTGACAGGGGATCACGCACTTGCCCTGCACGGAGCTGGACAGGTGAAGTTTCAGGCCACTGAGCCAGCCCACTTTCTCGTCCTTTCAGGAGCCGAGATTCGCGAGCCGGTCCTCGCACAGGGACCTTTTATTATGAATAAGCCTTCGCAGGTCGAAGCTGCCCTCGCCCGTTACCAGTCTGGCCAAATGGGCCACTTGGCTCCGCTCACGGAGAGCTGAGCTCCACCGAACGATCTCCTTATTTGCAGGCTAGAGTGCACCAGCGCACCGTCCTCGGATCACGATAGCGTCGACTCCGAGCGGTCGAAACATTCTATTTCCAGCCTTTGATTGGCGGCGCACCAAGGCCCCTCACTTGTGGGTTGCACTCCACATTCGGCCATGTTTCGGGCGGTTGGGTGAGAATTCTGCTGAAATGAGCAACGATACCTTCGATGTCTTTTCCGTCCCACTGTACGTTGATGAGAACTTGGTACGGACCGGGAGTTAGGACCAGAGACGCTGTCATCATTCCATCTCGACACCGCCCTGATGCCCAGGAGAACTCAAGGCCTCTTCGCACCAGCACAGTTCGATCCACTGTCTGAGAAATAAGCCGTGACGCCGTGCGCTCTGGCGTTTCCCAAGTATGATCGCGAAGAGCTCTTTCAATTTCCGCATCATACTCGACTGCGAGGAAATGGACTCGCTGTGAGGAATTCGGTTCCGTCCAAATGACCTCATCATGGTCTCTTCGGATCTCAACTTCCACGCTCCCGCAGCCCACGATTCCACAAGAGCAACGACCAACAGTGACGCGCTGTGGCACGTTCTCAGCACGGAGCGGGCAAGGATCAATGAGTAGATCGTCGGGGTCCAAACCGATCAGACCGTTCGAAAATCGATCGACCAAGCTCTCTCCGTCACCCAATAAGCAGACCTCGTGGTCGTTGGTCTCGGGTGAAGGCCGAACTTCAATTCGAAGCTGAACATGTTCTTCCGTGTTCATAGGTTCGTAGCGACGTTAAGTTTTGATTTCAACGGTTGTAAACGATCCTTCTTCGGTGGTCACGAAATCTACCGGAAGGAAGTGACGGATAATCTCCATGTTCGTTCGAGAATGAAGATTGAGTTTCTCAGCCGTGAATGCGCCTCTACCTGCCAGGGCAAACGGCAGAAGAAGCTGATCAGTAAGATGCTCTCCCGCGAGGGCTCCCGACGCCAGATAGGAACGCACTGCGTCGGCGGCTTCAGAAGCTACGCTCTCTGCACTTGCACCAATCCGTCCAAAACCACAGAACATTTCAGTGACGTTGGTGCCGGCCAGTTCTACCAGAACGATATTTCCTGGGCCTATCGAGTTCTTCGTTTCGACAATCTGAGTAGACTGTTCATCCCAGTTAAGCAGTTTCACGATTGTGTCTGTCTCGCGCTGCCCAATGCTGCGCGGCAGATTGGCGACAATTGCCACTGCACTGCGACGTTCAATCTCTCCTCTCTCCAGCAGTTGAATCGAGGAGAGGCGTTCGCACGGTTCAATCGTTGCGATGAAACGGCCACCACCAGCAGGATAGAACCCGTATTTTTCAAGACGAATCTCGACTTTCGGGCCGAGCCGATTGATCACCGGCAAGAACGCTTTCTGCAGAAAGTCCAGGGGCGGCGCCTGCATGTTGTGCGTGCCGCCTTCGATGGTGATCTCGCTCCGACCGGACGCCGTCATCAGAGCCGGAAGGATGGTCTGGAGAACCAACGTGCCGCTACCAGCTGTTCCAATTGCAAAGTGATAGTTTCCGGACCGCACTGGGCCCGGAGTGAAGGTAAGTGCTTTTGAACCCAGCGTCGCGCCGTCAACCTCCGCGCCCGAGATTTCGGACGCGGCGAGAACTGCAGTAAGATGCTGGCGAAGAAGTCCAGGCCTTTCTCGCTTGGCGCGAATGTTCTCCATGCGGAACGCTTTTCCTGTCACGAGTGAAAGGCTAAGGGCGGACCTTAACATCTGTCCGCCACCCTCGCCCGTCGATCCGTCTATGCGAATCATGCATCCGCTCCGTTGGTGCGGGTTACCCAAGAGTTCCCGCCTATCCTTTCACGCACACAACCTGGCGTAACGTGTGAACGATTTCCACCAAGTCTGCCTGAGCAGCCATGACGGATTCGATCGACTTGTATGCAGCCGGAGTCTCGTCGATTACGTCTGCATCTTTCCGGCACTCGACGCCTGCGGTCATGCGCATGTGGTCCTCAACCGTAAAACGGCGCTTGGCTTCTCCGCGAGACATGGCGCGGCCCGCACCGTGGCTGCAGCTCATGAAGCTTTCCATATTTCCCTTACCGCGGACGATATAGGAACGAGCTCCCATGCTTCCAGGAATGATTCCCATATCGCCTTCGCGGGCGCGCACTGCGCCTTTGCGGGTTACCAGAATGTTCTGGCCATAGTGTTTTTCGCGAGCCACATAATTGTGGTGGCAGTTGATGGCTTTCAGTTCAGCAACAAAAGGACGGACTTCACCTGACTCACGAACCGCGCAGACGATCTGTTCCATCATCAGGTGGCGATTCCAGCGGGCGAAATCCTGTGCCCATTCGACCGCTTCAACGTAGTCGTCGAAATGCTCAGTCCCTTCTGAGAAGTAAGCCAGGTCCTTGTCGGGCAAGTTGATGAAAAACTTCTGCATGTCCTTGCGCGCGACCTCAATGAAGTAGCTTCCCATGCGATTCCCCACGCCGCGCGAACCACTGTGCAGCATAAACCACACGTTTTCCGCTTCATCCAGGCATACTTCGATGAAGTGATTTCCCGTTCCCAGGGTGCCGAGGTGATTGGAGTGATTACCACGGTCCAGTTTCGGGTGCTTTTCGAGAATCGCGTCATAACGAGGCTTCAGCGTTTGCCAAACCTCCTCGTTGTGGCTCGGAATCTGATTCCAGGCCCCTACGTCACCAGCACCACCATGATTGGTTCGGCCGTGCGGTACGGCTTTTTCAATGGCGGTACGAATCGCGTGAAGGTTATCCGGTAAGTCGCGTGCGTTGAGGTCGGTCTGCACAGCCATCATGCCGCAACCGATGTCTACGCCGACAGCGGCCGGAATAATGGCACCCTTCGTGGGGATGACGCTGCCTACCGTAGCGCCGACGCCCCAGTGCACATCCGGCATGGCGGCAACCCATTTGAAAATGAAGGGGAGCTGCGCCACGTTCAGTAGTTGCTGACGTGCCTGATCTTCGAGCTGCACTCCCTTCGTCCACGCCTTGATGGGTGCGCCCTTTTCCGGGACGATTACGTTGTAGGTCGGCTCCGCCATGTCATCCTCCTTCAAATGGGCTCAGCATTTTGTGCCATCTAGGAGAGGCGCCAGTCAGTATGACCTGCGCTGACGCCTCGACTGGTCCGCGACTCCCATTTCGCTCGCGAAACCTCTCTCTCCCAATCGTTCTGCAATGACATAAAGCAACACTGATGCCTTTCGGGAAGCTCTGCCAAGCTATTATAAACAAAATACTTAGACTGATATGGTTCATTCGTAGTTTGCAATATTCAATCCTATAGGATAAGGATGTATACTCACAGATATGGATGAAAAGGCCAATGTTGTCATCGGACTTTTGGGCACCACTCTGGATGCCGGACGAAATCAGGACCGCTGGCAGAGTTGGAGACCCACAATCGCTATCTGCCGGCAGCCCGATTTTTTGGTCAAGCGTCTGGAACTTCTTCACGGGCTCCGCGATAAAACACTCGCCCAGCTTGTTGTCAAAGACATTGCTGCCGTCTCGCCGGAAACGACGGTACGCCTCAACGAAATCGAATTTGGCGATCCTTGGGACTTTGAACGGGTCTACGAGACACTTTTCAAATTTGCTCGTTCCTATCCGTTCGATACGGATACGGAAGAATATCTAATCCATATAACCACAGGGACGCACGTCGCCCAGATCTGCCTCTTCCTTCTTACCGAATCAAGATACCTGCCAGGCAGATTGCTTCAAGCCTCTCCCGAGCGCGACCGAGGGGCACCCGGACAGATTAAGGTTATTGATCTCGATCTTTCCAAGTACGACCGCATCGCGTCGCGCTTTCGTCAGGAACAGAGTTATGCCGTCTCCTACTTGAAGGGCGGTATCGACACACGCAATCCGGAATTCAACCAACTGATCGATCGGATTGAACAAGTGGCCATCGCCACGCGCGATCCACTTCTCTTAATGGGGCCCACGGGAGCCGGCAAATCAAAACTCGCACGCCGTATTTTCGAGTTGAAAAAGCTTCGCCACACGGTGACTGGAGACTTTGTTGACGTCAACTGCGCAACGGTGCGGGGCGATGCCGCGATGTCTACGTTGTTCGGTCATGTGAAGGGTGCCTTTACCGGAGCTTTGCGAGACCGGGCTGGTGTCTTGCGAGTTGCGGATAAGGGCGTCCTCTTTCTGGACGAGATCGGCGAGCTTGGTATCGATGAACAAGCCATGCTACTCCGAGCACTCGAGGAAAAGACTTTCTTGCCTCTAGGTTCAGACCGCGAGGCTCAGAGCGATTTCCAACTCATTGCGGGTACCAACCAGGATCTCTTTGCCGCCGTCCGCGAAGGACGATTCCGGGAGGACTTGCTGGCCCGGATCAATCTCTGGACATTCTCCTTGCCAGGTCTGCGTTCGCGTCCAGAAGATATCGAACCGAACCTGCAGTTCGAGTTGGAGCAATTCGAGACTCGAACTAGCCACCATGTCACCTTCAGCAAAGAGGCTCGCGAGAAATTCTTGCAGTTCGCACTCTCCCCGGCTTCTTCCTGGTCCAGAAACTTTCGGGACCTGAACGCAGCGGTCGTTCGCATGGCGACACTCGCGCAAGGCGGCAGAATTTCCACGGACATCGTGGAAGAGGAGATCGAACGCATGAATTATTCCTGGACCTCGCTTGAAGCGGAGGCATCCCAGAAAATTCTTTCTCGACTTCTGAATCGCGACCAACTCGCAGAGATTGACTTGTTTGATCGAGCACAATTAGCTCACGTCATCCAGATTTGTCAGGAATCACGCACCCTGTCAGAAGCAGGGCGTAGATTATTCGGCGTTTCACGCGCGAAGAAGACCAGCACCAATGACGCCGACCGTCTGAGAAAATATCTGGGCCGCTTTGGAATTGATTGGGCCCAGATTGCAAACCCGTAGTCCCTAACTGCGGCAACCTTAGCCCGCAGCAGAAGTCTCAGGAATGAAGGAGCCGAAACCACCCACGCTGCTTCGTCTCAAACCCATTATCGCGAGAGCTCGGTACCACGATGCCTTGAATCGCGAGGGTCTTGAAACGGTGATTCTCGACGGAAGACTTGTGTCCCCGCTGGCCTTTGTCAGGACCTCGATACCTGCTTCCTGCCAGCGCAGCAGGACATGAGAAAGATCCTCCTGAGGCTGCGTTTTCTCGGCCTGCACAACCGTCACGTGCTTGATCTTCTGTTCTGCGAGGAATTTCGCTGACGGGAAATCCTGCGGGAACACCATCCACCGGTTATCAAACATGTCCTCGCGGAGCGGATTCGTGCCCTTCAAGCGTAAAGAGTCCAGAACGAAAGCTGGCGGCGCATCAGGTGTGAAGGCCAGCCCTCGCATCCGCGGTGTGCCTTCGCAAATCTCTCTCACCAAGGAACCCATGTCGAGCACAACAACGGCAGACGGCCTTGACGGGGCAGGCTGACAGAGCAAACCTAGTTGCAACCCCAGTGGCCCTGGGGACGCATTTATGATTGGCACTGGACGGTAGCCGCGCCAGGCTAATGCCAGTGCGAGGCGTATCGAATCTGCACCTGGAAGATCGATAACGACTGCAGTGTCTGGACTTGCTTTCTGTTGGTGCCAAGGTAGCTCGGGCACATCGGCCTGAGCCGGATTTCCCACCTTTGCATAGTCGATCTGCGCAAACAACGCGGGCGAGACCCATCGTGACCAGATGGAATCATTCGGCGCCCAAATCTCAAACAGTTCTTTTCCCGTCATCTCCTCGATCCTTTCTGCGTATGAGCACCGCAATATCTTGTGCGTCATGGTCAATCAATGGCTTTGTTGCGATTCTTCCGTATGCTCCGACTGCGCGGGAGTCCAACGTAAAGACCCCAAGACAAGCGTACTGGACTCCGCTGGACGTTTCGAGTGGCACGGTGTCGAACCGGTGTTGTGCAATCCAATCGTGGGGATGGCGCGATACGTCCCTGATAATCTCCTTGTATGCGCGCTGTTCGGTGACCCCGGCAATTGCCACGTCTTCACCTACACGCCCGAACACAGGTTTGAACACCCATTCCGGGGAATTCGCTGGCGCATCAGTTGCGAACTTTGTCTCTGGAAGAAGCGATCGCCATGTATTAAGCGATGTCTTCAGCTCATCCCAGACCAGCGGGAAACATTTGCTCTGAATCAAAATCGCAGTTCCTGGATTGCTCATCGGGATCTTCCCGCTACGGAACCAGGGCTCCCATGAAGACGGATGGAGATTCGGAAGCCATTCCGCGGGAAAGAAACGCACTAGGAGAGCTGGATGCACAGCGGAGAATGGTTTTGTGAACCGGGCACAACCGGACTCCCATTTCAGGTGGCTGGGGCTGAGAGCTACCGCCCGCATGCCAGATCGTTCAAGTTGTTTCCCAAGGTATTGCATTACCTGTCTGTCATCGCAGTGTGCCGTTGCGTGAACGAGTCCGATCGATGCGTTTTCGCCCGCCACCCCACGAATCGCAGCGACGTACGCTTCGGTAGGGTTCGGCGGGATCAAATAGCTTTTGTAGTGCTCCGCCATGAGTTCTGTGAAACCAGACGCCTCTATGAACCCTCCGGGGACATCGGCATTTACCTCTGAAATACGCCAACCGTCAGGCGTGAAGTGGAAATCGAATCGCATGATCCGCGCGCAGCCATTTGGAGATGTCTTTGGGGGACATTTTCGAAGTATCTTCTGAATGCTTGCGGGCAAGTTGAGTTTCGCGTGTAAATCCGGCCTGGCCAGTAATTCTTGCTCTGCCGCGAGGACCTCTTGGCTCAGTTTCTCAGCAAGGTTCGCGACCGACTCCCACTCGTCCTCTTCGAGAAATAGCGGGTAGTCCGCGACCACTGAGTGGTCTTCCGATTGGATATCCCACTTGCAGCAGTCGAACATCAGTTGCATCCGGACGGACTTCCAGTCATCTGGTCGCAGTCGTTCGCCCGCAGCCCAAGGTAACCTCATGAACGAACACCTCGGATAACAATCCAAGCTAGCCCCAAGCCGATGTAGGCGGCTGAGACGAACGCGGAGACAGATATTCTTGAAGACAACCGAATGGAGGCACGCTTCAGAGTTAGTTCGAGAAAGGCAGCAATAGCAGTAATCGCCACTGCAGGCCAGGAGGAGTGCAGGAAATCCTTGAGCGTCGACGGGGCAGAGACCCAGTCGCCTGCAACGGACCAGCCGCTAAGCAGGCCGAGGCCGACAAGAAAGCCCGCCATTCTAATTCCAGCGTCCTTTTCTCGGTCGATTGTGATTGCGTCAGAAATCGACGTTAGTACATCGAGCACGAACCAGAGGACAAAGAATAGTCCGGTGGAAAGAACTGCCGAGAAGAGAACTGCCGCTACTCCCGGTCCATTGCCGATGTTCCCGCCAGCGAATGAGCACGATATCCCGGCCAGCGCTCCTACGATGGCCCACGCGGACGCGCCATTACCTCTTTCCAAAATGTCGTCTCTTGCACTTATTCCAAGGAATGGAAAGAGGAGCGTTCCGCCGCCCATCCAGGCTGCTCCAATGAGAAGGTAGAAAGCCAAATAAAGTGGGTCATGACGAACATCGCTCGACGCCAGCTTCGTTAAAGTCACGAAGATGAACACAAGGCTGACCACGGGGGCACCCAATAGAGCCAACCTCTGTTGAATTGGAACGCGGAAACGGTTGACGGAGATTAAATCGCTATACCACGCGGACCATGATTTAAGGGTCAAGAAAACAGATACGATGAATGCTGGAACCTCAAGATCTGCCAACTCGAGATTTGTCCTCCTCAGCCTCAGTTCGGATAATACATGGACTCTTGGTGGACTCAACAAGAAAGTGTGGAGTTTTCGAGTACCTCGCCGAAGGCTGTAGAAGCTTGTCTCCGAGCCCACGGCGCGCGATAAAAATGTATCTTCCTCAAAACGGAAACAAGATTCCCTTGTCCTTCAATTTCTCGAAGCGGGATGCCGCAAACCGGAATAATTGGGCTGGCTTTCGTCCGGTGTGCTGTAATTCGCGGAGCGGTTTGAGAATCCCCAACAACGCTATCTTGCGTCGGAAGTTCCGCTTATCGAGGTGCCGACCAAGGATTGCTTCGTACACCGCTTGAAGCTCGCCGAGCGTGAACTTCTCGGGAAGAAGCTGAAAGCCAACCGTAGTGTACTCTAGCTTGTTGCGCAGGCGTTCGAGAGCATATTCGAGAATGGCTTTGTGATCGAAGGCCAGCGGTGGAAGTTCATTCGCGGGAAACCACTGGGCCTCGGCCGCGTCGGCCCCCGCAACCAAAGACAGTTTATCGGAAGCAATCAGAGCGTAGTAGGCGACCGTGACCACTCGCCCCCGGGGGTCCCGTTTGAGATCCCCGAATGTGTACAGTTGTTCGAGGAACACATTGCGCACCCCAGTCTCCTCGTACAACTCGCGAAGAGCCGCTTCCTCAAGCGATTCGTCTTCTCGAATGAAGCCACCGGGAATCGCAAATTGTCCTTCAAAGGGCGGAACTCCCCGTTTCACCAGCAGTACCTGAAGCGTGTCGTCCCGCAGGGTGAAGATCACGATATCCACGGTCACACGCAAGTTTTCCACGATTCACTCCACGACAAGTTGAGCGGTTTCGGCCGCAGCCTTCACGATGACGCTAGACCCCGAGTTGAATTGCAGGAAGTCCGCCTCGACGCCGTCACTGAAAATGACGCCACCCGACGGCATCAGCGATTCTAGCTCCAGAGCCTCTTGCTGTTCGAGGATGCCGGCAACAATGCTCGCTTTGGAATGACGGCTGACGAAAGGCTCGCGAACAACAAACAGCAGGCGCCGGTCCTCCCAATCCAGCCGCATTGATCTCACAGCATGGCCACCAGTCAGAGCCGCAACGCCAGAAGCCATATTGAACACGGACGACACCCAACCGGTGCTGCCTGCCCCGGTCGAGACGAGTACCCCACTCGATGACTGGGGTTCCTCGTTTTTCGCCCATCGGATTCGGTACCGCGCGGAAACGTGTGTCTGGGCCCCGACAAACAGATCGTTGAACGCCAAAAGACGTTGGCCGTCGTTCATGCGCGCTTCGGCCAAGGTAACTGGCCGAATGAGACACTTCCCTGCAAGGACCTGTTCGAGCGCCTGCGCACTTTGGTCGGGAAGGAATGGGAGCAGGATGCCGTCGAAGCGTTCGGGATCTGGATTGATAGCGATGAGTGGTTGTTTGCCAATATATTTTGCCGTGTTGGCGACGAGCCCGTCCTGGCCGAGAGTGACGACGAGATCTTCTGGCAGGAAGGTGAACGTCGGCACTAAGCCGCGATCGATTTCCTGGAACTTCAGCCCCACTTCCATCGACCTGCGAACGATTTCGGCTGACCGCCGATATGCGTCATCTTCCAGTTGATATTCTTGAAAGTTGCCCCCGGCATGTTCGATGTAAAACTTGGTCTGTGCCAGCGTGTTGAATCGTTCCACCAATTCAGCGAGCCGGGTCTTGCGGGTAACCAAGACGATTTTCTCGAACCCGGCTCGCTTGTCCGATGTATGCGCGATTACACGCATCGTCACTTCCCCTTTTGCGTTGACGGAAGTGCAGCGGTTGTTACGTTCGAAGAAATCAGGCTGCGCAGCAGATCGGGTGAGATGTTGAGTTCACCAATTTTCTGAGCATTCGACGCCATCTCCTGGAATGCTAGAGCGATCATCATCTTTGGGTCCCCACCATGATTAGAGAGCGTCATCATGGTTCTCCAGTCCATCTCACGCACGGGCTTGAGTGTGGCTTCGAGGGCATACGCACGGCTGTCTGCTTCTTTTCGGTCGGTCTCGATGCGCTTCTCCATTAGGGTAGCGCGCTGCTGCTCAATCGCTATGTCGGCGGCCATCTGCGTTTCACGAATCTGACGGCGTTTTTCCTCAGCGGCGATTTCGGTGTTGAACTCGCTTTCCTTGATGCGCCGTTCCTGCTCGACGGCGTTGTTTCGCCGTTCGTAGATCGCCTCGTCCGACCGGCGCTGCAGGGCTTCGCGTGCCTCGGCCTCCAGCGCTTTTGCCATTTCTGGCGTCGGACGAATCGAGAGCAAGGAAAGATTCAAGATTTCAACTCCCAGCTGAGCGACGGCATCGGAAGACTTCAATGTGGCGAAAACCGAGGCGCTCAGTGTTCCACTTTTCGTGAGCGCCTCTTGAAGCGAGAGCTTTTGAGTCTCTGCTCGCATGAGCGTCTGCATGGTGTGGACGAGCCGCTCGGCTAACTTGCGGTAATCCTCGGAACGATACAGGCCCGAGGGACTGATGCTGAAATCCAGAATAGAAGAAAGCTTCTTGGGGTCAGACACCCGGTAAGTCAATTGACCTTGAAGGGCCACAGCCTGGAAATCTCCTGTTGTTTCTTGGAAAGCGAAAGGGACATCGGCACTTTCCAGAGGTACGGTTATGAGCGTGGTTGTCGGGGCATAATACAAGAACGAAAGTCCAGGGCCCTCGCGGCGGACGCGGCCATTCTTGAACTGGAGAACGTAAGTTGTCGGAGTGGCTTTCATGTATCGGATGGGAAGCATTGAGATCCTCCACTGGTGTCTTACTGACACTAATATAAGTGTTACATAGACACTATGTCAAGCAATATTTCCTCCGCCTCTTGTGGATTCCGGTCGCATATTGGGCAAATGCTTTAATTTCAATTATATGCGGAGCGGGCCTTACAAATATGGAGGTCCAATAATGTCGTTTCTACCGGCTTTGCGATAGAGTAGAGAACAACAATGCTCCTGACCATTACCTACACGGGAAATCCGGCGACGGACTTGGGCTACCTGCTGCACAAGAGCCCATCTCGCGTTCATTCCTTTGAACAGGTCTTTGGCAAAGCTCACGTCTTCTATCCGGAAACAACCCCGGAGCGCTGCACGGCTGCACTGCTGTTGGAGATCGACCCAATCGGTCTTGTGCGTAACCGTCGAGGGCCCAGTGGCGAAGCGCATATGCTCGAAGAGTACGTGAACGACCGGCCTTACGCGGCCTCGTCGTTCCTCAGCGTGGCCATTGCCCGGACCTTCGGTACAGCAATCACCGGGAGAAGCAAAGAACGCCAGGAACTCGCGGAGACGCCGCTACCTCTGGAGGTGCGCATTGCCGTTCTGCCCTGTCGCGGCGGAGAGAATTTGCTCCGCCGGCTCTTCGAGCCACTGGCCTACGAGGTAACGGCACTCAGGCACCCGCTCGATACGAAGTTTCCGGAATGGGGCGAAAGCGCTTATTTCACGGTCACCCTGAAAGCAACCGTTCGATTGAGCGATCTACTGACGCATCTCTACGTCCTGATTCCCGTGCTGGATGACGACAAGCACTATTGGGTTGGCGACGCGGAAGTGGAGAAGTTACTTCGTCACGGCGAGGGATGGCTTCGTGACCACCCCGAACGCGAACTGATTACCAATCGCTATTTGAAGCATCAGAAGCGGCTGGCTCGCGAAGCATTGACACGGCTCATTGGCGAAGAAGAGCCCGAAGCAGAAGAGCTGGCGGAGATTCATACGCGTGAAGAAGAAGCCATTGAAAAGCCTATCAGCCTGGCTGAACAACGCATGGGAGCTGTCATAGCGGTGCTTCGCAGTAGCGGAGCGAAGCGTGTTCTCGACCTTGGCTGTGGCGAGGGCAGACTTCTGCGCGATCTTCTGAAGGACAAGACGTTCGCAGAAATTGTGGGGTTGGATGTTTCGCACCGAGTTTTGGAGACCGCGGCTCAGAGACTGCATCTTGACAATTTGCCAACAATGCAAAAAGAGCGAATTCGTCTGCTTCATGGTTCCTTGACCTATCGGGATGCGCGCCTCGCCGGCTACGACGCCGCAACTGTTGTGGAAGTTATTGAGCATCAAGACGCGCCGCGCCTTGCGGCCTTCGAGAGAGTTCTGTTTGAATTCGCGCAACCGCAAACGGTTGTGGTGACAACACCCAACGTTGAGTACAACGTCAAATTTGAAACTCTGCCCGCCGGCAAAATGCGCCACAAAGACCATCGCTTTGAGTGGACACGTGCGGAATTTCAATCCTGGGCATCGAAGATAGCTGCGCAATTCGGCTATTCAGTTCGCTTCTTGCCGATCGGGCCTGAAGACCAAACGGTAGGCAGTCCTACACAGATGGGTATCTTTAGTCGCCAATGAAGCTAACCATTCCCGAACTCGCGATTGTCGCCCTGGTCGGCCCTTCTGGGTCAGGCAAGTCGAGCTTCGCGCGAAAGCACTTTCGGGGGACGGAGGTTCTGTCTTCCGACTTCTGCCGCGGCCTCGTCTCGGACGATGAAAACAGCCAGGCCGCGACGAACGATGCGTTTGAGGTACTGCATTTCATCGCTTCGAAACGCCTGGCAGCCGGCAAGCTCGTTGTCATTGACGCCACAAATGTTCAGCCGGAAGCCCGGAAACCGATAATAGCGCTTGGCCGTGAGTATCACTGTCTCCCGGTCGCGATTGTATTCGACCTGCCCGAAAAACTATGCCAAGAGCGGAATCGCACTCGACCCGATCGGGATTTCGGACCGCATGTGATCCGCCAACAGTCGCAGCAGTTGCGGCGTTCATTGCGAGGCCTGGAGCGCGAAGGTTTTCGTCGAGTTCACGTTTTGCGCTCGCCTGAAGAGGTAAACGCAGCGGAAATCGTGCGCGAGCCGTTGTGGAACAACTTAAAGCACGAGCATGGCCCGTTCGACATCATCGGCGACGTCCACGGATGCTTTGACGAACTCGTCGATTTGCTAACGAAGCTCGGATACTCCATCGAAGCTCAATCGAACGGTGCCACCTCACAAAGCTATTCCGTCAAGCCGCCCGAAGGACGAAAGGCCATCTTTCTAGGCGACCTTGTGGATCGGGGCCCCAAGATCTCCGACGTACTCCGTTTAGTCATGGGAATGGTTGAAGCGGGGACGGGTTTGTGCGTTCCCGGCAATCACGATATCAAGCTGATGCGCAAACTCCGCGGGAAGGATGTGCAGATCACCCATGGGCTCGCGGAGTCGCTTGAACAACTTAATTCGGAGCCACCGGAGTTTCGCGCCACCGCATTGGAGTTTATTGACGAGCTTGTCAGTCACTACGTCCTGGACGACGGTAAACTCGTTGTCGCCCATGCAGGGATGAAAGAGGAAATGCAGGGTCGAGGCTCGGGAAAGGTCCGTGACTTTGCGTTGTATGGCGAAACGACGGGTGAGACGGACGAGTTTGGGTTACCCGTTCGCTACAACTGGGCAGCCGAGTATCGGGGCAGGGCCATGGTGGTCTACGGCCACACTCCCGTCCCTCAGCCGGATTGGCTGAATCGAACCATCAACATCGATACCGGTTGTGTCTTTGGCGGGAGTCTCACGGCGCTTCGGTATCCCGAACGAGAACTACTTTCTGTTCCGGCGCGCGCGACGTATGCCCAACCCATCAAGCCACTGGTTGCTGCGACAGCAGAAGCCACTCCGTCCCTTACTTCCCAGCAGATTCATGACGACTTGCTCGATATCGATGACGTGATTGGGAAACGAATCGTCACGACTAGGCTTCATCACAATGTAACGGTTCGCGAAGAAAACGCACTAGCAGCTCTGGAAGTCATGAGCCGCTTCGCCGCGAATCCCAAATGGTTGATCTACTTACCGCCAACCATGTCACCCACGGAGACAACCTCACAGCCAGGGTTCCTCGAATATCCCACAGAAGCCTTTGCCTACTACCGTCGAGAGGGTGTACCTCGAGTAGTCTGCGAAGAAAAGCACATGGGTTCCCGGGCAGTTGTGATTGTCTGTCGGGATGAAGATGCGGCACGCCGTCGTTTCGGCGTCATCGGAGAGGGGATCGGCATTTGCTATACGCGCACCGGCAGGCGATTCTTCGACGACGCGAAGATTGAAACGGAATTTCTCAAAAAGATTCGCACGGACTGCGATGCTGCAGGGTTTTGGGAGCAGTTTCAGACAGATTGGATTTGTCTCGACGCGGAATTAATGCCTTGGTCGGCGAAGGCTCAAGAACTTTTGCGCCAGCAGTACGCCGCTGTAGGCGCAGCGGCACAAGCGTCTCTTTTGGAGACGGTCGCATCGCTCGAGCACCTGGCGCCGACGAACGGCGATGCTCTGGCTCTCCTTGAACGTTGCAAGGCACGCCTCAACGCCGCAAACCTATATGTGGATGCCTATCGTCATTACTGCTGGCCGGTTCAGTCGGTAAGCGATTTGAAACTCGCGCCGTTCCACCTCCTTGCTACAGAAGGTCAGATTCATGTGCAGAAGGACCATGTCTGGCACATGGAGAAGTTAGGTGAACTCTGCAAAGCTAGCGACGGGCTGTTGCTCGCAACACCGTACAAGCAGGTGGATGTTACCGACACAGTGATTGTGCAAGAAGCCACACGATGGTGGGAGGAGCTTACCGCTCGCGGTGGTGAAGGTATGGTAGTTAAGCCAATGGACTTCATCGCGCGCGGACGGCGCGGGCTAACACAGCCAGCCGTCAAGTGCCGTGGCCCAGAGTACTTAAGAATCATCTACGGACCGGAGTATTTGCTGCCTGAGAATCTCGAACGCCTTCGCAGCCGTTCCACGTCGGCGAAACGTTCTCTTGCTCTTCGGGAATTTGCCCTGGGAATCGAAGCTCTGGAACGTTTCGTACGAAACGAACCTCTGCGCCGCGTCCACGAGTGCGTTTTCGGAGTCCTTGCCCTCGAAAGCGAGCCGGTAGATCCCAGGCTGTAACCAATCGTTCGAGGTACTGCCCTTCGCTACACTGCTTGACCCAACGTTTGTGTGTGCAGATAAGCAAGATAGCGTAAGCGAAGTAAATCGCCCGGAAATAGCCCATGCGCCAGTACTAAATCGTTCGTAGCACTGGCCAGGAGCGTGAAACCAGAATTGTAGAAGTCGCTGACCGATCGCCTGAACCAATCCTGACTGGAAGACTCGGCATTCTGGCATCCCATCTCCGCGGTTCTCAAGAGTTGTCGATTCAGTTCAGCTATGAGTTGACCTGAGTAGCTATGGGTCGGCGCCATCGCTTCCTCTTCTCCAAAATCATCCTCGCCCGAAGGATCATCGCTGTCATTTTCCGTTATACCTCTGTCAACTCTCCCAAGCGCACCCGAGGTTACAGGAACTGTGTCGAACGCCAACTGAAAGACAGGACCATCAACAACCTCCGGCCGCAGTATGGAAATTGGCTCCAAGAATAGGACTCCGTCACGCTGGCTTGCCCTCGCGACGACGCGCCAAACAGTTTCTGCTCTTGGTGTTAATTCTTCGAGGACGCGAATCGCATCTCGGCTCCACTCACGGAACGGGAGCGACAGTCTCACAATCTGGTCGGCTCGGTCACACACCTCCCATTCAAAGGACTGCGAAACGGAGTCATATTTCCGAGTCCCAAATGCTGTTGGCTCAAGCACCACAACCAAACCCAAAGGATTTGGCTCGCGCAATCCCAGAGGCTGCATCCCCCGGAAATATCGCTCCAAGCTATTCCACGAAGTGAAACGTCGAGAACCAAAGTCCAACGTCCCAACCGGAGTTGGCGCAAGGACCAAGGCACTTGTTTTCGTCGAGCCAGACAACCTGCCATTGGCGGTTCGACGCGCATTGCGCAACTTAATCTGCGAACAAGCAACCTGCTGCGGACTATGCGCTCCCTCCCAGGGACCTTCGCCAAAAAAGCGCTGACGTGGATCAAACCTCTGCGTCGCTGGCCTAGCCTCGGACCAGGAGAAGATCTCTTTGGACTGGTTGGACCAGAACAGCACGGTAAGTCCTTGATAGCCGGATCCCGTTTTCCACGTATATGCTCCCACCCCGAACAATTCAATCTCCGGAACATCCACATAAACCGACCGATGCGCGCCAGCCAGTTCCTTGCTGGGTACTTCCTCACCCAGACGTATTGCCTCCGTCAGGGCAAAAGCTCTGGCCATTAAAAACAGAAGATGAGACTCGTCGGCCCGTGCTTCCCGCTTAAGAATAGAATCCATCTCGTCCGCAATCGTTTTGAGAGATAGTGAGACACGCGGAAGGTCTGCGCCTTGGCAGGAAACCGCAAGAGTAACCAGCCGTTCCGCAAGCATGGGCGACACATGAGTCAAGCCGATCTGGATCGCATCTTCCAGGGCCGCAGCCGCGCTTTCTAGGATTTCCTTTTGAGTTCGCGGTGCCCCGCAGATCTCGATGAGAGATTTCTGTACGCCCGATTCCGGGAGTTCGTAACCCAGAGACCTGCGCAATGCCAGCAGGGAAGCCACTGCCACGCGCTTCCCATGAACACTCGGCACGACCATGCCATCCAGGCCGCCGCGGGCTACGTACCTCGCTTCGATATTGCTGGGCATCAGCCGGATCAAAACCGTCTCTCCGTACTCCACGACGGTTGGCAGCGTGTTCTTTTCAAACAGAGCCACTCCCGCCCGGTAATCTGCTGCCCCAGCCCAAGCTTTTAAGCGCTCTGGAGTGAAATACGCAACTTCTTCGCGAATGGTCTCACGGCTGATCTCTTTTGACTTCGCCGCCGGAGCAAGCTGTCTGCTTTGCAGGTATAGCCCCGCAACGAGGATGTGCTGGCAGACACCGGGTGCAGGACAAGTACAAGTGGCCCTTGCTGGACCTGCCACGGGCATACTTACCAGAAACGCCTGCACCTTGATGAGGATCGAATCGCCGACTTCTTCTCCCAATTCCACCTCGACGCCTTTTTCCATGTCTTTTCGGGCACGACGAAGCAGACCCTTGCTCGACAACGCTTCCCAGGAAGCATCGTCGAAGCCGGCGACCAGAGCCGCTATCCTGCTCAGGAGATTGTCTTCGCTAGCCATTCTGCAAAATGTTTCGGCGTCAAAGCTGCGATGTCCATTCCGACAGCCGCGAGCATCTCCGCCATACGAGTATCGAAACTTGGATTTGCATTTTCATCGAGAGCACCCAGTCCCAGGAGCTTCACCCCCGCTTCTCGAAACCGACCACAAATTGAAATCAAGTGCGCAGGCGGCGCGCCCTCGCAGAAATCACTGATAAGAACGACGATCGTTCGATGCGGATCTTCGACCAATTGCTCGCAGTATTGCATTGCCTGACCAATGTTCGTTCCGCCGCCGAGTTGTACATTCATCAGAACTTCCACGGGATCGTCGATGTGACCACTTAGGTCGACCACCGCCGTATCAAAAACGACCAGGTTTACGTTGATAAGCGGCAGGCTACTCAGGATTCCCGCCATGACGGCGCTATAGATGACAGAGCCCGCCATGCTTCCACTCTGGTCCACGCACAGGATTACGCGCCAAGGCAACCGGCGTTGAATGCGAGAAAAGAACAGGACTTTATCGACGATCGCCATCTGTTTCCGCTGGGAGTTGAAGTTTTTCAAGTTCTTCCGGATGGTTCCGCGCCAATCCAGATTCTGCGCAATTTTGATGTTGCTGTGACGAAACCTGTTCCTGCGCCCCGAAAATGCCCGTCGAACTTCTGACGCCAGCCTCTGCTTGATCTCTTCGACCACATTCCGGATCACACGACGCGCTTCGTTCAGAACCTCTCCCTGGAGGTTGCCGCGGAAGGTGAGCAACATTTTTAGCAGCTCAAAATTTGGTTCCAGGCGCCGCAGAATTTCCGGATCGGTCACCAACTCGGTAAGCCCGTAGCGGTCCAACGCGTGCTTCTCAATAATGGCAACGGTTTCCTTGGGGAACAATGCCCGCACTTCACTCAGCCAACGCGGAACTGTTAATTGACTTGGGTCCAGTCCTGCAGTGCGCGGTCCGCTACGATCTTGCTCGCCTCTGACACCCCGGCCCCGATATTCACGCGAATACAGAAAATCCAGGGCGTTCTCAATTCTCTGCTGTTCGGCAGTCAGCCCAACGTCGAGTTGATCCTTAGCGTATTGGCCGAGAACCAAACGCCATCGGGCCAGAGTTGCCTCTTGCGGACTATTCATGACGCCTCACACCGCCGACCCAACTTGCTAGACCATCTCTTTCGAGAGTCTCTAGAACCAACGACGTAACGCGACGATTGCGTTCCAATTGTCCTTCGGTCATCTGCGTCTGGACCAGGCCGCCGATCTGTTTGCGACCATGCAAGCTTGCTACCAGCGCCGCGACTTTATCCGTCTCGCGCGGAGTAAGGTCGGCCAGCGCCAGGCGCAGACTCGGCAATGAGGAAATGAACTCGGATTCCTCCCAACTACCAAGAATTTCGTCGAGCGAGTGAATTAGCGAAAGATTCTGCCAAGCCGCTTCGCGGCATGTTTTGAGAAGCCCGCGCAGAAATCCAACACGCCTCTGTGAGTCTGCGATCCCGACAAGATGGCCCACGACCAGCTCATCCAGATCACTCTGCGCCATCCGGCCGGCGCTGTACAGGAGACCAGCAATCGCACCGCAGATTGCACTGTAGGGTGCATGCACTTCATTTCTTGTCCGAAGCACTTGAGAAATCGCTTGCCAGAAGAGCTCCGCGTCCAAGAACTCCGGTGAACCCGCCGCTAGCAACTCCCGCATGCCTGCAAGACTGTTCAAAGCACCAGTCAACTCCGTCTCAGGGCACTGACCCAAAGCTGGGACCAGATAGCAAGCCCGCAGATAACAAGCGCGCAATAGCTCCGGAATCTCTTTCAGCGAATGCGCCTGGAGGGGCTCACGCGACTGCCAGAGTAGCAGCAGTTGGTTTGCGGCACTGACGGACTCAATGAAGGAAGGTTCCTCGACAATTTTCGCCGCGATTAGTCGAAGCAACTCCGGCGTGTGGCGGTGCAATCCCATGCGGCAAGCGCGTATCAGCATGCCAACGGCTGCGTTTGCGCTACGGCCCTGTCCTTGCTCTTCCAGACTCCCGATGGCCTCTCTCAACCGGTTTGCCGTCGCTTCCTCGATCGTTGCACCGTAAACAGACGCCTCCACCAGCGCGCCTTCCGTCATTGGGCTCCAGGAATACTGCCAATGCTCATGGATGCGTTCGAGTCCTGTCCCCCGGACAAAATCGGGACCGGCGGTGAGCATGGCGAAAGGGATATTTAGAAAAGTGAGAGAGTGTAGCAATCGGCTAGTTCGCCTGTGATTTTCCCGGCGGTATATTTCAAGCGCTATCTGTTTCTTCAGCGAATTGGATATATCGAGACGCGCCTTTTCAGCCTCGTTCCGAAAGCTCGCTACAATCGGGGGCGTTCCAGCCGAGGCCGGAACGGTTCCGACTTCACTTCCAGTCAGTACACGCTGTACCAAGCCCATCAAGATGGCACCCTCTCCGTCCATCGAGCCCTTCACAAAACAGCTCCTCACCCCGTCCAAGAGATCTTCGCGGGTGGGACCAGTGTGCCCCCGCATTGCAGCCAGATGTCGCGCATGCTGCAACGCAGCAATCTCATCTGCCGTAGACAATGCAATCTGCATATCTTTTTTTCTAGTGAGCCCACCGATTTCTACAAGGAACGATACCGCCACCCGGGATTGGGGCGCGGCGCTTCCACCCGCAATTTCACGCCACAGTCTGTTGTAATAGTTCGGTGAGGGCATTCCGGCGGAATAACCGTTCAGCGCATCGAGTTGCTGAAAGCTGTAGCGGATTACCGCGTGTTGCACGGAATCGGCCGACACGGAGTGTGTCTCCCGATGGCGCGCTTCTTCTCGCACTAGGTCCGGCAGCACCACCGTGTGGAAACCACCTGTCACCACAAGGATTGGGGCATCGGCAGGGGAGCGTGTTCTAAGTTGCTCGCGGATTGCCGCAGCCATCGCCTGTTCGCGAGCCGAAGTTCCGTCGGCCTCGAGTGCGGCATCGCTCGCATCGATTCTTCCAAAAAAGCAATACGCCGCGACTTCTTCGATGAACGCCCTAGTGGCACGGGATTGGAAATTAGCCTCGAACAAGTGATCCCACATTTCGTTGAAATCCCGGCACCCACATCGCTGCGCTAACGCGCTCAAATACAGACTGCACTGCAAGTGGCGTTCCTGCATAAGCGTCTCAATGCGTGGTTTCGAAAATTGTTGCCCGGCCAGGTGCTCCGCCAGGATTTGGTCCGCGTAGTCGAGGTCGATAAATTTCAGAACGGCCCCGACCTCTTTGCCAGCGCGCAAAGCAATAAACTCCGGCGAGTAATCACAAAATGGGTAGTACGCCGCGAACCGCGCAGGACCCAGATCCAGCTCATCTTCGCGAGGCTTGTAGAGCTTTCGCGCGAGGTCAACGTAATGCGTGTAGATGGCCACTGGCGGTTTTGTGCCTGAGTCAAGAATCGTCGGGATGAACGGAGTAAAGCTGGTCGGGCCTTCGACCAGAATCGCGGAAGGATTTAGTTCGTGGATGAGTCGATCTAAATGCCAAGAGCAGGCTGGACTGTGATGGCGAATCGGGAAGTACACACACTCCGGCGTGTACAATGAAGACAAAACCTTGTCCAAATCCGCTTGGACGAACGGCTTGGCATTGGCAAACTCGACGCTTTCCATTTGTTAACTCAATTAACGATCCAGCGATTTCCTAGCTTCCCAATACGATTGCCAGGCGCGGTTCTTCTTGGCCCGTGCCTTCACCACAACGTCAAAATACTGCCGCAGTTTTTTTGCGTCATCCGGATTGTCTTTGAGAACCGTCCCCAACAATTGCCGGGCAATATGGGCGCCCTCCAACTCACCATCCCCGAAATAATGTGCCTCCAGGCCCGCAGAGAAGCCGACTGCAACGGCTTCGGCCGTCGACATAACTGTGGAAGGCCGCTCGACCACGGTTCCATCTGCAGCGACGCCGGACCGAAGATCCTGAAACGTCGAAACCAAAACCTCCATCACATCTGGACTGCAAGCGACAGGAACCTGGGCTTCCCGCAGCAATGCCTCCGTTTGCTCCGTTACCAGTTTGGTCTCTAGCTTCCTATCTCCAATCGGATTGACCGTTTCGAAATTGAAACGCCGCTTCAATGCGCTCGACATCTCGTGTACGCCACGGTCGCGAATATTCGCCGTCGCCAACACGTTGAATCCCTTTTCCGCAAACAACGCGGAGTCTTGACCGGTGAGTTCTGGCACGTGCAAAACCTTATCCGACATGATGCTGATGAGACAGTCCTGAATCTCGGGTTGACAGCGAGTCACCTCTTCAAACCGCACGATGGAGCCAGTCTTCATCCCAGTGTAGAACGGTGATGGAACAAGAGCTGCCGGTTTTGGACCCTCCGCCAGCAACATCGCGTAATTCCATGAGTACTTGATTTGATCTTCGGTGGTCCCCGCAGTGCCCTGAATCGTCAGTGTGGAAATACCCGAAATGGCTGCGGACAGAAGCTCCGAAAGCATGGACTTGGCAGTTCCTGGCTCTCCCACCAAGAGCAAGCCCCGGTTCCCCAGTAAAGTCACAATACACCGATCAATCAGAGCATCGTCTCCGTAGAACTTTCGGCGGATGACCGTGGAACGCCGATTCTCATGCCAATCGTGATTGAACGACTTCTCGTTGGAACCTACGATGAATGTTCTTACAGCCTTCGGCGATAAACGCCAACCAACAGGTTTCTTGCCCGTGTCATTCGCTCTCAATGCAGCAAGTTCTTCTGCAAAGAGGATCTCAAATGGCGGCCGCAACGTACGCGGATCTATTCCCTGGCTTACAGCGTCTGTTGTCATTTCACATCTCCGTTTGCTTTTCCCAATCGGCTGCGAATCCCGATCCTTCGGCGGCTGCCATTCGGATATCATTCCAGCATTCTGCAAGCAGGACGCGCGGCAGTTCTCCAAGCGGCACTTCCTGCGAAAGAGCCGGACCTCCATCCGCAGATTTGCGCGCGAAATAGAGTCGCTGCACCGCTACCGTGCGATTCTCTTCGGGCAAACCATTTCCCGTGAATTCAATGACAGCCTCCATGCCCAATCGAGTGAACGTTTTGTGGTAGTCGAAGAACCATCCTCCGTCTTGAGCTGCTCCTCGTGTATATCCGAGGCGCGTTAACCGGTTCCTCAATGCAAATGCCTTCACGATGTGTCCCAGGAATTCCCCAATTTCCGTCGCGTCCGTCATGTTTTCTGGGAGAGTGAACCTCGCCTTGCCAAACTGCTGGAACAACGGCTCCACTTTATAGTCGGAGAAGTGTTGGACCCAGGCAGTTCGATCTTCTTGTGTCACTGTCTCTTCGTGTGCAAGGCAGATCATGGCATCGGGTCCGACTTGCACTTCTTCATCACGATGGTCTGTGAGACTTCCGTCTGCAAGCGGCCGGAATAACAGTTTTACCTGATCTCCATCACGAACACCCCATACCAGCCTTTGGCAGTAGCGTCCTACGATGGGATGCTTGCGAAGGTAGGTTTCCCATTCTTCATACCGCCAGATCCTTTGTGTGCACAAGGCTTCGTATAAACGGTCCTTCTGCATCGACAGAACAGACTTGAGTTCCTTCCGCGAAGCGGAAAGGGCAGCCTTGGCTTGCTTTGCCTTTTCTGCGTCGTCCGACTGATTCGGATCTGGAAGTGAACCGATCGTCTTTCCACCGGGGTTTGTCAGCACGAGAGACATGTCTTCTGAGAGTCTCGCGGTGAATGTCCTCGTACCGTACTCCAATTCCAGCGTGCCATCTTCGTCCAAGCCTGCCGTTGGAATTGTGCGGTCCGCCAACTCATCCATCGTCCAGCCTTTGCGTTCCGCTAGCAGCTGACATTGCCGCATCGCTTCTTCCTGAATCCCTTTCGTTCGGAAGCGATTTGCAACGGCCAGAACAACCTGTGTTGCGCTTGGGTGATCTACCCAGGCCAGGACCTGTAGCAGAGCTTTTCCCTGAGCGGGCCGATAACCGTACCATTGCTTGATATATCGATGCACGATAGGAGCGGCATCCCCTCCACAACACGCTCCGGCCACCGCCAGGATGCCCTTTGTACTTGTCTGCGATCCTTCGGGTTGGATCAGAAAACGATTGAAGGCAACCTGGTAATGCCTCTGTTCGTCAAAGTCCGGATAGTATTTTGGATACTGCTTCGCGTAGGCCGCCGTCTGCTGTGTCTCTTTCTGTGCCAGTTCTGCGGCCTGTTCCGCCGTGTATTTCGGCTTTGTGTCCTTGGCGATCCAGGCCTCCAGAACAAAGCGCCCCAGTCTCTCCCGATCGTCTTTTCGGAATAGAGAGCAGTACCGCCTCAAGGTGGGATTCGCTTCCGCCGCATTCAAGCGATGGCCTTGGACCAGGAACCATTTCAGAATTTCCATAGGGACGGGTTTCCCTGAATCAGCCCAGCGGACAGCTGGCATCTGATCGAAGGGAAACCAATCGAGATCACTTGGTACACCTTTTTTCAAGCCCTTTACGGCTTCCTTATCGAGAGTGCCGAGGTCGAGCAGTTCTTCGAGATTCACACCAAGAGTTTCAAGTGCCTGGATCAGTTCGTCCTTGACGACTTCGCTTTTCTCCTTCGCGAGTGCTGCTCGCAGCGCCGGGATCGCGCTTGCATGCTTCAGTTCTGCCAGCCACTGCGCCGCGGCTAGTCGCGCATCCTGTTGGCGGCTAGCCAATGCGGACACAATCTTCTCTTCTTTGTTGGGCACCTTCTCGAGGCATTGCTGGGCGAGGTGCCGTTCAATCTTGCCGGCACCTAGCGCTATCTCCCACAAGAGCGGCACAAATTTTCGTGGAAGTCGGGGGAACAGTTTCAGCAAAGCGAATGCGTTCTCCCGATGGTCCTTTTCCCGACGATAGATCGATGGCCGTTCGTCCACGATTTGCTTCAAACCCAATGCACCTTCGAGGAGTTCCAGATGCTCGGCAAAGTAAGGCCAAATCTTGTCTGGATCGGAACGTAGAATAGGAACAGAAACATACCGGTTTTCTTGGAGTAGATGTTCCCCGAGGATGCGGTCTTCCAACCCGACCGCAGTGAATACGACTGCGAGTTCTCTCAGGTCGATCGGCTTTTTCCGAGCCTTTTGGTAGCTCAAGAAACATTCGCGCCAGAAGAAATTTAACAGCCATCTTCTCCACGCAACTTGGTCGGTCGTTTTTGGGCGTCCGGAAATCAACAAGCACCATCGGACGAGATGAATCAGTTCAAATTTCGGATGCGCTGCAAAGCGATGCAGGATCTGCGACGCCCCACCCCAATAAGTGGCCTCCAAATATTGCCAGGTGGCACCTTCTTTCACCGTGAAATCTTGTAAGGCAGAAAACAACCTGTCCGCAGCGTCATAGGCAACGGGAGTTCTCTTTTTCTTCTGGGCCTGGGCCCATTTGTTTCGAGCAAATTCCTCTTCCGCCTTCTTATCAAACTCTTCAAGGCACTTCCGAAGATCGGCGAGAACTTCTTTTTCAAGCGGTGCACGCACTGATACTGGTGGAACGGTCGCTAGAGGGAATTCCTCACCTCCGATGGGCTCTTCAGCGTCTCGGGCGGACTGACCGGCCTGCATGCTTTCGCGAATAGCTTCTGCAACCTTGGCAGATTTTTCGACTTCCAGACGGCGCAACAAAAAGGAACGAGTCGACTCCTGCCCGAGACGTCCGAGACCTTTCACCGCGTGATACCGTTCATCGCTTGAGCCCGTTTCGGCGAATTGTTCAAGAAGCGGCCTGAACAGCGAAACGTTTTCCTTGACGATCAGCTCCGCTTTTTCCCTTACTTCCTTCGAGCCCGAAACTGCCATGGCCGAGATCTCAGCGGTATATGGCTCGACGGGAATCTTCAGAACTACCAAGGCTTGAAGAGCGTATGCTCTTGCAGCTGCGTCCAGTTGCCGCAGTGCCTCCCGAACGATGTCGGGCGAACTCGACACTACCTTGTCGAAATCTGTCAAGCATCGAAAGTAGGTGTAAGGAGGCTGTACCCACCGGCTGAATTGATTCTTGCCTTGTTGGTCCTGGACGATCAATGCGCCTCTGACAAGGATGGTCGGATCTTCATTCTTGGCAACGACCATGCCCTGCACAAGGCTGATAGGGAAATAGGTTTCGCTTTTAGGCCCTGCCTGCGACAACTCCTCAAGAAAAATGGCGAGCCAGTGATGAGACCCACGAAACCCAGGAATGTGCGAAAAGCGAACCACCATGTTCGCCGGGCGGCCGGCTTGGGAGATTGCTTCGTAGGTCAGCGCGAGTCGCAGATACAATTCCGGATCAGCGGGCAAAAGCTTTATCAGCATTCCGAGGCCCCTGGAAAATTGCCCCCTTTGACCGCCGTAATAGATGATCTGCCCGATACCTAATTGCGAGCCGCTCTGGGGTGCGGCTATCTCCTGCAGAGCGTTCTGATCCTCTCCATATGTGACATAACGCGCGAGTCTCTCTCCGATGCCGGGCCGTGCTCCCTTGATTTTCTCCAGAGAGGCAAAATGTTCCTGCATAGCCTTCGCGATTAGAACGCGCCCGCCCGCGTCGGCTCCTTGCTTTATCTTGTCCTTCAGCCAATCGAGCATGTTCCCTCACCAGGGCCTTCTGAAATGGCGGAGCGATAAGCAATTTGTGCGGCTAGATTCGCACCTCTATTACATACGGTTCCAGGCGATCCAGCCACATACTACTGGAGGAACGTTACCGGAACTTAACATAGTAGTTTCCGGCTCCGTTGGCTTTAAGCACCGCAATTGGCTAGCTTGGCATTTTCTTCAGCCTGTAGGAGGTGCTCCTACCTCCCGCCTCCTCTTGTTCGAGGATGCCCAACTCAATCAGCTCGTTGATGTCTCGAAGCGCTGTGCGCGATGAGGCCTTCGTCAGCTTCATCCACTTTTCGCGGGTCAGCTTTCCCTCAAAGTCTCCAAGGAGTTTGTTCAGGACTTTCTTTTGTCTTTGGTTGAGAGAAACATTCTTCTTGTTCAAATCTTGCCAGAAAGACTCTTTTGCGAGAGCACCGCTCGTGATCTCGTTCGAACGCTCAATCGCGCGATCGAGGCATTCCAAGAACCATTTCAGCCATTCCGTGATGTCGAGTGAGCCCGACTGCGTCTTTTCCAGAATCTCGTAATAGCTCCTTCTCTCTTCGAGGATCTGCGACGACATGCTGTAGAAACGCTGCGCGCTGCCGTCCGAACGCGCGAGGCACATCTCGGCGATGGCCCTTGCGATTCTTCCATTGCCGTCCTCAAACGGATGGATGGTTACAAACCAAAGATGAGCGATTGCCGTTTTGAGAAGAGGGTCTTTTTGCTCGTTGCTTTCGAACCACCCAAGAAACCTATCCATTTCCGCATCAAGGCGACTAGCAGCAGGCGCCACGTAGTGGATTTTCGGACGACCGATCGGCCCTGAAATCACCTGCAAGGAACCTTGACTGTCGTCCCGCCATGCCCCGACACGCAACTTGTCGGTTGTTCTGCGGACCTCAGGAAACAGGTGCGCGTGCCAGTCAAACAAACGCTCCTTGGTCAGAGGCGCCTCGAATCTCTGCGTTGCATCCACCATCATTTCGACGACACCCTCGACGCTGCGATCCTTGTGCACCTTAAGCCCCGCCAAGTCGAGTCCGAGTTTCTTCGCAATGGAGGAACGCACGCTTTCGGGGTCCAGCACGACACCTTCAATGGCGCTCGACTTGATCGTTTCCTCGGTCAGCACCTTGAGAGTGGCGGTCCACTGCGACGCGAAGCCGTAGCTCTTCATTCTTCCGAGTAGCAACCCTTGCCGCAGCCTCACTTCCGAAAGTAATGGGGCTATGGCTCCTGAATCCCATGTAAATCTCGGCCAATCCGCAAGTTCGTGGATGTAGGTTCTCGCCATAATCTCGCCATTTGCCTCGCCATCATCCTAGCACCTTCTCGCCATAAACTCGCCACTATTCTTGCCAGGTTCCGTTCACATCTCAGAGACTCCCCCAACTGCGCAAGCTGATTGCTGCTATGTGCTTGATTTGTTTAGGCCTGCGGCCTTCGCTAGCACACAGCCGCGCCAGGTAAACCTCGACCTGTCACGCCCGTTGCCACCCGCTCCAGCCGCAAATTCCTCCCCGCTTCGCTCTGTCCTTTCCGTGAGTCCGTTGCGACTTGGTTCTCCTTTCTGGGTGAGAGAACCAACTCTCAACTCACAGAAAAGGACAAAGAAAATGAATTCAGAAAACATCAAGAACATCACAAATCAAGCCATCGAGGAGCTCATCGAAGCGCTGAAGGCTGGGAAGAGCGAGGCGCTCACAAACTACCTGGCCGCCGTGGCGAAGTTCCACCGCTACAGCTTCCAGAACATTCTGCTCATCGCTCGGCAATGCCCGCAGGCTACGCGCGTAGCTGGATTTCACACTTGGCGCGCGCTGGGCCGCTTTGTCAAGAAGGGCGAAAAGGGCCTCATGATCCTCGCTCCACTCGTCCGGAAAGTTGAGTCTGCGGACGCGTGCTCGACCGAGAAAGAATCCCGAATCTTCGGCTTTCGTGCCGTGTACGTCTTCGATGTCAGCCAAACCAATGGCGCTCCGCTTCCGACCATCGGCGTCGCTCAGGGCGAACCGGGCGAATACTTTTCTCGCCTCGAACAGCTTGTTCGTGAACAGGGCATCACTCTCGAATACTCAGATGAGATCGCCCCGGCCAAGGGCATGTCCTGCGGGAAGAAGATCATCCTCCTGCCGGGAATGGCGCCGGCCGAGCAGTTCTCTACACTCGTCCATGAACTTGCGCATGAAATGCTTCACCGCGATGCGCGGCGCTCGCAGACGACTCAGCGCGTGCGCGAAACTGAAGCCGAGGCCGTTGCGCATGTCGTGGGCCAGGGAATCGGCCTGGATACGAACACTGCCACTCAGGATTACATCTCGCTGTACTCCGGTGACGCGGCGTTGCTATTAGAGAGCCTGGAGTACATCCAGCAGACAGCGAATCAAATCCTCAATTCCATCGGCGCGGGGGATTCCTCCGCGCCTCCCACAAACTAGCAGGGATTGGATGCCTAGTTGGGATCTAGGTGGTCAATGAGCCTTTCGCAAATGGCACGACTATTTCCTTCTGAAAAGAAGGAGGTTCGATGCTGCGTGCATACCGTGCATCTCGCGTGTACCTGGCAGCGGGATTTCTGGCCAAGATATGGCGAAAACCGCGACCGAAGCCGAAATGGTCGCGCGAATAGATCCAGCGTGCGCGGCAGTACGATCAGAATGCCAATTCCACCTCCATCTGCCGCAGCCTCACTCTTCTCAAGGGTATTATGTGCTGGGAATGTGCTAATATCCGAGTCGCCTACAGTCAGATCTTTTGTCGCGTATCGCGACACGTGACAACAATGTTAGGTAGGTTGCTGTTAACTCGCCACGCGCGATGTGATGCCCGTGACTTGTAGCTCCGCGTAAGAGTGGCTGTAGGCACACCTCGTCATCAATATGTCCCAGCTTTCACTTCTCAAAGGAGCGTCGACTTTACACGACGTAGCTGCGCTACTCGGATTCCAAGCCCCGGCTCTCGCCTACATCCTCTATGTAAAGCCCCCGCTGACCAAATACAATTCATTTGATGTCCCGAAGCGTGGTGGGCGGGGTCCGCAAGATAAAGGCCCCGTCTCCCGATCTTATGCTTCTGCAACAACGTTTGTCTAAGCTTCTGCAGAATTGCGTTGAGGAAATCAACCGAGACCGCAAATGGAAAGATGACCTAGCGCATGGATTCAAGCGACATCGTTCGATCATTACGAACGCCATAAAGCATCAAAAGCGGCAGTACGTATTCAATATTGACCTTCAAGATTTCTTTCCAACCATCAATTTCGGCCGAGTCCGGGGCTTTTTCATCAAGGATGCCAACTTCATGTTGGACGCTAAGGTTGCCACCATCCTGGCCCAAATAGCCTGCCATGAGAATGGATTGCCCCAAGGTGCTCCTTGCTCTCCAGTCATTTCGAACCTCGTCGGCCATGTTTTAGACATCCGGTTATGCAAGCTAGCATCCGCAAACGGCTGCACCTATTCGCGATACGCAGATGACATCACGTTCTCTACGAACAAGCGCGATTTTCCAACAAGCATCGCCGGGCGTCTTGCTGGCAATGCACACAAATGGGAAGTGGGAGACAAACTGGAGCAGGCCGTCGTCAGCGCGGGATTCGTCATAAATCCCACGAAAACGCGTAAGGGATTCGGCCTCGGAGACTGTGAGACCCTTGGATCGCGCATGCAGGGCGACAGCCAAGTTATTGGCTTCTTCCTTGGCTTCTTTAAAAGATTGGGCTAGGAGAGTCTTCCAGATCTGTTTGCCATTTACGAATGGCCTTGTGAAGAACGGCGCCGAGTGGTCCCCCGTTTTCACACCTCGGCCTTCCTTGATCCTTCGATACCGCCAGGTCCCCGCTGGGGTCTTCTCCCTGATGTAGAGGCTAGGGGTAGGCATCAGAACTCTCCAAATGCTAGGAAAATAGTAGCACAGTAGAGTCAAATGCGAAATATGGCCTGTTTTATTGGGAAATTTGATTCTGGCGGAGAGGGGGGGATTCGAACCCCCGGTACAAGTTTTAGCTCGTACAACGGTTTAGCAAACCGCCGCCTTCAGCCTCTCGGCCACCTCTCCGGCGTTTACTTTCAATAGCTTACCACAATTGCTTAAATTCACCTGCTGAACATTTGCTGAACATGGTTTCAACAGAGATCTAAAGTCACTTCCCTGCAGCGCTTCGATGAGCTGTTCCAACCGAGTCGCAACGGACTCACGTTCTACGATGTCCACTCATCCAGTTTTACAATTTCCACGCAAAATCGCTGATTCCATGCTGTTATAACTACCTGCTCTCTCTGCTTTAAACGCTATCTGAGATAACTGCCATCCAGGAGTTCCATCTGCGCCTTCTTAGACCTCTGGGTCAAGGCGTTCGATTGGGCTTCCGTTCGGGAATCCGGCTCAGCGATTGTTGCTCCGAAAACGCTTTGGGATTGGCTGAGAGGGTCGCTAAAAATGCCTTCAATTGTTTGCCGTTTGCGGTCAGGAGATATTCACCGGAGTCGTCCGCGACGCTGGGCACTGTGATGAGGCGAGACTTCAAGGCGTCTTGCAGCCATTCGTCATCTATTTGCAGAAAACGCAGGTTATTTTGCCCAATCTCCAGCTTTCCGATTATGTGGAGCGGCACCCAGAAACCCCCGACGATATTGACAGCAAAGATGCCCGTGCCCACGACAAATTCTGGCGGGAGAGTTGGCTTGTTGCCCGGTCGAAGGATCTGGAAGGTTGCGTCGTAGAATAATTGGCCGCCTATATGAGCCGCACATATTTCAAGAATTAGCTTGTTACCAGTCTTCAAGTCCGCATCTTGGTCGATCATCCAGTATCTGTGGTGGTCGCTCTCACGAACGGAATAATTGACGCCGGGAATGGCCCAACCGCCTACGAGCTCCGGGACCAGCTCACACTCGTCAGGCGAGAATGCCCCTTGCAGTGATTTTGCAGGTAGGGTAGCCGCGGATACAGGTGGCGGGCCTGTGATCAGAAGTGCGGTGATTAGGAACGCTTGGAATGGTCGCATCTTGAGTTCACCATCCGTTAAACGCCATAGGCACAACGTATGAGGATTTCGTCGCCCTGTTGGTTCGGTCTGGTCTGATCATGGAGAATAAGGACGCGATTTCACTAGCCTAATTTTTCTCCGCGATTTGTCACGGATTGCCCTTCAGCCAGCTGTCTATTGCTTAAAAACCAACGGAGGTCCGCCGACGCGCTTAACCTTGAGTGCGACAGTCACTTCGACGCGGTTGGCAATTTTGATAAAGGGGATGCCGCTATTCATCCCGTATTCTTTACGGTCGAAGGCCATTGTCCCGTTAATTGTGGCAGCGCCAGTTCCCTTGCCAATAACCTTTAGCTCCAGCTTCTCCTGCCGTGTTACGCCCCGAATCGTAAAGTCGCCATTCAATTCAAAGGTGTCGGGACCGGTCTGGGTAACCTTCGTAGATTTAAACGTGATGTAGGGATCGTTCTCGACGTTGAAGAAATCCTTGCCCTTCAACTTGCCGTTCTTCAGGCCGCTTCCGGTGTCCACGCTGTCGGCATAGATTTTGATGTCTAATACGCCCGACTCCACAGCCGTGGACGAGTATTTGAGAGTAGCATCCCACTTCTGGAACGTGCCTTGAATAGGCACCGAGGCCTCGACGTCAAACTTAATTGTGCTCTCTAACGGAGTGACCTCCGAAACAGGAACATCCTGTGCTCGGCTTGCTGGCAGGAGCACTCCGAACGCTAAGAGATAGAGGACGGTCAATCGCATGGAATCCCTCCCTGAATATGGACCGTGTAATCGCACGGTATTTGCCGATGTGCACTTTAGACACGGGCCGACAAGGCCGTCTACTGCCCTTTGGGGAAGGTCCGCACGAGCTCTGCGAAGAGACACGCTTCTTTGTGTAAGTCGGATGACTTCCGCATCACGGTCGGCCTTCTCTTTATCGTTCGCGCTCTTCCAACGATTGTTGAAACAACGCAAATTCAGAAATTCCAGCGCAGCTCAACAACCAGAGTGGGATGCGAATCGATTGGATAGAAGATATAGGTGGTGAATTCGGCCTTTTTGCGGGAGAAACCAACGAAGAACCCACGCTGGGTGTCAAAATTCGTGTGGTAGACTTTCGTGCGTTGCGCTACGAATCCAACGTGAAACCAGTCCACGGGTGAATAGGTCAGTTGAGGCCACGCATAGAAGAAACTGGCATTACGGTTACCCGTGTCGAACACCCATTCACCTGAACTGGACACCTCGATCCGTTTGTAGGTAAGCGAAACTTCATATCCCGGTGCGATACCGTTGGTATTGCCGAAGACCCCGCCAATCATGGGGGTGATTTCGAACACTACTTTGTGGCCGACGCTAAAGTTGTAACCAATCCAAAGGGATCCCGTCTGCAAATTCTCGTAATTGTAGCGAGCCTCGAGGTGAAGCCACTCCCGATCTGCAGTGAATGTCGGAGAAACAAAGAATTCTGAATGCGGTACTACATAACCGTCCGCAGTGAGGGAGAACGACCAGGCACTTGAAGCAGAGCCCGAAGCGTCCGGATTGCTGGTTGTTGTGCCCTGGCCGTAGACAGAGCTAGCGAGTAGCGCAGCCGCTGCGACCGCCGAAAGAGATTGCTTGATTCTCAGCAATCTATGCATATCCTGACCCCGGCTGAGTACTCCCAAAACTTGGCAACACCCGGCACTGCCGGCAGAAAATGCTGATTGAAAGAGCGGCAAGCACGGTATCGTCCTCATCCACCAAACGCCTTGGTGAGGGCCACCAGCGCGACCCCGAGGATGACCATGGCAATCCCCCTGCCCCACGGGTTGCGTAGGGTGCAACGTCCGTATGCATAACCCAACCCGAACAGCATCCCGATGGCGATGGTGTTGGAGACGCGCAGGGCCCACGCGGCGTCGTACATGAAAATGAATGGTATCGCCAAAGGAAACGTGGTTAGGAACACCAACAGGAAGACCTTGAACGCGGCCAGCCAATCGCCTTTCCCCAGGTGGGGCACCCGCTCGGGCGGCTCGGGGAGTTTCTTCAAACGCTGGTACATTGATTCAAGCTCAGCCGGCTGAAGGATTGACGCGACCACCGGAGGCAACGCGTCCGCGATGAGGCGTTGTGCCCGCTGTGAGTCCGTGGCCATGCGCACGGCCCGAAAGACTGTAAGACGTCGGCTCTTCTCGGCCATGAGGCCCATGGCATAGAGCGCCGCATCAACGATTCCCCAGGCCAGATTGCATCCCAGGGCGCTCAGGAGCATGGTGCGCACATCGTCGCGCCCGGCTGTGGCCACTCTTAGCGAACCGGTAAGCGCGAGGACCATGATTAGGCCAAAGAGCACTTCGGCGATGCGTTCGCTAGGTTCGATGGGTTCGAGCATGCGCTCGATGGACTTATGGAGTTGCACAAGCATCCCGATGCCCTCTGTCCCGATTTAGAAACGGTGTGTCTTTCCCGCTGCTAGCTACAATGGGCCAGGACCACCACAAAAAAAGGCAATCAGTGCGAATGCAGTTTTTAAGAGTCTCATTGCTGCTACCTATCCAATGGTGGAGCTCGCGTGCAATGGTCACGCGATTAGGAGCACAGTACTAGTTAGGGCGAGCCTGAATCCCAGTGGGCAACTTCAGGTTCTTCACCGATAAGCACTATAGAAATGGAAAACGGACACCGTCTACTACCCTTTGGGGAAGGTACTCACAGGCTCGGAGAAAATGCCGGCCTCTTGCGTAAGCCGAGTAAGTTCCGCCACGGACTGCACCTTCAATTTTGAAGTGATCGCGGTACGATGGAGTTTCACTGTTCGCTCGTGGATGCCCAGATCCCCTGCAATCTGCTTGTTGAGCCGTCCCTGCACAACGTGAGAAAGCACTTGGAGCTCACGCTCGGTGAGCGTGTCGAAGCGCGTGCGTAGCTCACGCTGCTGGGCACGCACCTCACGCTCACGAAAATCGCGGGCAAGAGCGCGCGTCACGGCATCGACGAGCTTCTTTTTGGGAGCACGTTTTTCCAGGAAGTCCTCGGCGCCATCGCGCATGGCTCGCACGGTCGAGGGAATATCTCCATGCCCAGTCAGAAAGAGAATCGGCATCGGATTGGGAGTCTGCGAGAGAGCGGATTGCAGATCGAGTCCGTTCATTTTCGGCATCTGCAAATCTGCCAGCACACACCCAGGTGTGTCTGCAGCACGTTGCGCCAGAAATTCATGCGCTGACGAATAGGTCTTTACGCAGAATCCATGGGCCCGAAGCAAGCGCGCGATGGCGACAAGAAAAGACGCATCATCATCGACAATGTGAACGATGGGTGCAACTTCGTTCATTTTGTGGCGCTCTCCTCCGCGATCGGCAGTGTAAACCGAAACGACGCCCCGCCCTCACTCTTGTTCTCCGCCCAGAGCCGGCCACCGTGTGCCTCGATAATGGTGCGGCAGATCGGCAAACCCATGCCCATGCCCTTCGCCTTGGTGGTGAAAAACGGATCGAAAATTTGTGTGAGTTTGTCGGCCGGGATGCCTGGCCCGGAGTCACTCACGGCGATCTCCACCGTCCGTGGTCCGTCAAGCGACGCGATCACGCGGACGCGCCTATCCCCCCCGCCGGCCTCATCGACGGCATCCATGCCATTGACGACCAGGTTTAGCAACACCTGCTGCAGATGCACCAGATCGCCAGACACCGGCGGCAAATGGCTAGCCACGGTCAATTCCAGTTTTACGTGGCGTGCCGCAGCGTCGGAACGTACGAGAGAAACGACTTCGCCGACAAATTCGCGCACATCCACGGGCCGTTTATCCAAGCTCTGGCGCCGGAGCAGAGCGCGCATTCGGTCAATCACAGCCCCTGCACGCTGATCGTCCTTTCGGATGTCGGCGAGAATCGCGCGGATTTCTTCGAGGTCCGGCGAGGCATTTTCCAGGTAGAGTTCCGCCGCCTCCGCATTGCGCAGTATGGCACCGAGTGGTTGGTTAATCTCATGCGCCAGCGCCGAGGCTAGCTGGCCCATCATGGAGACGCGGCCTACATGGGCTATCTCGTTCCGCAACTCTTGGGACTCCATCTCCGCCAACTTGCGCGCGGTAATGTCATGCGATACACCGCGAATGAGAATTGGTTTTCCTGAAGAGTCGCATTCGACGCGACCGTGAGAACCGATCCAGCGCATTTCGCCGCCCGGGAGCATTACGCGATATTCTCCTTGATAGCTGCCATCGCCATGTGTCGAATTCTTAAGCACTAGGCGGACAGTATCTCGATCTTCGGGGTGGATACGCTCCAGAATTCGGTCGAGTTCCAGTCGTTCCGATTTCGAATACCCGAACAACGCCCGCCATTTGTCTGTCGCCCAGATTTCGTTCCGTATGAGATCCCGAATCCATATACCGAAATCCGCACCTTCGACGGCCAGCGTCATCCTTTCTTCGATCTCGTGCAACCCGGCTTCACTCTCCTGCAATTTGCGGTCGAGTTGAGAGGCGCGGATCGTTTCCCCACTCAACTCGTAGCCCATTACCGCGACCAAGCCTATGAAGCATACGCTCGCCACATAGGGAGTCCGGGCGATTCCGTAGAACGCCAACAGGGACTGGCTGGTGGATACAAGTTCGAAGAAAATTATACTTCCCCCTATGGTGATTGCATCGTGCCGGTCGCCCCGTCGCCAGGTCGCGAGGGTGGCGTCTACAACGAAGATGAGGAGGAGCACCAAATTTAGCTGGCCCAGCCGGATCCAGGGATTGGTCACGCCTTGGGCGAGCGCGACGGATTCACCGAAAAGCCTCATGTGCCCGATACGGGTAACTTCTAGGTAATTGAGATTCTGCCCCACCAGAAAATTGACAACGAGAAGTAGCGTGCGCGTCCCGAAGACCGTCCATGCGAGCCATGGCCGACCGGATTTCAAATAGAAGTGCACAAAGCCGACGAGGGACACAATAATCAGCCACACCGCCACGTGTCCCCACCGCAGTACTGTCGCGAATTCAACCGGCGTATCCGCCCGCATCATCCACAATTCACAAAAGGTCCAGGCCGCGGTCCCTGTTGCCAGCAGAGAGAAGATCAGATTGGCCCAAGCCGCGCGGTGCCTGCACCAAACCAGGAAGTTAATACCCGCCAATGTGAGGCAGGCCGACGCACTCATGGACCAGATGATCGTAATCAGACTCATTTGAAATTGAGAACGCTCTTCATTCAGACTCAAGCCAGCCACGTCAGGACACCCTCTCCTGACAAAGATCGCCGGGGTTCCTATCATCTTTCGTAATTAGACAGACGTGTAATCAGGACGATTCAACAACAGCTGACCTGTTGAGGGCAATGACAAAAATCACACGAAATAATCACGATCCTAGCTACTCTCCCAAGTACACCTCAGCTTCCCTCCCCTAACCCGACTGGCGCAAGACGTGGGCATCTTCCCGGACTCCGCGCGGGCCTTCCCCAAAGGGCAGTAGACGGAATCTCCTCAACATTCCTATAGTCTTCATTGTTCGGGAACCGAAACACAAAATGGAGATTCAGCATTGGGTCGCAAGTGCCTTCCTAGGGGAAATTGACTCTACAAGAGCCCGGGCGGCTTGGCAGGCACCAACAACCAACAGACCCAAAAAGAAGGCCAGCTCTTTAACGATCGCCGTGGACACGACATTATCGGAGCTTTTCGCATCTGCCCGCGCCATTTGCAAACGGCTGGCCTTCCTTTGTTTCTTGCTCACCGTTCTTCGCAGCCCCGACCAGGCGCGGGCCCAGTTTACAGATCCGCGCACTTACGACAACACTCCCGTGGGTGTCAATCAGTTCGAGTTGGCCTACGCCCACGCCCGCGCGAATGCCTCTATTGACACCTCGCTTATCATTGGGGGCGCGGAAATTAATCTGAATCAGGGAACCCTAAAGTACACCCGGTATTTCGGCTTCTTTGATCGCACTGCCTGGGTACAAGCCAGTGTCCCATTCGCAGGCCTGAATGGTTCGGTGACCGACACCAGCATCCATGGCTCAATTACAGACTTGGGGGATTCTAGTTATGAGTTCGCTATGCTGGTAAAGGGAGGTCCGGCCCTCAACGTGACGCAGTTCGCGAACTACAAGCCGACTACCAGCGTGGGTGTGAGCTTCACGGTCACAGCGCCCACCGGGCAATACGATGCGAAGAAGGTTATCAATCTTGGTTCAGATCGCTGGTCATTCAAGCCGGAAATTGGCATCTCGCATCCCTTTGGATCTAAGTGGATAGTCGACGCCTATGCCAGTGCTTATTTTTTCACCGACAATACTTCCTATCGAGGAGAAGAAATCCTGCGGCAGCAGCCGCTACCTGGACTCGAAGGACACGTCAGCTATTCCTTTTCCAACAACCTCTGGGTCTCCCTGGATACGCGCTACTCCTTCCGCGGCGATACCCTCATCAATGGCACAGACCAGAAAAATGCGCAGCAAAATTTCACTTTGGGAAACGAAGTAAATGTTTCGCTAAATTCGCGGAACGTGCTCGTCTTCGAGTTCGCCAAGGCACTGGTGCATCAAAACGGCCCTGCTTATACTGGTTTCAGCGTCGAGTATCTTTACAGTTGGGGTAAGGGCTACAGGTAACCACGCGACAATTGTCGGTTCGTTGTAGGCTGATCGGACGCCATCCTAGTTCTGCGGTCAAGGAGCTAACCTGGCACCTGCAGATTTTCATGCTGTCTGATCCGTACAGACCTTCCCCAAAGGGCAGTAGACGGCCTTTTCTCACGGTTTATATCGTTGCTTGGCATGCCTAGGCACCGCACTGTCGTGGAAGCTCAACCATATCGAGAGGTTGAAATGACCGAACCAACCTCGGAAAGGACAGAAGAGCAAAGACTTCTTCGATACTCGGTGAGTGTGGTTTAGATGGAAGTTTAATTTGCCCATACATAAGGCGTACATTCATGGTTGAGACGAAATCCTCGGCGCTCGACAACTTCTCCCTCACTCGTGGGGGGGCGCTGGATTGGCTATTAGTTCGTCTGGGCCATGGCGAGGACGTGCCCCATTTGCTGGTTCGCAAAACTTTGTTCGCCGTCCTGATTACCTGGCTTCCGCTATTTGTGCTTTCCCTGGTACAAGGACGGGCTCTAGGCCAGGACATCACAATTCCATTTCTTCGAGATTTTGCTGTAAATGTACGTTTCTTGATCGCCCTTCCCATTCTGATCCTGGCGGAATCGGGAATTGACCAGAAATGGCGAATCCTTACTCTTAACTTTCTCACGTCCAAGCTGGTAGCTGACGCAGACGTCCCTGTTTTTCAGAAGTTGCTCGAAAAGACCAGTCGTTTGCGAGACCGTGCTTTGCCGGAACTCTTGTTGCTGCTTGCCGCCTTCTTGCCTTCCCTCTTCGTCAAGACCGAACTATTGATGAGTGGTATTTCTAACTGGCACACCATCGGTACCGGAGCCAGCGCACTGAGCATGGCGGGTTGGTGGTTCAACTATGTAAGCGTTCCCTTCTTTCGATTTTTGTTGTTGAGGTGGATATGGCGATTGTTTCTTGGGACCCTTTTACTTTGGCGTGTATCAAGAATGAGGTTATATCTGGTTGCCACCCACTCCGACATGGCCGCCGGTCTCGGTTTCCTCTCGCAAGGCCAGGAGGCCTTTAGCCCCATCGTCTTTGCCGGTGGGACCGTCATCGCTTCGCAAGTCGCGAACGCCATCGCCTATCAGGGGGCAACCCTCTCGTCCATGAAGTTTCCTATGATTGCTTACGCGGTTATCGCGATTATCCTTCTTGTGTCCCCGCTTCTGGTCGTCTCGCCGGTTCTGTACAAAATTAAGAAGAAGGCGCTGCTTGAATATGGCGCGCTGGTTGCCGAACACAATCAGCAGTTTGATCAAAAGTGGATTCAGAACAAGCCATCATCCAATGAAGTTATCCTGGGGTCCAATGACCCGTGCTCCTTGATCGACCTCGGAAGCAGCTTCCTTGTCGTGAGACAAATGGGAATTGTGCCGGTTGATAAGCCAACTCTGATGTCCTTGACCCTGGCGGCGGCGTTGCCCATGGTTCCCGTTATGTTCCTGGCAATTCCAGTGAACCAACTCCTCCAATTGGGTCTGAAGTTGCTCGGTTGAGTTCGGGGCAGCAACGGTTGAGATGAAACTCCCTTGACCCGACTGACGCAGAAGGCTGGCATCTTCCCGGAATCCGTACGGACCTTCCCCAAAGGGCAGTAGACCGCATTTCGAGCCTGTGCCAATAGTGCCTAAAGGGCATTCCTATGAATGGCCAACTAAAGGCGGGAAATAAATTCATTGGTGGCGATCGTCGTCGTTGCTGCCCGCGCGATCATTGGGGCCAGCGCAGGTGATACCGGTCACTACGAATGGTTCTTCCAGTTGGACCGGGTTTTCTAGGTGCGCATCGCAATAAATGATCATAGAGCGATGAAACTCATTGTCGGCAACTCTCTATTCGCGCTTGGATTGGTTTTGGGCTTGAGCCTGCAAGTGTCTGCCCAAGACAATAATTCTCAAACGGTGCAAACCACCGGCGACGAGCAACTCCCGGATCAAGACTCTGGGACTGGACAGACGCCTCAGTCGCCCCATGCCGGCGGAACCGACCCGAACCTTCCGCAGCCCGAGTCAAAAGCCGCCGCCCTTTCCGGGACCCCCGTGTTTCCCACCCAGGATTCCGAGGAAGTCAAAGAACGAAAGTTCGTTGCTCCGGACGTCCCAGAAAAAGTGACACGCTGGACCAGTTATAGCGATAGATATTTCACAGTTCGGTTTGGTTTAGCCGTGCTTGCCGACTACAACGCGTTTTGGCAAGACACAGATAGCGTCACTCAAGTCGGCGTCCAACGCGATCAATGGAACGACCGCTCCACCCGCTTCATGCTCTCCGGGGGAATCGGGCCCGAGTCATACCGGGTGCATTACTTTGCGTCCTATGCCTGGAATGGTTTTGATGCTCCCCAAAATAAGAAACCGTACTGGAACTTTTCCGACCTGATCTTCACTTTCCCCGTCGGGAAACTGGGCGCGATAACGTTTGGCAAGAACAAGGAATCGTTCATCTATGAGATGGTTGGTGATGCCCCATTTCTCCCTTCGCTTGAGCGCGTATTAAATCCGTTCTTTACTTCCCGAAATGTGGGCGTCACTCTAAGCAACACCTTATTCGAAAAGCGGGTGACTTACTCAGGCGGGTGGTACAACGACTGGTGGGTGCAAAAACGGCCCTTCGACGGGTCAAGCAACCACTTCGCGGCTCGAGTAACCGGACTGGTTTCGATCAATGAGGAAGGCTCCAGGTATCTGCACGTAGGAGCGGGGGTCCGCTATGCAGGGGCGACCGACGGTTTCGTCCAGTTGCGCGGGAAGCCCGAATCGGATGTGACGAGCAACTACGTCGATACGGGTAACATTGCGGCTTCCAATCAGAAGGAGTTTGGACTCGAAGGCCTCTGGAATCACGACAACTTTTCGGTTCTGACGGAATATGTTCGATCCTATGTGAATGCAACCCAATTCGCCAACCCATCTTTCTACGGAGTCTATGTTACCGGCTCGTGGATCATTACCGGGGAGCACCGGCCGTACGATCGCAATGTTGGCTTCGCGCGGCGCCTCATTCCAGAGCACCGCTGGGGAGCGTTTGAACTGGCGGCCCGATACTCGCGGCTTGATTTAGACAATAAGTCGGTCCACGGCGGGGTGATGGATAAAGGTCTTCTTGATTTCAGCTGGTACCCAAATCGTTGGTGGAGATTCGCCATCGCGGGGGGCTTTACCAGCCTCAACCGCGTTGGCCTGACCGGCTACACCACGGCTCTGCAAACGCGCATTCAATTCGTTTACTAACAGCTCCAGTCACCTCGAACAATGTTAGGTGTACTGAACAAGCTGAACTTGCATCCCCAATTCCCGCCGTACCGATGGCGATATCGGAGTGAGCTAGAAACCTCACTGACTCAGGAGGCGGGCATCTTCCCGGAGCCCGTGCGGACCTTCCCCAAAGGGCAGTAGACGGCATTTTCCGCAGCTGCCTATAGTGCTCATCAGCACAGGTCACCTAAGCGAATTACCAGTGGCGCGTGGTCGCCGTTAAGCAGGGCGACGATATGGTAGTGCTGCGCGCCGGCGGATCGAGAGATTTTGGCCTTGGAGAAGGAAGAGGGAAGGACAGCGACTATGAATGGAGTACGAACATTGTTCACCCATTCGGCGCACGAAGCCAAACCGGCCGGCGTTCCTCGTGTGCTCGTGGCCCTGACTGCATGCTATTCCCGGATCGGTGTCGGGAGGATTTCCACATTTGTTGCCCACAACTTGAGGATGATGGCAGGGACACGCAAACGGTCCATTCTCTCCGCCATGCTGATCTGTATCCTGCATGGTGCTCCGGCACCTTCATCCAGGGCGCAAGACGTACAACCGGTGCAGACCGCACAGAACCTGCGAGCTGCAGAGGAAGGACCGACCGGGCAGACGACTCCGCAACCCGCCCAGGCTGCACAGCCCCAGCCCACTCCCAACATAGCTGCGGAGGAACAAGCACGGAGGGACGCCCAGAACCCGATTGCCAGTATGATCAGCCTTCCCATTCAAGAGAACTGGAATTTCGGCATCGGCCCAGCTGATCGAGTCCAGAACGTAATGAATATTCAGCCGGTAATTCCGGTTAGTCTCGGAGAACACTGGAATGTCATCACGCGCTGGGTTACCCC
>Ga0335071_10000517_pt1 | contig 42685 bp, 36 predicted proteins | sample Lox_Sample_15_FD_206724 | JGI IMG/M metagenome (GOLD analysis project Ga0335071, IMG submission 206724) | Soil microbial communities from Loxahatchee National Wildlife Refuge, Florida, United States - Lox_Sample_1.5 | ecosystem: Environmental > Terrestrial > Soil > Wetlands | place: USA... | reverse complement strand
AGGTTTTCGAGACGCTGGTCCTGCTCGTCCGAAACGCCGGTCACCTGCTGTCCAAGGCGGATCTGATGAAGGCGCTCTGGCCCGACGCCGTCGTGGACGAGACGAACCTGAACAAGAACATCTGGCTGATTCGGCGCGCTCTGGGAGGAAGCGGCGACTCGTCCGAGTACATCGAGACGGTGCCTCGGATCGGCTATCGGTTCACGGCGAGCGTTCGCCGGATCGAGGCCGAGGACCCGTCAGAGAAGGCGGCACCGCCGGCCGCCTCGAGGAACCCCGGGGAGCGGCCGCCCGAGCCTTCGCCCCCGCGCTCGTCGAGGACGCGGCGCATCGCCCTCGTCGCGGCGGCTCTCGCCGTGGTGGCCGCCGGCGCGCTCGTCTGGTGGCGCTCCGCCTCGAGCCTTTCGTCGGCCGGCTCGCGCCCGACGATCTCGGTCCTCGGCTTTCGGAATCTCTCGAATCGTCCCGAGCTCGACTGGATCGCCACCGCTCTCTCCGAGATGGTCCAGTCCGAGCTCGCGCCCGGATCCGCCTACCGGCTGATGCCCGTCGAGACGGCGGAACGGCTGCGCCGGGACCTCGCGCTCGAGCGGCCGGGGAGCCTGTCGCCCGAGTCGCTCGGACGCCTCCGGCGGGCCGCCGTCGTCGACGCGGTCGTCGGCGGCTCGTACGTGTCTTCCGGCGGGAGCGCGGCCGACCCGCAGATTCGCATCGACGTCCTCGTGCAGGACGCCCGCACGGGAGAGACGGTCGCCTCGGTGACGGAGACCGGCGAAGCCTCGCGCCTCCTGGATCTGGTGTCCCTGCTCGGCACGCGCCTGCGTCTCTCCCTGCGGGAACCGGACCCGGCCTCGGCGGGAAACGCTCGAGGCACGCTGCCCCGCAGCGCCACGGCGCTCCGGCTCTACTCGGAAGGCCTGCGCAAACTGCGCGACTCCGACGCGCTCGCCGCCCGCGACCTCCTCCTCGAGGCCGTGGCCGCCGAGCCCGACTTCGCCCTCTCGCACGCGGCGCTGGGCCGCGCGTACGCGACGCTCGGGTACGAGGAGAGGGCGCGCCTCGAGCTGCAGCAGGCGCTCGAGAAGTCCGGCGGCCTGCCTCAAAAGGAGCGGCTCGAGATCGAATCGTCCTACCGCGCCGCCAACAAGGAATGGGACAAGGCGATCGCGCTCTGCCAGGAGCTCGAGCGCCTCTCCCCCGATGACCTCGAAAACGGGCTCCGTCAGGCGTCCCTGATGTTCAACGCCTCCCGCCGCCAGGACGCGATCGCGGTTCTCGAGAAGTTGCGCCGACTTCCCCCGCCCACGGGCACCGATCCCCGGATCGACCTCCTCGAATCGCGGGCGCTGCTTCCGACCGACCCGAAGGCGGCGCTGCGGGCCGCGGAGCGGGGTCTCGCCGAGAGCCGCACGCGGCACGAGCGCTCGGTCGAAGCCAATGCGCTGCTCGACCGCGCCGTCGCGACCCAGACGCTCGGCAAGTCCGAGAAAGCGCCGGTCGAGGAGGCGATGAAGGTCTTCGCGGAGGTCGGAGACTCCGGCGGCGAAGCGCGCGCGGCGCACGTCCTCGGGAACATCCAGTTCGACGCCGGCGACGCGGACGGAGCGCGCGCGTCCTTCCAGCACGCGGTCGACGTCTCCGACCGCATCGGTTACGTGCTGGAAAAGGCGGCGGCCGTGGCGAGCCTCTCCCGCGTCGCCTCGCTCCGCGGCGACAACGCCGAGGCCGAGCGCCTGATCGTGGAGGCCACCTCCATCTGGCGCGCCGTGCCCGACTACCGCCAGCTGCCGTGGGGTCTGAACGCCCTCGGCTCGATCCGGCTTTCGGAGGGCCGCCTCGCCGACGCCGAAGCCCTTCACCGCGAGGCCCTCAAGATGGGCCTCGAGCGGGGCGACAGCGGCTCTTATCGCCACGAGAGCTACAGCGGCCTGATCGCCGCGCTCGCCGCCGAGGGCCGGCTCGCCGAGGCCGCGACCGTGGCCGAGGAGGCCCTTCGGGCCAGCCGCCAGATGGCCGATCCGAGCTGGGTCGCGCAGCACGCCGCCGAGAGCGGCACGCTGGCTTTCGAGCGCGGACGCCTCGCCGACGCGGATCGGCTGTTCGCGGAGTCCCTGACGCTTCGCCAGCGGAAGGAGGAGTACACGGTTCCGGAAAGCGAGCTCCTGATCGCGCAACTGCGCCTCGAGGAGCGGAAGTGGGACGAGGCACGCCGTCTGGCCGAGAAGGCCTCCGGGGAGTTTGCCGCCGCGGCGCGCAAGGCCGATCAAGCCGACGCCGAGGCCGTCAACGCCGAGGCGCTGCTTTCCTCGGGACGGAAGGACGACGCGAAGAAGACGGTCGAGGCGGCCAGCCGGCTCCTCGACGAGAAGGCCTCGCCCGACGCGCGTGTTCCCGTGCTGCTCGCGAGCGCCCGCGTCGAGAACGCGCTCGGCAGCCGGAATGCCGCCCGCGCCGGGATCGATGCGGCCACGCGCCTGGCCGGGAAAATCTCGTGGCAGAACCTCGTTCTCGAGACGCGCCTGGCGGCTGCCGAGCTCGACGGGTCGCCGGCGGAGGCGACGGCTCTGGCCGCGGACGCCCGGGTGAAGGGCTTCGAGCGGATCGCGCAACGGGCCGACCGCCTCGCCGCGGCCGAACCCGGGAAGCGCTGAGGCGCTACGCCGGCGTCAGGTCGGCGTAACGGGCGACGAACTTCTTCTTGCCCGCACGGTCGAAGTAAACGGTCAGGCGCGTCTCCTCGCCGGAGCCCTCCTCGGTCAGGATGACGCCGTAGCCGTAGCGGGGATGCCGGACGCGCTTGCCGCGGCGGAGCGGTCGGTCGTCGACGGGCGCCTCCTCGTACGCGCGCGCCGCGAAGATCGTGGGTGCCGGACGGCCGAACACGCGCTCCTCGAGCGCCGCCTTCGGGAGCTCTTCGACGAAGCGCGACGGCCGCCGCGGCTCGACGCGTCCGTAGACGAGGCGGCGATCGGCACGGGTCAGCGTGAGCTGGTCCTTCGCCCGCGTCATGCCGACGTAGAGGAGACGCCGCTCCTCCTCGAGCTCGTCCTCGTCCTCGGCCGACTGGCCGTGCGGGAGATACCCCTCCTCGAGGCCCACGACGAAGACGACGTCGAACTCGAGGCCCTTGGCGGCGTGGAGCGTCGACAGGGTCACCGCGCCGCCGGCGGCCGCCGCGGCGTCGGCGTCGGTCGCGAGCGCCACCGTGTCGAGGTACTCGCCGATCGTGGCGCCCTCGGCGTTGCGGCGCTCGAACTCCCGCGCCGACGAGAGCAGCTCCTCGATGTTCTCGCGCCGCGCGACGTCCTCGCGGTCCTCGGAGCCGGCGTAGAGGTCGCCGTAGCCCGTGACCGCGAGGAGGTGGTCGAGCAGCGCCGAGGGCGTCCAGGTCGCCGCCTTCTCGTGCAGCTCGGCGACGATCTCCCGGAACTTCGCGAGCGCGGTGCGCGCGCGCTCGGTGACGCCCGTGATGTCCGCCGACGCCTCCCACCAGGACTTCCCCGTTTCCCGCACGACGGCCGCGATCCGGTCGAGGGTCGCCGCGCCGATGCCGCGGGCGGGGACGTTGACCACGCGGCGGAACGCGAGGTCGTCCTCGGGCCTCGCGGCCAGCCGCAGGTACGCGAGCACGTCCTTGACCTCGGCCCGCTCGTAGAACTTCATGCCGCCGACGACCACGTACGGAATCCGCCGGCGGACGAGCTCCTCTTCGAAGGGCCGCGACTGCGCGTTCGTGCGGTAGAGGACCGCGATCTCGCCCGGCGCCTTCCCCGACGCGGCGATCTCGCGCGCCACCGCCTCGGTCTCGGCCCGGTCCTCCTCGAAGTGCCAGAGCCGGACCAGGTCCCCCGGGCCGCGGTCCGCGCGCAGGCGCTTCACGCGCCGCCGGCGGTTGTGGGACACGAGCCCCGCCGCCGCCTCCAGGATCTTCGCCGTCGAACGGTAGTTCGCCTCGAGCGCGACGACCCGGGCCCCCGGGAAGTCCTCCTCGAAGCGGAGGATGTGCTCGACCTCCGCGCCGCGCCAGCGGTAGATCGCCTGGTCCTCGTCGCCGACGGCGGCGAGCGAGTCCGCGCCCTCGCCGAGGCGCTTGACGAGCGCGTCCTGCGCGGAGTTGGTGTCCTGGTATTCGTCGATCAGGAGGTGCCGGATGCGGCGCCGCTCGTCGGCGAGCACCGCGGCGTCGTCGGAGAGCAGGCGCACCGAGCGCGCGATCAGGTCGTCGAAGTCGAGCGCGCCTGTCGCCGCGAGCTTCTTCTCGTAGAGGGCGTAGACCTGGCCGATCCGCTCGCCCGCGTAGTCCGTCTCCGTGGCCGCGAAGCGCTCGGCTGTCACGAGCGCGTTCTTCGCGTTGGAAATCCGGGCGCGCACGGCGTTCGGCGGCAGGACCTGCTCGGAAATCGAGAGCTCGGCCATCGCCTCCTTGACCAGCGCGAGCTGATCCGACGAGTCGGCGATCGCGAAGCGTGGCGGCAGCTTCGCCTCGCGGTGCCGCCGCCGCAGGAATCGCAGGCACCAGGAGTGGAAGGTGCCGATGAAAGCGCCGAGGGCGGCCCCGCCGAGAAGGACCTGCGCCCTTTCGCGCATCTCGGCGGCGGCCTTGTTGGTGAACGTGACGGCCGTGATCGACCGCGCGTCCACCCCGCTCCGCACGAGGTGCGCGAGGCGGTGCGTGATGACGCGCGTCTTTCCGGAGCCGGCGCCGGCGAGAACGAGCAGCGGGCCCTTCGCGTGGAGGACGGCTTCGCGCTGCTCCGGATTCAGAGACGAAAGGAGATCAGACACCCGGGGATCATAGACGAGATGCGAAGGACGCTCCGACTACTCCACCGTCACGCTCTTGGCGAGGTTGCGCGGCTGGTCCACGTCGCAGCCGCGGCGGACGGCGACGTGGTACGCGAAGAGCTGGAGCGGGACGACCGACAGAATCGGCTGCAGCTCGGCGATCGTCTCGGGGACGATCACCGCGTGGTCGGCGATCGCGGCGACTTCCGGGTCGGGCCGCGTGCCGAGCACGATCGCGATGCCGTCGCGCGACTTGACCTCGCGCAGGTTCGAGAGCGTCTTCTCGCGCCAGGAGTCGTGCGGCGCGAGGACGATGACGGGCATGTTCTCGTCGATGAGCGCGATCGGCCCGTGCTTCATCTCGCCGGCGGGATAGCCCTCGGCGTGGATGTAAGAGATCTCCTTCAGCTTCAGCGCGCCCTCGAGCGCGACCGGATAGTGCAGGCCGCGCCCGAGATACAGGAAATCGCGCGCGTGCTGGTACTTCCGCGCGAGCTCCTCGAGCTGTCCCTCGACCGCCAGCGCCTCGCCGACGGCGCGCGGCAGGTGCGCGAGCGCCTGGCGCTCCTCGGGGGACAGCACGGGGGCGAGCCCCCGCGACGCGCGGAGCTTCGCCGCGATCAGGTAGAGGACCGCGAGCTGCGTCGAGAACGCCTTCGTCGAGGCGACGCCGATCTCGGGGCCCGCGTGCGTCGCGAACACCGCCTCGACCATCCGCGCGATCTGGCTGCCGGGCGAGTTGACGATCGCGGCGATCGGCGAGCCGGCCCGCCGGGCCTCCGAGAGCGCGGCCACGGTGTCCGCCGTCTCCCCCGACTGCGAGATGCCGAGCGTCAGCGTCCGGCCGTCGACGACGGGGCGGCGGTAGCGGAACTCGCTGCCGTAGTCCACCTCGACCGGAATCCGCGCCATGCCCTCGATGAGGAATTTCCCGACGAGGCCGGCGTGCCAGGACGTCCCGCACGCCAGCAGCTGCACGCGGTCGAACCCGGCGACGCGCTCCGGCGACAGCAGCGGCGCGTCGAGGTAGAGCTCCCCCGTTTCGAGCGAGACCTTGCCGCCGAGCGTCTCGGCGATCGCCGTCGGCTGCTCGTGGATCTCCTTGGCCATGAAGTGGCGATAGCCGCCCTTCTCCGCGGCGACGGCGTCCCAGAGGATGCGGTGGACCGGGCGGTCGAGCCGGTCGCCCTCGTGGTTGACGACACGGGCGCCGGCCTGATCCACCCGGGCGATGTCGCCGTCCTCGAGGAAGATGACGTCCCGCGTCCACGGCACGAGCGCGACGGGGTCCGAGGCCACGAAGTTCTCGCCGTTGCCGAGGCCGAGCACGATGGGCGGCCCCGACCGCGCGGCGACCAGCACGCCGGGTTCGCGGCTGGACGTGACGAGCACCGCGTACGCGCCCGTCAGGCGCCGCACGGCCGCGCGCACGGCGGCGAGCAGGTCGCCCTGAAAGGCCGCTTCGACTTCGTGGGCGAAAACCTCGGTGTCGGTCTCGCTCTTGAAGCGATGCCCGGCCTTCGCGAGCTCGGCCTTGCGCTCGGCGAAGTTCTCGAAGATGCCGTTGTGGACGACGACGATCTGGCCGGTGCAGTCGGTCTGCGGGTGCGCGTTCAGCTCGGTCGGCCGGCCGTGCGTCGCCCACCGCGTGTGCCCGACGCCCGTCGCGCCGGGAGCGGCCGAGCCGTTCAGCTTCTCGACGAGGTTGCCGAGCTTGCCCGGGGTGCGGTGGATCGTGAATCCGCCGTTGGAGAGCGTCGCGATGCCGGCCGAGTCGTAGCCCCGGTACTCCAGCCGCTTCAGCCCCTCGATCAGGAGCGGGCTCGCCTCGCGCGGGCCGACGTAGCCGACGATGCCGCACATGGGCTTACGCCGAAAACCGGAAGCCGTGAGCCGGAATCCGGCCCCGCGAGAACTCGACTGTCATGGGTCGGGTAATTTTAACCTTTTTTGGCCTTGCGGCGCGCGGCCCAGCCTTCCTTGTTCACCTGCGGCACGCGGGAGATCGCCAGCGCCCCGTCGGGCACGTTGCCGGTGACGGTGGTTCCCGCGGCGACGTAGGCGCCGCGCCCGACCGTCACGGGAGCGACGAGCTGGCTGTCCGTGCCGACGAAGGCTCCTTCGCCGACCGTCGTGCGGTGCTTCTTCTGCCCGTCGTAGTTGCAGGTGATCACGCCCGCGCCGATGTTGGCGGCCGGGCCCACGTCGGCGTCGCCGAGGTAGGCGAGGTGCTGCGCCTTGGCGCCCCGATGGAGCACCGAGTTCTTGATCTCGACGAAGTTCCCGACCCTGACGTCCTCGCCGAGCTGCGCGCCGGGGCGCAGCCGCGAGTACGGACCGACGCGGGCGTTGACCCCGATCTTCGCGCCTTCGGCGTCGCAGTGCGGCCCGACCGAGGCCCCGGCGGCCACCTCGGTGTCGAGGAGCCGCGTGAACGACAGCACGGCGCAGCGGTCGGCGAGCACCGTCTTCCCTTCGAGGCTCACGAAAGGATGGAGCACCACGTCGGCGCCCAGGACGACGCGCGGGCCGATCCGCACGGTGCCCGGGTCGAGAACGGTCACGCCCGCATCGAGGGCCCGCTCGACCCCGCGCCGCTGCTCGAGCTGTTCGGCAGCGGCGAGGTCCCGGCGCGTGTTGACGCCGAAGGCCTCGCGCCAGTCTTCGGCCTCGAGCGCCTCGACGCGGCCGCCCTGCTTCGCGAGGATCGCCACGGCGTCCGTCAGGAAGAACTCGCCCGAGGCCGGGTCGCGGCGAAGACGGTCGACGGCGCGCCAGAGCGCGTCCGCCGCGAAACAATAAACGCCCGCGTTGACCTCGCCGAGGCGCTTCTGCCGGGGCGAGGCGTTGCGGGCTTCCACGATGCCGGACGGACGTCCCCGCCGGTCGCGCACGACGCGGCCGAAGTCGCCCGGCTCGGGCGGCCGGAAAGTCAGGAACGCGAGGTCGAGTCTCTTTTCGTCGCGCCGCGCGACGAGGCGGGCGAGGGTTTCGGGCCGCAGGAGAGGCGTGTCGCCGGCGAGCACGACGATCGGGCTCCCGTCCTCGCCGAGCGCTTCGCGGGCGCGGACGACGGCATCGCCGGTCCCGCACGGCGGATCCTGCACGGCGAAGTGGACGCCGCGCCCCTCGAGCGCGGCCGCGATCCGCTCGCGGTCGGACCCGACGACGACGACGACGCGCGAGGGCTCGAGCGGCGCCGCCGCGTCGAGGACGGCCTCGAGAAGCGTGCGTCCGGCGACGCGGTGGAGCACCTTGGGGAGCGTCGAGCGCATGCGCGAACCGACGCCGGCCGCGAGCACCACGACGCGCGGCGCCGAGGCCGCGCGAGGCGCCGGCGCCTTCCGACCGCCGCGGACCGCTCTTGTCTTACGGATGACGCGCCCCCGGGACTCGGGCCGGTCTCCGGCCCGGTTACGAAGCGAGCAGTTTCTGGAACTCCGGCATTTCGCGGACCGGATCGAAATCCCGGTCGTGCCGCGCGAGCACGCGGTGACGCTGGTCTTCCTCGATCGCCTTCTGGAGGTGCGTCAGGGCCGTTTCGAGGTCGCCCTTCTGCGCGTGGCAGCAGGCCAGCAGGAAGTCCACGCGTCCGCCGCCGTTCTTGCGGGCGGCGCGCTGCAGGTGCTCGATCGCTTCGTCCAGGTTGCCGCGGTTCTTTTCGAGGACGGCCGCGTAGTAGAAATCCTCGGGCTCGGAGAGCGCCGGGCGCGGATCGCGGCGCTGCCGCTCGCACACCGTCAGGTAGACGCGGGCCCGGTCCACGAGCTCGCGCTCCTCCGGGTACTTCGAGATCAGGTCCACGAAGTGCCGCTCGGCCTCCTCGAGCTTCTTCTTCTGGAGCGCCGCCACGCCGCGGTCGTACTCCTTGCGGGCGCTTTCGGTCTGCTTGGAGAGCTCGCGCAGCGTCGTCGCCCGCTTCGGGGCCGGCGCGTCCGCGGCGTTGCCGAGGAGGCCGAGCTTCTCCATTTTCTTCTCGAGTTCGTCGATCCGGACCGACAGGGCGTCGGCGAGCGCCTGGACGCTCATCTTCTGGGCGTTGTCCTTGAGGAATCGCAGTTCGGCTTCGGACCAGCGTTTGATCATCTCGGCTCGGCCCTCCCAGACCGCCATCGAAAAAACGGCGTATTGTAGGGAGGCCCACCTTCCGTGTCAAATGCGGAAGCGGGCCGTGCCGCCGCGGCGGCGCCTCGGAGGAACCGTGACCCTGCGCCGAACCGCCTCAGTTGCGCTTCTTGCCACCGTCCTCGCCGCGGCCGCGCGCCCCGCGGTCGCCGATCCCGACCGCTCGCAGACGGCCTCCGGCACGATCGCCCGCGTGCAAGCCGAGGAGCGCGCGTTGACGGTGACGCTCGCCGACGGCACGTCGCAGCGCTTTTTCTGGAGCGCCGACACGCGGATCAGCGGCGTCCTGACGCCCGGCGCGAAAGTGACGATCCGCTACGACGTCGGCGGCGACGGCCGGAACGTCGCGCAGCAGATCAGCGTCGCCCGCAGTTGAAGCGCGCTTTCCGCCGCTGGCGGGCCTCCTGTAGAATCCGGCGTCGTCCGCTCATTCGCGGCGAGGAGGATCGAATTCATGGGGATGTACATCATCGCGGAGCCCTGCATCGGCACGAAGGACACCGCCTGTGTGGACGTGTGCCCGGTCGACTGCATCCACCCGCGTAAGGACGAGGCGGACTTCGCGACCGCGGAGATGCTCTATATCGACCCGGACGTCTGCATCCAGTGCGGCAACTGCGAGCCCGCCTGCCCGGTGACCGCCATCTTCACCGAGGAGACGATCCCGGAGAAGTGGAAGCACTTTCAGCAGATCAACGCGGACTGGTACAAGAACAAGAAGTAGACGCGCTGACGGTTGCCGGCTGCCGGCTGGCTTACGGCTTCTTCAGCACCCGCGCCAGGAACGCCTCGGTGCGCGCGTTGGCGTCCTTGGCGTCCTCCGGGTTCTTCGGCGTCTTCCCGGAGGCGAACCCGTGGCCCGCATCCGGATAGATCTTGAAGTCCACGTTCTTCCCGTCCTTCTTCGCGAGGGCCTCGAACTCGCGGACCGTGTCCGGCGGGATTCCCTGATCCTGGCCGCCGAAGTTTCCGAGGAGGGGCGGCTTGAGCGCCGCGATCGTCTTCGGGTCGGTCATCAGGTGGCCGTAGTAGATGACCGCGCCCGACAGCGTCGGCTCGGCCACCGCGAGGTCGAGGGAGTAACCGCCGCCCATGCACCAGCCGATCGAGGCGATCTTCGCGCCGTCCACCTCGGCGCGCGAGCGCAGGTACGCGACGGCCGCCTTCAGGTCGCGCACCGCGCGATCTTCCGGAAGCCCGCGCATCAGCTGGTGGGCCATGTCCGCGTCCTCGGCGACCTTGCCGCGATAGAGATCGACCGCCAGGGCGACGTAGCCCTGGCGCGCGAAGTCGTCGGCCTTGCTCTTGACCCAGTCGTTCAAGCCCCACCACTCGTGGATCACGACGATGGCCGGCTTCTTCCCGCCGCCGTCGGGCACCGCGAGATAGCCGGACACCGTTTCGGCGCCGCTCGGATACGAGACCGTCGTCCCCGCCGCCTGGAGCGCCGCGCCGAAAGCGAAAGCCGCCACCGCGACCCCCAGCCTCTTGATCCGCATGAAGCCTCCTTCGCAGGCCGTCTTCCCTGCTGCGGTAATCTTATTTCGGTGCAGCTCTCCTTCCCCATCGCCGAGCCGGACGAGGAGGCGCGCCTGCAATTCCTGTACGACCGGCTCGCCGCGCGCTTCGGCTTCGGCCCCGCCCGCGTCCGCCTGTCGCGCCGAAAGCTCACCGGCGGGGAGATCGTTTACGGACGGCCCCACCGCGTCACGATCTCCGCGCACCTGTCCGGGGCCGAACGGGACGACACGCTGCGCCACGAGGCGGCCCACGCCTGGGCGCACCGTCTCGAGGGCCGTGCGGCGGCCCACGGCGCGCTCTTCTGGCGCCTCGCGCGCCGGCTCGGAGTCCGCCGCGAGCACGCGCCGGAGACGCCGGCCCTGCGGGAGTTCCGCGAGGAGCGGGCCCGCGTCGCGTACCGGTGCCGCGGCTGCTCGAGGATCTTCCGGCGCTTCCGCCCGTTCCGCGGCGCCCGGGAATGCCTCGCCTGCCGCCGCGCCGGGCGGCCGGCGCGCCTCGTCCGGGTCGAGCCCGCCCCGTCCCGATGAGCTCCGAGCGCCGGGGGCTCCTGCTCGTCGCCGCGGCGGCGCTGCTCTGGTCGACGGGCGGGATCGGCATCAAGTGGCTGTCGCAGCCGCCCCTCGTCATCGCGTTCTACCGCTCGGCAACGGCGGCGGTCGCGTTGTTCGCGATCTTTCGCCCTCGCGTCTGGCGCTGGACGCCCGCGTTTCTCGTCGGCATCGCGAGCTACGCCGGCTGCCTGACGACGTTCTGCCTGGCGACGAAGTGGACTTCCGCGGCCAACGCCATCTTCCTCCAGTACTGCGGCGTCGTCTGGGTGCTGCTGGCCGCGCCCCTGATCCTCGAGGAACCGTTCTACCGGCGCGACGCGATCGCGGTCGCCGTCGCGTTCGCGGGCATGCTCCTTTTCTTCGTCGGCCGCTTCGAGTCGCGGGGCTACGCGGGCGAGATCGCCGCGTTGACCTCGAGCGTGTTCTTCGCGATCCTCGTTCTCTCGCTTCGCCGGGAGCGCGGCGGCGGCGCGGAGGCCGTGGTCACCTACGGCAACGTCCTCGCGGCCCTGGCCCTGCTGCCGTTCGTCCACGGCCAGCTCGCCGTCCCGAGGCTCGATGCGGTCGTGCTGACCGCCCTCGGCGTGCTGCAGATCGGCGTCGCGTACGCCCTCTTCGTCGCGGGGCTGCGCCACATCACCGCGACCGAGGCGTCGCTCGTCGGGATGCTGGAGCCGATCTCGAATCCGATCTGGGTGTTTCTGTTCCTCGGCGAGAGTCCCGGCGCGTACTCCGTGCTGGGCGGCGCGATCGTTCTCGGCGCGATCGCGTGGAGGACGCTCACCAGCGGGCCGGCCGTGGCCGTGCCGCCGCCGGATTAGCCCTACCGCTCGACGCGCACGAGCGACAACATGGTGGACGACCCCTTCTTCGAGCCCGCGAACTGGTCGATCGAGTAGCTGCCGTACGTCGGGCAGCGCTCGAGCACCTCCCAGCGCAGGGGCAAGTCGGCGAGCGCCGGCTCCATGCTGGATTTGACCAGGAGGAATGCCTTGTCGTGCCGCATCATCGCGGGGATCTCGCGGGCGGGATCGATCACGGGCGTCCACTCGAAGCCTGCGTAGAACTCGAGGCTCGTGACGTCCTCGCCGAAGACGAAGCCGTCGCAGCCCGCCGCGCACTCGGCGCGGGCGCGCTTTCCCCACGCGGGCAGCGGGTCGAATCGGCCGAAGCGCTCGTCGGCGACCCGCCCCGCCAGGCACACGACGCCGACGGCGAGCGCGACGCCGAGCAGGGCCCGGGGGCTCCGTGGGACGGCGGCCGCCGCGAGGAGCGCCGCCGTCAGGAGGACGAGGGCCGCTCCCAGCAGCGCCGTCGCGTCCGCGCCGGCGCTCCGGTCGAGAAACGGCCGGGCGCGAAACCAGAAGACGAGCACCGCGCCGCATCCGGCCGCGGCCAGCAGCCACGGCAGCGAGCGCCAGCGCGCGGGGGCCGGCGGCGGCCATCGGCCGACGCTCTCGGCGACCAGCGCGGCGGCGAAGGGCAGCAGGGTCACGGCGTAAACCTCGCGCTTCATGACGAGCGGCGACCAGAACGCCAGCCCGAAGAGAAGGCCCCCGAGCGGCAGGCTCGACGGCGCGCGGCGCGACAGCGACGGCGGAATCTGGAGCGACCACGGAAAGAGGCCCCAGGCCAGGATGCCCACGTAATAGAAGACTCCCCGATGCGGGCGCATGTACATCCGGCTCGCGCCCCGCAGGAACTGATTCTTCCAGTAAAAGACGTCCCAGAACTCCGCACCGAGGCGGCGGTCCATCGCCCAGTGGTAGGGCGCGAGAAGCAGGACCAGGACCGCGAGCGCCAGCGCGCCGCGGCGCCACACGTGCCGCGGCCAGCGCCGGTCGAGCAACAGCGTCGCCCCGACAGCGCCCACGGGGAGCACGACGCCGACCAGGCCCTTGAACCCGAAGGCGAGCGCGAGCGCGGCGCCGGAGGCGGCGCCCCACGCGACGTCGGATCCTTCCGCCCGCGTCGCCCGATCGAGGACGATCGAGGCGACGAGCAGCGCGAGAGTCAGGAACGCGTCGGCGACGAAGGTCATCCCCGTGAACACGAAGAGAAACGAGAACGCCAGGATCAGAGCCGCGAGCAGGCCCGCGCGCACGCCGGCGCGCCGCCGCACCCAGAGCCCGAGCAGGAGCGCCGTCGCCAGGCCCGCGAGCGCGATCGGCAACCGCTCGGCAAAGACCGACACGCCGAGCAGCCGGTAGCTCGCGGCCACGACCCAGATGGGGAGGACCGGCTTGTCCAGGAAGTGCTGGCCGCGATAGATCGGCACGAGGAAGTCGCCGTTCTGCAGCATGAGCGCCGGGGGCGAGGCGTACATCGCTTCGTTGCCCCGCTGGAGCGGAGTCCCGTCGAGGCGCCCGAGGTAGAGGTGGAGCGCCAGCGCGACCGCCGCGATCGCGAGCGCGACCGAGACGGCGTCGAGGCGTTCGCGCGGCGCGCCGGCGGCGCCCGGCGCCGGCGGACGCTCGGCACTCATCGCGGCAGGTCGAATTCGCGCCGGAGGCGCTCGCCGTCCTCGTCGAGCGCCGGCGGGAAACGCAGCGGCGGGCGCGCGCCCTCGACGCGGATCGGGGGCGCGACGAAGGGCACGCCCCGGGCCTCCCGAACGCTGCCGAGAGCGCGCGCGGTCTCCGACCGGAGCGCCTCCAGAGGGCCGCGCACCGGACCCGCCGGGATCCCGGCGCCGCGGCACCGCTCGACCCACGCCGCGCGCGGCTCGCGGCGGAAGATCGGCTCGAGCTCGCGCTCGAGCGCGGCGCGGCCGGTGACGCGGGCGTCGTTGGTCGTGAACGGCCCGCCCGAGGCCCATTCCGGCCGGCCCACCAGCGCGGCGAGCCGTTCGAACTGGCGGTCGGTGCCCACGCCGAGAACGAAGGCGCCATCCGACGCGTCGAACATCCGGTACGGCACGATCTGCGGGTGAGCGTTTCCGTGGCGCGCCGCTTCTTCGCCGGTCAGCAGCGCCGACTGCGCGACGTTGATGAGCGAGGCGAGGGTCGCCGAGAAGAGATCGGTCTCGACGTGGCCGCCGCGTCCCGTCCGCGCGCGGCCCTCGAGCGCCGCGAGGATGCCGATGGCCGCGTAGCACCCGGCGATCAGGTCCGAAACCGCGACGCCGACCTTGGTCGGACCGCCCTCGGGCGTACCGGTGATTGCCATGAGGCCGGCGCCCGCCTGCGCGAGCAGGTCGAAGCCGGGGGCCGGCGCGTCCGGTCCGGTGCGGCCGTAGCCGGTGATGGACGCCGTCACGAGCCGCGGATTGGCCGCACGCATCGCCGGAAGCGACAGCCCGAACTTCTCGAGGCCGCCGGGCGGAAAGTTCTCGAGGACCACGTCGGCGCGCGCCGCGAGAAGCCTCGCCGATTCGGCGCCCGCGGCCGACGCGAGGTCGAGCGCGATCGATTCCTTGTTGCGGTTGACGGCGAGGTAGTACGCCGAGAGGCCGCTCGCGGCGTGGTACGGCGGGCCCCAGCCGCGCGTCACGTCGCCGTCTTCGGGGTGCTCGACCTTGATCACGCGCGCGCCGAGATCGCCGAGCATCATCGTGCAGTAGGGCCCGGCCAGGACCCGCGAGAGGTCGAGGACGAGAACGCCCTCGAGCGGCGAGCTCACCGGGACGCGGCGGAGACCGGCCGCCAGCCGAGGGGCCCGGGCAGGAAGTGGAAGAGGCCGAGGACGCTGACCTCCACGTTCTCGACCCGATGGGCCATCGCCCAGTACTGTTCCGCGCCAAACAGGAAGTCCGCCGGCTGATCGGTCGCGAAGAGCCGGGCCACCTGGCGGTAGAGCTCGAGGCGCTTCCCGGGGTCGAGCTCGACGCGCGCGGCCTCCATCAACCGGTCGGCTTCGGCGCTCGCGTAGAACCCCAGGTTCTGGCCGCCGGGCGCGAACTGGCTCGAGTGGTAATACGGATAGGGATCGGCGTTCGGCGGCGCGAAAATCCGGCCATAGAACATCGCGTCCGACTCCCCTTTCCCCGACCGCTCCGAGAACGCTGCCCACTCGAGCTTGCGAAGCACGAGCTCGACGCCGACCTTCGCGTACGCGCCCCGGAGGATCTCCCCGATCTCCTCGTAGATCGGCTGGCCCGCCGGATAGATCATCTCGATCGAGGCCTTCCGTCCGCCCTTGCGGCGGATCCCGTCCGGTCCCGGCTTCCAGCCGGCCTGCTCGAGCAGGCGCGCGCTCTCGGCCGGATCGTACGACGGCGGCTCGAGACCGGGGGCGTTCTCCGGAACATTCGGCGGGTACGGCCCGGACGTGAGGGCCGCGCCGTCCGGCGGATAGAGCCGCCGGAGGGTGTCGGCGCGCGGCCACGAACGGGCCAGGGCGAGGCGGACTCGCGAATCGGCGAGGAGCGGATTCCTGCAGTTCCAGATCAGGAGCGCCTGCAAGAACTGCGGCACTTTGATCACGCGAAACCGCTTCGTGAATTCGGGGTTCGCCTCGGCGGGCTTGCGCTGATCGCGGCTCAGGCGAAACTCGTCGAGCTCGCCCCGAAGCCCCGCCTGGTAGCGCACCGAGCCCTCCGGGATGATGCGAAAGACGACCTCGTCGAAGTGGGCGTCCGTGCTGGCGGGCCCGTCGCGCCGCACCAGACGCACCTTCTGGTTCGACTCCCAGGACTCGAGCCGGTACGGACCGCTCCCGATCGGGTGCCGCGCCATCTCGGCCGGATCCTTCGCGCGCCCGTAGGCCGCCGCCGACACGACCGGGAGCGTGAACGTCTGCATCCGTTCGGCGTAGGGCCTCGCGAAGCGCACCCGCACGGTCGCGGCGTCCGGCGTCTCGATCGCGGCGAGGTCCTCGAACAGCGCGCGCCACTGCGGCGCCGACACCCTGGGATCGCGCACGTGCTCGATCGTGAAGCGGACGTCGTCCGACGTGACCGGCAGCCCGGACTCCCACGTGTACTTCGGGTCGAGGTGGAACTCGTAGACGAGCCCGTCCGGAGAAACGGTCCACGACGACGCCAGCCCGGCGACCGGCTCGAGGCGGCCGTCGACCCCGACGAGCGGCCGGAAGATCAGGTCGTCGACGAGGACGCCCGCTTCCTCGGTGGTCGTGATCGGATCGAGGCTCAGCGGATCGCCGAGGAGGTGCCGAACGATCGTCGTCTTCGGCGGGGCTTCGGGCGCGCGGCCGCATCCGACGGCCGCCGCGAGGACGAGGGCGGCCAGAACCCGTGAAAGACGCTTCATCGATGCCTTCCGACAGAATAGCATCCCCGTCCGTGGCGACGGTCGTCCTCGACATCGAAACCGCGGGTCATTCGTGGGACGCGCTCGACGACGCGCAGCGGACTTATCTCCGCAAGAATGCGCGTTCCGAGGAAGAGCGGGAGAAGATGCCCGAGTCGCTCTCGCTCTGGCCGCTGACCGGCAAGATCATCGTCGTGGCGATGCTCAACCCCGACACCGGCCGCGGCCGGATCTGGTACGAGAAGGACGACGGCCGCGTCGAAGAGACGTCGTCGGACGGACGGTTCAAGTTCGTGGGCGACACCGAGATGACGCTGCTCGCCGAGTTCTGGCGGGCGATGCGGCGCTTCCAGCGCTTCGTGACGTTCAACGGGCGGGGATTCGACGGCCCGTTCCTCATGCTGCGCAGCGCGGTGCTCGGCATCCCCGTCACGCGCAACCTCGTCGGCTATCGCTACGCGATCCGCCCGCACACCGACCTTCTCGAGGCGATCACGTTCTTCGGCGCCTCCCGCAAGTGGAATCTCGACTTCGCGTGCAAGGCCTTCGGCGTCGAGAGCCCGAAGGAGCAGGGCATGGACGGCTTCTCGGTCGGCCCGTTCTACCGGGCGGGCCGCATTCGCGAGATCGCCAACTACTGCCGGAGGGACGTCGAAGCGACCGCCGGGTTGTTTCAGAAGCTCGAAAAAACCCTGCTCCCCGCCCTGGAAAGCCGGTGAAATCGGGCCCGCCGGCGCTATGCTAGGATTCGAGAACACACGAATTTGAAGCTGTCGACGAAGGCGACGGAGCGTTCCATGCGCCGCAGACCGGCCAACGAAAGGGCATCCGAGCGAGTCCGGATCGGCGCTCCGGCCACGCTCAAATGGGGTGACCAGGAACTGACCGGCTTCGTCGAGGTCGTCAACACGGCGGGCATGTACGTGGCCACGCAGCGCGCGACCCAGCCGCAGATCGGCGATTACGTGGAGCTCGTGTTCTCCCTGCCCGGCGACAACCGCAGCTTTCGCGTCCGCGGCAACGTGGTGTTCCTCGACGGCACCCAGAGCGCCGAGCCCAAGCGCCCCGGCTTCGGCGCCCGCTTCGAGCGGCCGCCGGTTACTTTGCTCGACGCCATCCGCAACCTGAACCGGGAGCACTGAGGACGTCGCTGGCAGGAGCCGTTCGACGACGGCTCAGGACTTCCGGCTGACGGCCCCCGCTTCAGTCGGCCTTCGACTGCACCTGGTTCATCGTGTCGAAGATGAACGTCACGGTCGCGTCGACTTCGCCCACGGTCCCGTTGCCGGACGCCGTGACCGTCGTCGGCGTGACGTTGCCGAACTCCCAGCGGACGAGGATCGTTCCGTCGGCGGTCCGGACCACCAGCGAGACGTTCTTCGTCACCGGCGTGCCCGTGTTGGTCGCGCCGTTCAACCAGTCCTGCAGCCGGTTGAGGCCCTTCTGCGTGACCGACACCGTCAGGTTGCGCACGTCCGGCGAATAAGCCGTGTCGAGATGGCGGGAGTCGGACCGGGAAACCGTGCTGTGGTTGAAGTTGACCTGATAGCCGATGATCCCGGCCGTCAGCACCCCGTCCACGTAGAATTGATAGCTCGTCTCACGAGGGTCCGTGGTCTGGGCCCCCAGCACGGCCGCCGAGGCGAGCAGCGCGGCGACGAGTAACGGGCGGAAACGCTTCATCGACAAATACCTCCAGGTCGTTCCGAGGGGCGGAGACTAGCACTGCCGGGGGCGCAAACAGCGGCCCGGGCCTTGAAATTGCCGTCCTCGAGTCGTACAAGAACGGACAGGACGCCCTTTCGGCGCCCTCCATCCGCCCCGCTTCCGGATGGCTCTTTCTCGAGAAGGAGGTTGCATGTCATTGAAAACGAAACTGGCCGTCGTCTCGTTTCTCCTTGCCGGCATCGCCTTCGTGGGGGCGGGCGGGACCAGCGCCGCCGGGACGTACGACGTGACCGCCGACACGATCGAGGGCTGCTCCTGTCCCCTCTTCTGCCCGTGTTACTTCGGCGCCTCGGCCGACGAGCACATGTGCCAGGCCAACAACGTCTACAAATTCCGCAAGGGCAGCCACTACGGCGACGTGGACCTGTCGGACCAGATCGTCTGGATCAACCTCGACCTCGGCGGCGAATGGCATCACAAGCCGGGGCCCGGGATGACCACGGAGTGGGCGGTCGTCACCTTCGACAAGAAGACCTCGCCGGCCCAGCGCGACGCGATCCTCAAGGTGGTCGGCGCGGTGTTCCCGGTCAAGTGGAAGAGGTTCTCCACGCGCGAGGACACGATCACCTGGCAGGAAGACGCAAAGAGCGCCCACGCCACGATGGCGAGCGGCCTGTCCGAGATCTCGCTCGACAAGACCGCGACCAACCGACCCGACAAGAGCGAGCCCGTCGTGATCAGGAACCTCCAGTACTGGTTCTCGACCTCCAACGGCGGCTTCCTCCTGGCTCCGTCGACCCACCACTTCAACGGCGCCGACGGCAACCCGAAGTACTCGTACGCGAACCGCAACGGCTTCACGATCGCGTGGACGGCGAAGGGCCAGATCAAGCCGGAGGCGGCCAGGAAGTCCTAGCCGCGAGCCGTGCCGGCCTCGCAGAGCGGGCGGGCGACCGCCCGCTCTCGCTTTTTCGGGGCACGCTAGAATTCGGACCGGGAGGATCGCGTGACGCCCGACGACATCGCCCCCGAATTCCGAGCCGCCGCCAAGGACTACGCGAAGCCGGCGCCGATCGAGGGCGTCCGCACGCTGCGCCTGAACCGCTTCACCGACGACCGCGGCTTCTTCCTCGAGATCTTCCGGGCGAAGGCCAACGGAGCCGCGGGCCGCGAGCTCGCCGATTTCTTCCAGGGCATCCCGGTCGCGCAGATGAACTTCTCGATCGTGGACGCCGAGGGCCACATCAAGGGCCTCCATTACCACCTGAAGCAGGACGACGTGTGGTTCGTGCCCCCGCCGTCGAAGGCCAAGTTCGTCTTCTTCGACGTCCGCCGGAGCTCGCCCACGTTCGGGAAGACCCAGGTGCTCGTCGCCGGCGGCGGCCAGGACCTGCTCGTGCGGATTCCCGCCGGCGTGGCGCACGGCTATCGCCCGCTGACGAATCCGTGTGCGCTCCTCTACTTCGTCACGGAATCCTTCGACCCGGCCGCCCCCGACGAGCTCCGGATCGCGTGGGACCACCCCGCGGTCAAGCAGCTCTGGGAGATTCCGAACGGCTGAAGCGTCGGGAATCAGCCGACGGCCGCTTCACCGCGCCAGGCGCCGGATCGCCTTCTCGTCGAGCGTGTAGCGCAGCCACGGCGAACGCGAGCGCGCGCCGAGGCCGCGATAGAAGCGCAGGGCCGTCTCGTTCCAGTCGAGGACGTCCCAGTCGATCCGGATCGCCCGGCGGCGGAGAGCCTCGCGCGCGAGCCGGGACATGAGCGCCCGGCCGACGCCGGCGCCGCGGGCGCCCTGCGCGACGACGAGGTCCTCGAGGCCGAGAAAAGGCCGCGCGCGGAACGACGAACCCATGGCGAACCAGTAGAGCGCCACGCCTTCGACGCGGCCCGCGCGGGTCGCGACGAGCGCGTCGACCTTCCGGCGGTCGAAGATCAGCGCGAGCAGCCGCCGGCCTTCCGACGCCGACGGGCCTCGCAGCTTCTCCCAGGAGGCCAGCTCGCGCTCGATCTCGAGGATCCGGGGACCGTCCGCGCGGCGCGCCCGGCGCACGAGGATCCGCGGCCTGGCGCCTCGCCCGGAGCCCGGACCGGATGCCGTCCGGGCCGGCCTTCCGGAGGAAGGCCTCACTTCGCCGCCGCGACCCGGGAAAAGTCGACGTGGGAAAGGAGCTTGATCGCCGCGTCGCGGTCCACGTTGCCGCCCTGCGCGAGCACGAGGCGCGACGGCAGGACGAGCACGGTGATCAGCGTGGTCGGCTGGCCGCTCGACCGGTCCGTGACGGCGAACGCCTTCAGGCCGGCGATCACGACGTCGCGCGTTTCGACGCCGGGATGCGTCGCCGCCTCCGCCATCGCCTGCCGGAGCGCCGCCTCGAGGTTCTTGTCCTTGCCGTAGTCCTGCACCACGAGCTGGAACTGCCGCGTCGTCGTCGCGTTCTCGATGCGCTGAAAGAAACGCGCGACCTGCGTGAAGACGCCCATCTCGTTCTCGTCGGTGTCCGGGAGCGGATCGGTCGGCGCGGCCTGGTAGCCGGGAAGCTCTTTGGGCAGGCCGTCGGCCAGCGAGAGCGGCCACGCGGCTTTCTTCTCGGGCGCGGGCTTTTCCTGAGCGCCGAGCGCGAGCGCGAAGAGTCCGGCGAGGACCACGGCGGCGAAGCGTCGCATCGTCGAAACAGGATAGCGCATTGATACAATTTCGATCAGACCGACCCCGCGTGGACCAGACTGATCGCAACCGCATCCGCGTCTTCTTGAACGACCCCGCGGGGCGCGGCGACTGCCTCGTCGACGTCGCGCCGCCGGCGGCGACGGAGCAGGGACGCTGGGCCTTTCGCGTCGAGGGCGGGGAGCCGCCGCCGCGCGCCTACGCGCCGGACACGCTCGAGTTCCTCCACTGGCAGCTCGCGTACGCCCTCGACCGCGGCAAGCGCTGGTGGAACGCGCGCCTGCCCAGGCCCGGCGCCTGGACGCCCGGGCCCGTGCTCCCGGCGGTGCCGGTCGCCGGCAAGGACCTGAACGCCTTCTATGACCGGCAGGCCCTGCGCTTCTTCCGCGGCGCCGACGTGAAGACCGGCGCTCCCGTCGCCTCCGGCGACAGCGTCGACGTCGCCGTCCACGAACAGGGCCACGCCGTCCTCGACGCGATCCGCCCGGACCTGTGGGACGCGCCGCACTTCGAGGTCGCGGCGTTTCACGAGGCCTTCGGCGACCTCGCCTCGATCTTCGTGGCGCTCGCCGAGCCGGTCCTCGACGCCGACGTCGTCGGCGCGACGCGCGGCGACCCGGCGCGCTCGAACCTCGTCTCGCGCCTCGCGGAGGAGCTCGGCCGGGCCGTTCGCGACGACTACGGCGCGGACGCGGCGCCGCCCGGCGCGCTCCGCGACGCGGTCAACCGGTTTCTCTACCAGGATCCGAAGACGCTCCCCGACTCGGCGCCGGAAACCGCGCTCTCGGCCGAACCGCACGCCTTTTGCCGCGTGATGACGGGCGCCTGCTGGGACGTCCTCGTCGCGGTCTACCGCGCGTCGGCCGGGAGGGATCGGGCCGCGCCGCTCGCCGCCGCGTCGGAGAGAGTCGCGCGCTGGAGCGTCGCCGCCGCCGACACCGCGCCCTCGGGCGCCGACTTCTTCGGACGCGTCGCGCGGCGAATCGTGCGCGAGGCGGCGGGCGAGGACCGCGGCCTCGCCGCGAAGGTCGGCGCGGCGCTCTTCCGGCGCCGGCTTCTCGAGAGCCCCGACGTGCCGGCCGAGCTCTCGCCCGACGAGGATCCGCAGGTTCCCGCGCCGCCGGAGGGCGGCGACGGCTCGCCGGCGCTCGTCCGCGCCGTCGCGGCCCGACTCGGCCCGGAGCGGGGCGCGCTGCTGGCGCGCGGCACCCGCGGCGCGCCGTTCGAACGCGCCGCGTCGCTGCGGGTCTTTCGCGGCCGGCGACGGCGCGACCTCTTCCTGCGCGGCCGCGAGTACGGTCCGGCCGACGGCGCGGCCGTCGAGCTCTCCGATTCGTTCGCCCTCGCGTTCGGCGCGGAGGGTTTTCTGCGCGCGTCGCGCGTGGCGCCGGCCGGCGACCGCGACGCCGAGGACGCCCGCGCGTTCGTCCGCTTCCTCGCGCGCCGGGGCCGCATCGCCGACGCCTCGAGCGCCCCTCCCGATTCCGTCGCTCTCGCGCGCGCGCGGAAGTCCCACGCGGTCGTCCGCGACGCGGACGGCGTTCGCCGACTGCGCCGCGTCTGGATGGCACGAAAGGAGCGCCCCCGATGAAACGCCGCCTCGCCGTCGCCCTCGCCGCGCTCGCGGCCTCGGGGCGCTGCGCCTCGACCGGGGCCGCCCCGCCCGCCCCGCCCCCCGAGCCGATCTCGCCCGCCGACTTCGTCGCGTCGATCGCCGACGTCGCCGCGGGGCGCAACCCCGCCGCGGCGGAGGCCGGTCTCGTGTTGAAGCGCATCGAGTTCCGGCTCTCGGTCGGCACGGAGACGAAGGGCGGCGGCAAGATCGAGATCCTGCTTCTCGACGCCGAAGCCTCCCGCGCGGCGGAGACCGCGTTTCTCCAGGAGCTGACGCTCGAGATCCCGCCGGCTCCCGGCAGGCGAGCGGCGCCGCCGCCGCTCGTGCCCGGCGTCCGCGAGTTCGTCGACGCCGCGATGAACACCGCGCGCGATCTCGCGGGCGCCGCCGCGGCCGCGGGCCTGCCCCAGCAGCTGCGCTCGGTCGAGCTGACCGCGAAAATCACGCGCTCGAAGAAAGCCGGCGGCGGGATCGCGGCGACGATACCCGCCTGGGTCAAGCCGTCGGCCGGCGCCGAGGCGAGCGCGGCGCGCGAAGAAGAGAACACCCTGCGTCTCGTCTTCGAAGCGGTGCCCGGCGGCCCGCGCTAGGTTTCTCCCCAAAAGGAAAAGCGGCCCCTTTCGGGACCGCTTCTTCCACGCCCCGGGGTCGGAGCTTACTTCTTCACGCCGAGGATCGCGTCCTTGGCCTTCTTGGAGACGCGGAACTTGACGACGCGCTTGGCGGGAATCTTGATTTCCTCGCCCGTCGCCGGGTTGCGGCCCATGCGCGCTTTCCGGTTCACGAGCACGAGCTTGCCGACGCCCGGGATCGTGAAGCTGTTCTTCGCTTCCTTGTAGGCGAGAGCCGTCAGGTCGTCGAGGAACTGCGTCGCGACCCGCTTCGTGGTGCCCGTGGACTTCGAGAGGTGATCGGCGATCTGGGACTTCGAAAGCGCCTTAGAGCCTGTTGCCATATGTCCTACCCCTTTTCTATCTGGAATCGCCCCCGTGGGGCGTCTCAAACTGGGGCCGTATTCTAGACCCCTCGCAGCGCCCGCGTGCAACATAAATTTGCGTCGGGGCGCGGGTTTTCTCAGCACCGCTTCATGCCGCGCCGCGCGCGTCCGAGTATGATCGCGCGGGCGATGCACGCGAGTTGCAGGCGATGGATCGCGCTCGGCCTCGCGCTCGCCGCCGCCGTCGGCGCGGTCGCGTGCGGCGAGACGCCGACCGCGCGCACCGCGCGCCGCGTCCTCGACCGCTACCGGCAGGCGGCAGCGGCCAAACCTTTGCCCGCGAGCGGGATGATGCGCGTGCGCCTCGCCACACCCGACGCGGCCGGCCGGGACGAGATCCTCTGGCAGCCGTTTCGCTATCGAGAGGCGCTCTCCTCCGCGGGATGGACGACGGTGCGCGGAATCGAGTCGGGGCGAGCCTACTTCATCGACCAGGACGGCGTCACGCGGGTCGTGTCGGACCAGGCTCTTCGTGAGTTGACGACACGGTCGTACTTCTGGCGCCGAGCCTGGTTGTTTGCCGACCGCGAGCGCGCCTGGCTCGAGCTCGGGCCGTCCGACGCGGAGAGCACGAGCCTCGATCTCACGCCCCAGGGCGGCGAGCGCCTGCGGCTGACCTTCTCGAACCGGACGGGGCTGCTCGTCTCGGCCCGGGCACCGCGCCTGGCGCTCGCGTTCGAGTCCCCGGCCGCGTGGCGCGACCTCTCCGATCCCGCCGCGCCGGCGGAGGCGACGCTCGAGTGGCTGGGCTTGCCCACCGGTCCCGTTCCGGAGGCTTACGTCGGCGGCGGACGCGCGGCCGTGTCCCCCGAGCCGCCGGCGGCGCACTTCGAGCGGCGCGGCGGCGCCCTGATCGTGGCGGCGGTCCTCGCCGGGATCCCGGTGCGCCTCGCCGTCGACGCCGCGGCCGACGGCCCGGTCGCCGTCTCGCCGGAGCTCGCCGCGAGGCTCGCGCTCCCGTTTACCCCCGACGTGCTCGGCCGCGCCGTGGCCTCGGGCGTGCCGCTCTCGGTCGCCGGCGCGTCCTGGCCCGCTCTGTGGATCCAGCGCGCGCGGGAAACGCCCGCCGGCGCCGACGCCGTCGCGGGCGGCTGCCTGTTTCGCGAAACGGTCGTCGAGCTCGACCCCGTGGCGGGCGTTCTCCGGCTGCACGACCCCGCGCACCTCGCCACGCCGGAAGGCTACTTCCGCGTCGTCATCGACGACGACGGGGACCGGCCGGTCGCGATCGTCAGCCGCGGCAAGGCCGACCTTCGGCTGGCCGCCGGCAGCGACACCGGCGCGGCGGCGCTCGTCGTGGCCGACGCCAGCGCGGCGCGCGTGGGCATCTCCGGGGGCGAGGCCCGCGGTTTCGCCTGGGGACCGGTGCGGCTACCGCCGCTGCCCGTCCGGACTGCCGCGGCGGGATTCTTCCCCGACTGGGGCGACGACGGTCTGCTCGGTTATCCGCTGCTGCTGCGGTTTCACGTCTTCGTGAACATGCCGCAGCGCTGGATCTACCTCAAGCCCCTCGAGCGCTAGCGCGCTATCGCGCGCTTTCCCGGGCGGGCGCCAGCGGAATCTCCGTTTCGCAGCGCCCGCAGAGCAGATCGGTCTCGCCATCCAGCCAGCGCGTCTCGAGACGCAGCGCGGAGGCGCAGGTCGGACAGGTCAACACCATCGTGGTCGGCGGCATCTTGTCGGCCGTCCCCCTTCGCGCCGCGGCGTCCCGCCGGAAAGGATCGAAAGGGACAACGTTGTCGTGCTTCACCGTCGTTCCTCCTGTCCGAAATGCCGCTCCGGTTCGGAGGCGGCGTGGTCTTCGAGGGGGCGCGCGAGGGTCAGGCGCGCGGCACCGCCCCGGCTCGTGCGCCGGACGGCGGCGAGCGCCACCGAGATGACGAACAGGACGGCCCCCGTCGTCAGCAGGCTGGCGAAGACGGCGCGCACCGGCCGGGGCGCTTCCGCGAGATCGCGACCCCCGGCGCCGACGACGACGCCGCCCAGAAAAATACAGAGCACGGCGACGAGCAGCAGGCTCCGCGGCCGGTCGTCCGCGCGGCGCGCGGACTGGGACCACACGAGCTTCATGGAGTGCACCGGGGAGCGGGAAGAGCGGCGGGACGCGGCCCCCGCCGGATGGATGCGTTCGGAGCAAGGTCGAAATCCAATCGGCCCTCCGAAGCGTCCGGAGCCGGATTGGCGCGCGACGCGCCGCCTCCGTCCCCGTTTTCGACGTTCTCATTGTACCCGGCGCCCCGCACAGCGGCAACGGATTTATGCTTGCCGCGCCTTTCGGAAGGGAAGACATGAGACGAGGAACGATCCTGCTCGCGCTGTTCGTCTGCCTCGGCGCTTCGCCGGCGCCCGCGCCCGCCCCGCAACCTCCGCGAGGCTTCTACGCCGAGAACGTCGCCGAGGAGCAGAAAGTCGAGCACGCGTTTCGCGCCGTTCCCGACCCGGGCGTCGCGCGCGAGTCGATGAAGCGTCTCTCGGCGGCGCCGCACCACCTCGGATCCGCCGAAGGGGCGCGCAACGCGGAGTGGATCCTGGCGCGGTTCAAGGAGTGGGGGCTCGACGCGCACATCGAGACCTTCGAGGTCCTCTTTCCGACGCCGCGCGAGCGCGTGCTCGAGATGGTCTCGCCGGTGAAATTCCGGGCGTCGCTCGCCGAGACGCCGTTGAAGGACGACCCGACGTCGGGACAGACGGCCCAGCAGCTGCCGACCTTCAACGCCTTCTCGGCCGACGGCGAGGCCACCGCCCCGCTCGTCTACGTCAACTACGGCAACCCCGACGACTACGAGGTCCTCGAGAAAAACGGCGTCGACGTGCGCGGCAAGATCGTCATCGCGCGCTACGGCGGCGGCTGGCGGGGCATCAAGGTCAAGGTCGCCGGCGAAAAGGGCGCGCTCGCCTGCATCATCTATTCCGATCCGCGCGACGACGGCTACTTCGAAGGCGCGGTCTACCCGAAGGGGCCCTTCCGTCCCGAGCAGGGCGTTCAGCGCGGCAGCGTGGCCGACATGCCGCTGTACTCGGGCGATCCGCTGACGCCGGGGGTCGGCGCCACGCACGACGCGAAGCGTCTCGACCGCCGGGACGCGAAGACGATCACGAAGATCCCCGTCCTCCCGATTTCCTACGCCGACGCGAAACCCCTGCTCGCCGAGCTCGGCGGGCCCGTCGCGCCCGAGTCCTGGCGCGGCGCGCTGCCGATCACGTACCGGCTCGGCCCGGGACCGGCCACGGTGCACCTGAAAGCCGTCTTCGACTGGAACCTCGTGCCCGCTCGCGACGTCGTCGCGACGATCAAGGGCTCGGTCTGGCCGGACGAGTGGGTGATCCGCGGCAACCACCACGACGCCTGGGTCAACGGCGCGGAAGACCCGATCAGCGGGCTCGTCGCGCTGCTCGAGGAGGCCAGGGCTTACGGCGCGCTGCTCGAGAAGGGCTGGCACCCGAAGCGCACGATCGTGCTCTGCGCGTGGGACGGCGAGGAGGAGGGCCTCTTCGGTTCGACCGAGTGGGTCGAGACGCACGCCGACGAGCTCGCGTCCCGCGGCGTGGCCTACCTGAACAGCGACGGCAACGGCCGCGGCTTCCTGAACGTCGGCGGCTCGCCGGCCCTCGAGCCGGTGGTCGCGGGCGCAGCCGCCGAGGTGGAAGACCCCGAGAAGAAGATGTCGGTCCTCGCGCGGACGCGGCTCAAGAAGATCGCCGACGCCGCCAGGCCCGAGGACCGCCGCGAGGCGCGCGAGCACGCCGGCCTCCAGCTCGAGGCCCTCGGCTCGGGCTCGGACTTCACGCCGTTTCTCCAGCACGCCGGAATCGCGTCGCTCAACCTCGGCTTCGCCGGCGAAGACCAGGGCGGCATCTACCACTCGATCTACGACGACTTCAGCTGGTACACGCGCTTCGGGGACACGGACTTCGTTTACGCCCGCGTCCTCGCGCAGACGGCCGGCACGATGACGCTGCGCCTGGCCAACGCGGACGTGCTGCCGCTCGACTTCACGGCGGCGGCCAGCGCGATCGCCCGCTGGGTCAAGGAGGTCTCGGAGCTCGCCGACACGAAGCGCAAGGACACCGAGGAGAAGAACACGCAGATCGCGGAGAACCTGCCGTTTGCGGTGGCGGACCCGCGCAAGCCGTACGTCGCGCCGAAGAGCGAGGCTCCCGTGCCGTACTTCGACTTCTCCCCTCTGTACAACGCGTCGGACGCCCTGACCGCGGCGGCAGCGGCGTACGCCCGGGCGCTCGACGCGCAGTTCGAGCCCGGGGCGCCGAAGCTGTCGCCCGAACGCCTCGCGGCGCTGAACGCGGCGCTCCGCGGATTCGAGAAGAGCCTCACGCTCGAGGGCGGCCTGCCCGGCCGGCCGTGGTATCGCAATCTCGCCTACGCGCCCGGCGCTTACACCGGCTACTCGGTCAAGACGCTGCCGGCCGTGCGCGAAGCGATCGAGCAGAAGCGCTGGAGCGAGGTCAACGGCGCCTCGGCGCAGACGGGCAAGGCGATCCAGCAGGCGGCCGACCAGGTCAAGGCGGCGACGAAGCTGTTGTCGGGTTCCTAGAATGCCGCTCGCCGAGCGAGAGCGTTTCGCGCAGTCACCGAGCGAAACCACTCGCGCGGCGGGAGCCTGAGCGAAAGAGAGAGATCGGGCGGGCGGCGAACCGTCGCCCGGGGGGCCCCGCCGGCGGCGCAGATCTCGAGCCAGTGAAGGCGACGGTTACGGCGCCACTCCCCCGCCTCTCATCCTTTCGTAAATCTCCTGGCTGTCGGACTTGCCGAGCGCGATCGCGCAGGTGCCGTCGCACCGCGCGGTGACACGGCCGTCGGCGTCGTGGATCTCGGCGGCGGCGAAGACCAGGTTCAGGCCCGCGCGCACGAGGCGCGCCTCCGCGGCGATCCGGTCGCCGCGCGTCGGCCGGAAGAACGTCATGGAGAGGTTGACGGTCGCCGACCGCGTGTCCGGGCGGGTCAGCCAGCCCACGGTCCCGATGACGAGGTCGAACAGCCCGGCGAGCACGACGCCGTTGACCGCGTCCGTCCCGAGGCCGCCCCGGTGGACAGGCGTGACGGGGTCGATGACCGCCCGCACGCGGTCCACCCGGTCGAACTCGAGCCGCGCGCCGAAGTGCTTCATGGGCGGCGAGGCATTCCACATCTCGCCGAGGGCGCACAGGGACTCCAGCGTGGGGTAGGCGGGCGAAAAAGGCTGCCCTTCGAGGCTCATCCGGTCAATGCGCCTCCGGGGTCAGACCCCCCTTCACTTCAGCCCCTCGACCACGAAGAGGTCCGAGAGCAGCCGCGTGAAACAGTAGGCGTAGCCCTTGCCGTCGGGGGTGACGAGCACGTTCGAGATCCGCTCGACGCCGGACGGGTCGGCGGGAATGAGATCCTTCCAGGTCTCGCGCTTGCCGTTGGCGACTTCGAGGCGCGTCACACGGGCCGGCACGTCGCCCCGTTTCCAGAGATAGAGAAACCGCCCGTCCGGCGAAAAGCGCAGCGGGAACTCGCCGTCGGCGACGCCCGCGAATTCGCGCGGCGAGCCGCCGTCGACGGGGTAGATCGTGGCCTTGCGCTCGGGACCGATCGCGGCGACGGACTTCCCGTCCGGCGAGACCGCGAAGCCCGGCAGCGCCGCGACGATGCCCTCGGGCGAGATCGCCCGCGGCTTGTCGCCGTCGATCGACTGGACGTAGAGGCGGAGCCGGTGTCCCGGCTCGCTGCCCGCGAAGACGATCGTCTTGCTGTCGGGGAGCCAGGTCGCGGCCTGCTCGGGGCTGACCGAGCCCGTCGAGAGCTGCCGGCGGTCGCCCGTGCCGGTGGGCAGGAGGATGAAGGGCGAGTTGGGCGTGGGCAGCATCGACAGGGCCCACTTGCCGTCGGGGGATATCGCCATCGCGTTGCCCTCGCCGAGCCTCACGACCGGCGAACGGTCCGCCTTGCGGACGAAGACCGTGTAGTTGGCGCCGCCGGCCTCCCCCTCCTCGTCGAAGAGGAGCACGCCCGCGTCGGGCGTGAGGTCCGCGGCGAACGAGTAGTCGAGAAACGACATGTCGCGCTCGCGCGTGTCGCCCTGGAGCATCGCCAGGACGCCCACCCGCGGGCTCTCGCGCGTGAGCAGGACGTGGCCGCTGCGCGCCACGTCGTGGAGCTTCAACCCGCCGGGCACGCGCGTCACGACGCGGAGCTTGCCGGCGGGTGTGACGGCGTAGAGCGATCGGTTCGCGCCCGCCTCGGTCGCCGTGAACCAGACCTCCTCGCCGTTGGCCGACCACGCCAGGCCGCCCTCGCTCGCCCACTTCGACGTCAGCGTCGTCTTCTTGCCCGCCAGGTCGATCACGGCCACGGTGCCCGCGTCGTCGAGCGGGAAGGGATGGTCGAGGAACGCGATGCGGTCGGCCTTCGGCGACAGGCGCGCGTAGCTGACGTGGCCCGATGTCTCGTACAGGACCTTGCCCATCGGGAACTCGATCCGGGACTTCCCGCCGACGTCGCGCACGACCATCAGGTTCGACCCGTCCGGCGCCCAGTCGGCCTCCTGCACGCCTTCGGCGACGTCGCGCGGCGAGCCCCCGGTCAGCGCGGCGCGCGCGAGCGTGCCGGCGCAGACGCCCGGATGGTTCGACCGGCAGTCGATCGCGATCGCCATCTCGCCCGACGGCGAGATCGAGAGCAGGTTCGCGCTCGGGAGCTCCAGCGGGAGCGAGTCCGGGCTCGAGGGGTGCTTCAGGAAGAGCTTGAGCGGCGTTCCGTCCCAGGCCGCGCTGTAGACGATCGTCTGCCCGTCCGGCGCGAACCGCGCGGCGCGGATGGTTCCCGAGCCGAAGGTGATCTGCTGGTACGAGGGCGGCAGCGTCTTGACGAGGTTTTTCTGCAGGAGCATCCCGGCGCCGAGGGCGGCGAGGACCGCGATCGCCGCGGCGAGCGGCCCGATCCGGCGCCGCGATTCCGCCGCCGGGACCGCCGCGGCGGCGCCGGAAATCTCCCCGGAGACCGCCGAAGCCGCCTCGGACAGGTGCTCGCGGACGCCGCGCACGTCGCGCGCGAGGTCGCGCGTCGAGGCGTAGCGCTCGTCCGGGTCCTTCTGCAGGCAGCGCTCGACGATCCAGCGAAACGGTGCCGGGACCTTCGCGTTGACCTGGACGACGGGAGCCGTGTCCTCCCGAATGATCGCCGTCAGCGTCTCGGCCGTCGTGCCGCGCTGGAACGCGCGCTGGCCGGTCGCCATCTCGTAGTAGATCGAGCCCAGGGCGAACTGGTCGGAGCGGAAGTCGAGCGCCTTGCCGCTCGCCTGCTCGGGCGACATGTACCCGACGGTGCCGAGGACCGTTCCGGCCTGCGTCGCCTGCGCCGTCGGCAGGTTCGACGTGTCCTCGGGCTGCTCCTTCAGGAGCTTGGCGAGACCGAAGTCGAGGATCTTGACCGCGCCGTCCTTCGAGATCATCACGTTCTCGGGCTTCAGGTCGCGGTGGACGATGCCGGCCGCGTGGGCCTTGGCCAGGCCGTCGGCCATCTGGTACGCCAGATCGAGGAGCTTCTTCGTCGGCAGCGGGCCGCCGTGCAGCGTCTCGCGCAGCGTGCGGCCGTCGACGAACTCCATCGCGATGTAGACGGTCGGGCCGTCGACGCCGATGTCGTGAATCGTGACGATGTTCGGATGGTTCAGGGCCGAGGCCGCGCGCGCCTCCTGCTCGAAGCGCTTGCGCCGGTCGGTGTCGGCGGCGAACTCGGCGGCGAGCACCTTGATCGCGACCTCGCGGCCGAGCCGCGTGTCGCGCGCCCTATAAACCTCTCCCATCCCGCCCGCCCCGAGAGGCGAGAGAACCTCGAAGGGGCCCAGCTTCGTCCCGCTTGCGATCGTCATTCCTGGAACCGCGAGGATTCTAACCGTAGAATCGCGCCACCTCGACCGGAAGGATTTCGATGAGATTCAGAATTGCCGCGCTGCTCTTCTCTGTCGGCGCTTCGGCCGCGTTCGCGGCCGCGCCGCCGCCCCCCCCGCCCGTCGCCGTGAAGGCCGGCCGGCTGATCGACACGAAGTCGGGAACGGTCGTGCCCGGAGCGGTGATCCTCATCGAGAACGGCCGCGTCAAGGCGGTCGGCCCGTCGGTCGCGATCCCGGCCGGGGCGACGGTGATCGACCTCTCCGGGCTGACGGTCCTGCCCGGCCTCTTCGACTGTCACACGCACCTCGTCGGCGACTACGTCAACGACAAGGACCCCCTCTCGGACCTGAAAAAGAGCGCCGCCGACCGCGCCTTCGAGTCCGTTCCGAACGCCCGCGCCACGCTCGACGCCGGTTTCACGACGGTGCGGGACGTCGGGACCTACCGCGCCTTCGTGGATGTCGCGCTGCGCGACGCCATCGCCCGGGGCGACTTTCCCGGTCCCCGGATGTTCGTCGCGGGCGCGTACCTGACGATCACGGGCGGCGGCGGCGCGATCACGGGCTTCGCGCCCGACGTCGCGCTCCCCTGGGACCTCCGCTTCGGCGTCGCCGACGGCGTCGACCAGGTGCGCCAGCGCGTGCGCGACATCGCCCAGCACGACGTGGACGTCATCAAGGTCCTGGCCACCGGCGCCTTCCTCACGCACGGCTCGAACCCGCACGCGATCGAGTACACGGGCGAGGAGATCCGCGCCGCCGTCGAGGAGGCGAGCCACAAGGGCCTGAAGGTCGCCGCGCACGCCCACTCGACGGAAGGCATCAAGCTCGCCGTGAAGGCGGGCGTGGCGTCGATCGAGCACGGAACCTACCTCGACGACGAAGGCATCCGCCTGATGAAGGAGCACGGGACCTACCTCGTGGCCGACATCTACGACGCGGAGTGGATCCGACAGGGCGCGGCCGCGGGCTATCCCCAGGACTTCGCCGAAAAACAGCCCGAGGGCGACGAGCTCCAGCGCCAGGCGTTCCGGAAGGCCGTCGAGGCCGGGGTCAGGATCGCCTTCGGCACCGACGTCAGCAACTTCCCGCACGGCCTGAACGCCCGCCAGTTCGCCTGGCAGGTCAAGTACGGCCAGACGCCGATGCAGGCGATCCAGTCCGCGACGGTGGGCGCCTCGGACCTGGTCGGCCGCGGCAACGACGCCGGCTCGCTCGAGCCGGGGAAGCGGGCCGACCTCATCGCCGTCAAGGGTGATCCGCTCGCCGACGTCCGGGCCCTCGAGAGCGTGGCCTTCGTCATGAAGGACGGGAAAATCTACAAGGACGCGCGCTGACGCCTGCTAGAGTGCGGGACCGGACGCGAGAGCGCGCCGCGGGGAGGTCGCCATGCCGAAGTTCGTCATCGAGAGAGAGATCCCGGGGGCGGGCCAGCTCTCGGACGCCGAGATCCAGGCGGTGTCCCGCAAGTCCGTCGAAGTGCTGCGCGGACTCGGCCCCGAGATCCAGTGGCTTCACTCCTACGTCACGGGCGACAAGGTGTACTGCGTCTACCTGAGCCCGGACGAGGAGACGCTCCAGGAGCACGCGAAGAAGGTCGGCATTCCGGCCAGCCGCATCTCCGCGGTGCGGCGGCTCATCGACCCGACCAGCGGCGAATAGCCAGCCGGCTCAGGCGCCGCGCGGCGGCAGCGCGAGCGCGATCGCCTGGTCGACCGGCATCGCCCAACCCTGCATCCAGGCGGCCGCGCCGTCCCCGTCGCTCAACCCGCGGCGCGCCGCCGCGAGGGCCGCTTCGAGCGCGACGCGCTCGCCGCGCGGCAGGGGCGTCCCCAGGGCCTGGCGCAGCGCCCCGGCGGCGCCGGCCAGACGCAGCGCGGCGTGCGGCTCGCCCTCGCTCGCCGCGCAGCCGGCGAAGCCCTCGAGCAGGCGCGCGATGCCGCGCTTGTGCCCGAGGTCGCGGAAGATGCCGAGGCTCTCGCCGTAGAGGGCGCGCGCCCGGGCAAAATCCGAGCGGTCGCGGGCGAGGTTGCCGAGGTCGGCCAGCGTGCCGGCGATGCCCCAGGGGTCGCCGATCTCGCGGAACTCGGCGAGGCTCTTCTCGCACAGGGCCTGCGCCGCGCCGGCGTCGCCCCGCTCGCGCGCCACCGCGCCCTGGTGGTCGAGCGCCCAGGCCGCTCCGGTCCGGTCGCCGAGCTCGCGAAAGATCGACAGGCTCTCCTCGTGAAACGCGTGGGCGCGGTCGAAGTCGCCCAGGGCGGTCGCGGCCATCGCCAGGTTGCTCAGCGAGCGCGCCACCGCCGCGCGGTCGCCGAGCTCCCTCCAGAGTCCGGCGTTCTCCTCGAAGAGCGCCGCGGCCGCCGCCGCTTCTCCGCGCTCGAGCGCCGTGACCGCGAGCGCGTTGCGCGACACCGCGATGCCCCAGGCGTCGCCCCGTTCCTGCTCGATCGCGAGCGCCTCCTCGAGCGCCGGCAGCGACGCCGCGGCATCGCCCTGCTCGGCGGCGAGGACGCCGGCGGCGAAGAGCGCCCGCGCGCGCGCCTTCGTCCGCGCCGACGCGTCGGGCAGCGCGAGGAGCTTGCGAAGCCGCTCGCGCCCCTCCGCGAGATGCTCCCGCATCTCCCAGCAGCGGAAGAGCGCCGCGCCCAGGCGCAGGCCCCAGTCCGCGTTGCCTTCGCGCGTCAGGTAGTCGAGGGCCGCCCGGAAGTTGTCGTGCTCGCTCTCGAAGCGCTCGAGAAACGCCGTGGGCCCCGTTTCGGGGCCCTCGGTCACCTGCTCTTCGGCCAGGACGAGGCAGTAGGCCGCGTGAGCCCGGCGCATCAGCGGTTCGTCGCCGCTCGCGACGAGCTGTTCGAGGGCGTACTCGCGGATCGTCTCGAGCATCGTGAAGCGCGGTTCGCCGCCCGAGCGCTCGGCGCGCTGGAGAAGGCTCCGGTCCACCATCGCTTCCATGCCGCCGAGCACGTCCATCCCGAGATCGTCCTTCGCGTTGCACACGGCTTCCGCGGCCTCGAGCGTGCAGCCGCCGGCGAAGACCGCGAGGCGCCGGAACAGCTTCTGCTCGGCGGGGTCGAGCAGCTCGTGGCTCCAGTCGATCGCGCCCCGCAGCGTCTGCTGCCGCGCCGGCAGGTCGCGCGCGCCGCCGGTCAGCAGCTGCAGCCGCTTCTCCAGGCGCACGCGGATCGCGGACGGCGGCAGCAGGCGAACGCGCGAGGCCGCGAGCTCGATCGCGAGGGGCAGGCCGTCCAGCCGCGCGCAGATCTCCGCGATCGTCGCCGCGTTCTCGGCCGTGACCGCAAAATCGGGGCGCACCGCGGCCGCCCGCTGCGCGAAGAGCGCGACGGCCTCGGAGGCGAGCGCCGCCTCGGGCGTCACCGCGGCGCGAGCGTCGGGCAGCCCGAGCGCCGGCACGGGGAACTCGTGCTCCCCGTAGACGTGGAGCGGCGAACGGCTCGTCACCAGGAGCTTCACGCCCGGACCCGCGGCGACGACGTCCGCCATCAGCGGCGCCGCCTCGATCAGGTGCTCGAACCCGTCGACGACGAGCAGCGTCGGCGTGCGGGCCGAACGGCGCAGGTGCTCCATCAGGCTCTCGGTCGGCGAGAGGCGGCCGCTCTCGCGGACGCCGAGCGCGCGCCCCATCGCCATGGGGATCAGGCCGGCGTCGCCGACGGTGGTGAGGGAGAGGTAGTGAGCGCCTCCGGGGAAGCGGGTGGACGACGCCGCGGCGACCTCGAGCGCGAGGCGGCTCTTGCCGATGCCGCCGGGGCCGGTCAGCGTCAACAGGCGGACGTCCTCGCGCACGAGCAGCGCCCCGACCGCCGCGCGTTCCCGCTCGCGCCCGACGAATCGGGTGCGCGGCGCCGGCAGCTCGGAGGGCCGGCTTTCGCTCGGACCCGCCGGCGCCGGGGCGTCGACCACCCGCTCGCGCACGTTGGCGATGTCCCGAGCGAGGTCGCGGGTCGACTCGTACCGGCCCTCCGGGTCCTTGGCCAGGCAGCGCTCGACGATCCAGCACAGCGGCGCGGGGACGCGGGCGTCGAGCGAGCCGATCGGCGTCGGTTCCTCGCGGATGATCGCCGTCAGCGTCTCTGCCGAGGTCGCGGCCCGGAAGGGCCGCCGGCCCGTGACCATCTCGTAGAGAACCGATCCGAACGCGAACTGGTCGGAGCGAAAATCGACCGGCGCGCCGCTCGCCTGTTCCGGCGACATGTAAGCGATCGTGCCGAGGATGACCCCCGAGCCCGTCCTCGGTCCTCCCATCGTCGGCGCCGACGTGACGTCCTCGCGCTTCGCGAGGGCCAGCTTGGCCAGGCCGAAGTCGAGGATCTTCACGAAGCCGTCGCGGGACACCATCAGGTTCTCGGGCTTCAAGTCCCGGTGGACGATGCCGGCGGCGTGCGCCTTGGCGAGGCCCTCGGCGATCTGGAGCGCGACCTGGAGCACGCGGCGCGGCGGAAGCGGCCCCGAGGCGACCATCTGGCCCACCGTCTCGCCTTCGACGAGTTCCATCGCGATGTAGGACACCCCATCCTCGCTGCCGATCTCGTAGATCGTCACGATGTTCGGGTGGTTGAGGGCCGAAGCCGAGCGCGCCTCCTGCTCGAATCGCGCCAGCCGTTCGGTGTCCGCCGCGAAGCCGCGCGGCAGCACCTTCAGCGCGACCTCGCGGCCGAGCCGGGCATCCCGCGCCCGATAAACCTCCCCCATGCCTCCCGCGCCCAAAGGAGACAGCACCTCGTAGGGACCGAGCTTCGTGCCCGCCGGAAGGGTCATGATCGCCCGCCGCGTGACGAAGCCTCGCGAGCTCGGGCGAGCGCCGGGGTAGCGCCGATCCCGGGCGAGTGAAGGCGGCGTGCGAGGGTCATGAGAGAGGACGGGATTCTATCGTCCGCGCTTGCGCCGCTGTGCGAAACTGGCCGCTCCTCAGGAGGTTCTCATGGATCTGAAGTCGCTCCAGCGGCCCTTCAAGGACCGCTACCGCAGCGATCCCGCGAGCTCCCGGATCACGCTCCGGGCCGGCGGCGGCCGGACCGAGACGCCGCTGACGTGCTCGGTCGACATCGGCCGCGCGGTCTACGCGGCACAGGCGCACGCCGGCACCGGCGGCCCCGGCACGGGCGCGTGTTCCGGGGACCTGCTGCTCGGAGCGCTGGCCGCCTGCGCCCAGATCACCTGCCAGCTCGTCGCCGAGGCGCTCGGAATCGCCGCCGATCGCATCGCCGTCTCCGTCGAGGGAGATCTCGACCTGCGCGGCACTCTCGGCGTGTCCCGGGAGGTGCCCGTCGGGTTCGAAGACATCCGCGTCCGCTTCGACATCAGCGCGCCCAACGCCACCGCCGAGCAGTTGAGGGTTCTGCGCGAGAAGACCGAGCAGTACTGCGTCGTGCTCCAGACGCTGACCCGGCCGCCCGCCATCCGCTCCGACTGGGGCCCGGCGGCGTGACCGACCCGCCGGAATCGTCCTCCTTTTCTGGTCGCCCGTCCCGAAAATGTGAATTTTCGTCGCCAAACCGGCGGCAGACGCCGGCCGTCCGCGTATGTACGAAGCAGCCCATGCGCCTGCTCCTCTCCTTCGTCCTGGCCGCCGCAGCCGCCGCCCCGGCCGCCCTCGCGCAGGAGCCCGCGGACCGGCGGGGGGCCGTGCAGGAGGAGGCGCTCGTCGAGCGCGTCGTCATTGACGCGCACGTCACGGGGCCGGACGGCTCGGCGATCCCGTCGCTGACGCCAGCGGACTTTCTCGTGAAGGTCGACGGGAAGCCCGTCCCGCTCGAGTCGGTCGACTGGCTTCCCGCCGGAACGCCCGAGGTCGACAAGGGGGCTCTCGAGGCGCTCGATCCGTCCGGCGCGGCGGCGGCGTCGCCGGACGTGGCGCCGGGCCGCGTCATCGTCCTCTTCTTCGAGACGGACCACGACCCCTCGCGCCTGCTCGGCCTGCTCCGCATGAACGCGCAGGCGCGGAAGTTCCTCGCGACCCTCGATCCCACCGACCGCGTCGCGGTCGTGTCCTACGACACGCACCTGAAGCTGCGCCAGGATTTCACGAGCGACCGCGCGAAGCTCGAGCGGGCCGTTCACGCGGCGATCCGCCGCAACGACGCCGCCGCTCCCGATCCCGAAAGCCAGCCGTCGCTCGCCAAACGCCTCGACCCGGAAGAGTCCCGCCGCTGCGCCACACCCGAGCGCGCCCTCGAGCTCGTCGCCCGAGCGCTCAAGGAAATTCCCGGGGGCAAGTCGATGCTCTTCTTCGGCTGGGGCCTCGGCACCGTCGGCGGCTTGAGCGGGCCCAACGCGAGCGAGCAGGCCGCCTGGGCGGACGCGATGACGCGCATGGCGGAGGCTCGCGTCAACATCTTCACCCTCGACGTCACGGACGCCGATTACCACTCGCTCGAGGGCTCGATCGAACAGATCGCCGACCTGACGGGGGGCCGCTACGAGAAGACGCACCTCTTCCCGGATCTCGCGATGGAGCGCGTCAAACGCGCGATCTCCGGCCGCTACGTCCTCGTCTTCGTCAAGCCGAAGGGCCCGCGGGGCGAGCACACGATCGAGGTCGCCCTCGCCGGGCGCAAGGGCCGCGTCTACGCGCGGCAGTACTACCTCGACTGAGGCCTAGCGCCGCAGCAGCTGCGCCCGATTCTCGCTCTCGGTCGCGAGGCCCTCGGTCTGGAGGAATGCCTTCGCGTTCGCGTCGTCCTTCAGGAACGCCTCCCAGAACGCGAGCGTGGCGGCGCGCACGTCCTTGAAGATCGCCACTTCGAGATCCGCCGAGACGGGCTTCTTCGGCGTGCTCGCGGGCAGCGGCGCCCCGGGTTCCGCGGAGACGCCGGTCAGGGTCAGGTGGCTCGCGCCCTGGATGAACACGGCGTACTTGTTGCCCGGCGCCGACAGCTGATACGAGTCCAGCCGCCACGACGCGTCCTGGTTCTTGATGCCGGGATCGCGCGTGCCGGTCACGACCATCAGCGGCCGCTCGACGGCGGTCCACGACTTCTCGGTCAGCCCCTGCTGGCCGCGCCCGGGCGGCGACAGCAGCAGGAACGCCCTGGGGATCGGATCGGCGAAGCTCTTCGCCCTGTCTTTCCTCGACACGTCGACGGTCGCCCCGGCGAGCAGCATCGCCGCGAAGGCGCCGAAGGACTGCCCGCCCACGCCCACGCGCGTCTCGTCGAGCTTTCCCGCGAGCGCCGGGATCCTCGCTTCGACGGCGCCCGTTGCGGCGACGATGAACGCCAGATCCCGCACGCGGCTTTCCCACGTCTTCGGATCGGACACCCCGTCGCCCGCCGGCTCGCGCGCGCTCTCGGCGGCCGGATCCTTCGCGGCGGCCGCCGCGCCGTCGGCATGCGTCGGCGCGAGCACGACGAAGCCGTGCGTGGCCCAGAAACGGGCGAGCGCGTCGTAGGTCTTCGCCGCGCCGCCCGCGCCGTGCGAGAAGACGATCACGGGGAAGCGCCCGTCGCCGTCGGGGTACGTGACCCGCACCGGCACGTCGCGGTTGCGCGACGAATCGCGCAGGATGACCTCGGCGTCCCGCACGACCGCGAGGCCGCTCTTGGCGAGCTCGGCGGCGGGCGGCGGCGCGGGCGGAGCCGGCGCGGGGGCCGGAGCGGGCTTGGACGCGCACGCCGCGCCGGCGCCGACCGCGGCAACGAGGACCAGACGAGCGCCGAGCGTTCTCATGGCCTGTAGACGAGCGCAGCATATCCGCGGCCGGCCCGAATGTGGGGCTCGTCGCTGACGATCCATCCGCCCCCGGCGCGAAACGTGACGTTCCGGCCGAACTCCGGGGGAACGAGCCGGTCGAGCCGCACCTCCGCGCCGACGACGCGCACCGGATCGGGACGGAGACCGCTCCAGGCGCGCAGCCACTCGGCGTACAGCACGACGGGCACGCCCGCGCTCTCGACTTCCGCGCGATACGTTTCCATCCGCCGACCGAACTGGACGTCGGCGGGAAGCGCGAGGCTTAACACTCTGTTCAGGTCGAGACCCGGCGGCAGAATCGCGTTCGGCGCGCCCCCGACGGACCAGAGGTCGAACGGCGACGGCGTGCCTCCCGTCTCGCCGTACCGCGCCGCCGCCGACAGCGTCGCCACGGGCAGGATCCCGAGGAGCCGCCCGCCGGCCGACCACTGGCTCCAGCCCGAGCCGCCCGTCTGCCCCAGCACTCCCGACGCCTCGGCGTCGACGCCGAAGCCCGACCGGCCGCGCGTGCGGCGAAACGCCGCTTTCACCGCGGCCATGCCGAGCCCTCGCGTGAACGCGCGGCCGTCGGCGAACGCCTCGACGCGCGTGCCTCCCCCGCCGGCCCTCGCCTCGATCCGGCCCCACACGAACGGCCGCGACCAGACGGCATCGGCGAAACCGCCCCACCGCTCCTCGTCGAACGCGGGCCTCGGCGCGAGCCCCTGATTGCCCGGCTTCTCGATCGCCGAGAAGAGCTGCGCGGACAGCGTCACCGGCAGGCCCCGATAGGCCGCCGCGGCGGTGCCGCCCCGCGGTCCGATGGCGTCCCCCATCGAGCCCGCGGCGAGGTAGTGCAGCCGCCCGAGCACGTCGCCGCCATCGACGCCGACCTGCACCGCGTTGCCCGACGGCGCGAAAACGAAGTCGAGGAGCGGCCGGATCGCCTGCGTTCGCCAGAGGTCGTACGAGCCCGGCGCCGACACGGCTCCCGACGCCCGGGGAGCCGCCTCGGCCGCCGCGCGCGTCGGCGCCGGGAACGCGTCGGCCGGCGCCGGCGCGGTGGCGTCGAGCGCGAGGCGCCGGATCGAGACGCCGCGCGCGCCAAAATCGAGGAAGAAGATCGCCCGCCCGTCCGGCGTCGGCGCCGGATCGAACGCGCCGCCGGTCACGCGCGTCAGCGCCACGGCCGGCGCGCCGCTGTCCGGCTCGGCCGACACGACCGTCCAGACCCCGCCGAGGGCCGCCGTCGCGTAGAGCCTCGACCCGTCGGGACTCCACGCCGGCGCCCCGACGGGCGCGCCGGCGAGCGCGACCTCCCGCGCGTCGCCTCCCTCGGCCGGCAGCGTGACGAGCCGCCACCGTCCCGCCGCGTGCAGCAGGGCCGCGATCCGCCGGCCGTCGGGAGACGCGCGGGGGTGGCTCCAGACGGGCCAGTCCTCCTCGACGGGAAGGCGCGCCGCGATCGAACGGCAGGAGCCCGTCGCGAGATCCACGCGGGCGAGCTCGGACCTTCCGAAGCGCGCCCGCGTCGCCACCGCCCACGCAGCGCTCGGCGAGGGATCGGCATCGCGCACGTCCTCGCCGCGCGTGACGCGCTCGACCGCGCTGCTCTCGTAGCGCCAGCGATACAGATCCCAGCGCAGCCGGCCTTCGGCGTCCGGCGCGCGGCGCGCGAAGAAGAGGGAGCGGCCGTCGGGCGAAAACCGCGGGTCCGCGGCCGAAAACCCGTCCGCGCGCGGCAGCGTCCAGCGCGCGTCGCCGCCTCCGGCGTCGGCCCCCCGGATCTCGAGGAAGCTCCGCCGCGGCGTGGGGTCCCGGCGGACGACGAGCCACGCGCCATCGGGCGACACGGCGAGGGCGGACGCGCCGCCGTCGAGCTTCTGCCGGAGCTCGCCCGGGGCGAGAACGGAATCGCGAAGGCGCGCGGCCGCGTCCCGCGCGCCCGCCGCCGTCTCGTCGCGAAAGCGCTCGTAGAGGTTCCCGGGCGCATCGCCGAACACGGCGCGGAACGCCGAGCCGAAGGAGCTCCCGCCGGCGAGGAGCTCCCAGAGCCGCGTCAGCGCCGGTGCGCCCGCGCGGCCGGCGAGCCATTCGAGATAGGCCGAGCCGACGAGATACGCGATCGACCCGCCGAGCCACGTGTCGGTCCCGTCGAGGGCGGCGTACTTCGGCAGCGCGTCTTCGAGACCGAGCTGTCGGAGCACCATCGCGCGGTACGCCGAGCCGGGCCGGCCCGTCCCCGTCAGCGCGCCCTCGACGAGCGTCGCATAGCCCTCGGTCACCCACCGCGGGCATTCGACGGCCAGCGGTCCGAACGGCGCGGGCGAAACGCGCAGCGCCAGGGCGAGCAGGCCGCGGCCCGGCCGCGCCAGGTGCGCGACGTGAGCGGTCTCGTGCGTCGCGACGATCTCCATCCAGTCGCCGTACTCCCCGATCATCGATTCGGAATCGGGCGCCGAAGTCCAGAGGCGCACCTCCGGGCGGTCGAGGTACGGGATTGCCTCCCCGTTGGCGTCGGCCGCCGGGTCGGAGACGATCACCTCGACCCGCCGCGCGGGCGCGCTGCCGACGTAGGCGGTCACGCGCGCGTGAATCCCTTCGAGGGCCCCGGCCGCGCGCCGGGCCCAGGCCTCGAACGGCGCCGGGTAGTGGACGCGGAAGTGCTCGGTCTCGACCGTCCGCCAGTCGGCCGACGGCCCCTGCGCCCGCCCCGTGGCGGCGGACAGCAGCAACGCCCCGACGACGAGGACCCGCGGCATCGGTTCGGGAGGCTATCAGCGCGAAACCTCCGGTCCGGGCCGGCGTCTCTCCTCGCGACAGGAGGACTCATGAGACCGTCCGCCCTCACGCCGATCCTGCTCGCGACCCTGCTGCTCGCGCCCGCGACGCCCGCGCTCCTCGCCCAGACGCCCGCCGCGCCTCCGGCTCCGCCCGCGGCGCCCGAGGCCGCGCCGGAAGCGCCGGAGCCCCCGGAGCCCGCGACGCCGCCCGAGGCGCCCCGCGCCCGGCGGAAAAAGATCGTCGTGGCCTCTCCCGAGAAAGACATCGTCGTCGACGGCGACCGCGTCTTCATCTCGGGCGACGACGACGAGCTCGAGGACTTCGCGGACCTCGACGGCTTCGACGGCCATCCCTTCGCGTTCCGCGAACACGGCCTCGCGGGCGGCGGCTTCATCGGCGTTGAGCCGGTCGAGATGACTCCGGACCTGCGGCAGCACTTCGGCGCTCCCAAGGACGCCGGCGTCTTCGTCGGCTCGGTCGAGGCCGGCGGTCCGGCCGCGAAGGCGGGCCTTCAGGTCGGCGACATCGTGACCCGCGTCGACGGCGACCGGATCGGCTCGACCCGCGCGCTGGTGCGCGCGATCCGCCACAAGAAGGGCGGCGAGACCGTCTCCGTCGAGATCCTCCGCAACCGCGCGGCGAAGAGCCTCACCGTCATCGTCGCGGAGCGGAAGGACCAGGAGGTGCGCGTCGGCGAGCTGCGCGACAAGCGCCGCGGCCGGGACTGGAACTGGGCCTGGAAGACCTTCGCGCCGCCGCAAGATCTCCCGCCCGACTTCGAGCAGCGGCTCGACGACATGGAGAAGAAGTTGAGGGAGCTCGAGGGCCGGCTGCCGAGCAGCCACTAGCCCGCGGGATCTGATAGAACACCCCCAGCGACAGGGGGGTGCGCGTGAGTCAGCAGCCGGGTTCCCACCCGCACGGGGCCGAGCTCGCCCGCGAGCTCGGCCTGTTCGACGCGATCAACCTCGTGATCGGCACGATCATCGGCTCGGGCATCTTCCTGGTGCCCTCGGAGATCGCCCGCGCCGTGTGGACGCCGGGCTGGATGCTCGCCGTCTGGGTGATCGGCGGCGTCCTCACGATGCTCGGCGCGCTCTCGCTCGCCGAGCTCGGCGCCGCGATGCCGGAAGCGGGCGGCATCTACAGCTTCATCACGCGGGCCTTCGGACGGCTGCCGGGGTTCCTCTGCGGATGG
>Ga0335071_10000515_pt1 | contig 42792 bp, 48 predicted proteins | sample Lox_Sample_15_FD_206724 | JGI IMG/M metagenome (GOLD analysis project Ga0335071, IMG submission 206724) | Soil microbial communities from Loxahatchee National Wildlife Refuge, Florida, United States - Lox_Sample_1.5 | ecosystem: Environmental > Terrestrial > Soil > Wetlands | place: USA... | reverse complement strand
TTCTTCGACGGCGTCGTCAGTGAGCAGGGAATCACCGACACGACGCTGCTGCAGCCCGACGGCCTTCACCCCAACGCGCAAGGCGTCGGCGTGATCGTCGGCCGCATCGGGCCCCGGGTGGCACGATTCATCGACGGCGGCCCAATCAAGGACGGGCACGCCGCCAACTAGCGCCGTTCTCCGCGGCGATCGATCGCCGCGGAGAACCAAGCTCAGCCGGTTGGAAACCCCGGCAGTGCCGGGGTTTCGGCAGGACGCTTAGTAGCGCGGTCCGCGACCGCCGCCACCGAAGCCGCCGCCGCCACCACCGCCGCCGCGCGGGCCACGGCCGAAGCCGCCACCCCCGCCCGGACCACGGCCGCCGCCGCCACCGCCCATCGGGCGCTCGCGCGCCTCGTTGACCGTCAGCGGACGACCGTTCAGCGGATGCCCGTTGAGCGCCGCCGTGGCCTTGCTGGCCGAATCATCGGTGTCGAACTCGACGAAGCCGAAGCCGCGCGACTGGTTGGTGGCCCGGTCGACGATCACCTGCGCCGAGGTCACGTTCCCGTGTGCGGCAAACAGCTCTTCGAGCTGCTGCGACGTGTACGAATAGGGCAGATTGCCCACATACAGTTTCTTACCCATTACCCTCTATCCTTTCCAAACTGGCGCGCCATTCGCTGGCCGGACGACGCGCCTGCTCTCCTCCGCCGAACCCGACGTGAAAAACCGGCAGATACCCGCAGACGCGCGAACGCAATCCGCCCGTCTGGCAGATTGCACTTCGCCCGTTGAGGGCAGCCGCAAATTTTTCGATCATCGAGCCCGAACGCGCCGAAGAAACCTAGACGACCTTGTCCTTACGCCGGACAACCAGCCCGCGAAACGGTAGGGCTGGCATTTACCGACCTGATAAGAAACGCGGCGCGGGCGTCAAACCAACTCTCGGGCCAAAGACGCTTGAGCAGCGGACACTATCCTGCGGGTTCCTGTCGTTTATGGACAACGACCAAACCCGCCCGACCTTATCGGCATCGGCATATATAGACTTTGTGCGATGCGAATCCAAGGGGCGCGTTAACACTTATAAACGTGGCATAGACCCATAAATTTCTTCATAAATCTGACGCGAAAGGAGCTTTCTCGATGGCCGGAAGCGGTCCGCAGGTAAACTTTGCTGCGGCGCATGCACGAGGCGAGACGGGCACCGACTGGGGCCGCCTGGCGCTCGACTGCGTGAGCCAGCTGGGGCCGGCCGCCGATCGTGCCGACCTCGGCTTCCTTTACGTAACCGACGCTCTCGCGGCCCATCTGCCGAAGATCGTCGCCTTGTTGCGCCAGTCGACAGGCGTGAAGACCTGGACCGGCAGCGTGGGCGTCGGCATCGCGGCGACCGGGGCTGAATATTTCGATTGTCCCGCGATGGCGGTCCTTGTCGCCTCGTTGCCGAAGGACGCCTGGCGCCTGATCCCCAACCTCGAACGTGACGATCCGGAGGCCGCAGGGGCGGCGCTTGCGGCGGTGAAACAATGGGTGGACGCGCAGCCGAGCGGACCGTTGACCGGGCCGCCGTTTGGCGTCGTGCATGCCGATCCGCGCAATCCTGAGCTGCCGCGGCTCGTCACCGGTCTCGCCGATGCGGTGTCCGGATTCCTGGTCGGCGGGCTTGCGTCCTCGCGCGGCGCCATGGATCAGGTGGCGGGCGAGGTCGTGCGCGGCGGCGTCTCGGGCGTGCTCTTCGCGCCCCATGTGGCGATTGCGACGGGTCTGTCGCAAGGCTGCTCGCCGATCGGGCCGGTGCGCACCGTGACCGCGGCGCGCCAGAACGTGCTGTTCGAGATCGACGGCCGGCCGGCGCTCGAGGTGTTCAAGAGCGACATCGGCGAGGTGCTGGCGCGCCAGCTCGAAAAGGTCGCTGGCTACATCCACGCGGCGTTCCCCGTGACCGGCGATGACACGGGCGATTATCTCGTGCGCAACCTCATCGGCATCGATCCCGAGCGCGGCTGGCTCGCGGTCGGCGAGCAGGTGTCGCCCGGCGACCGCATCCTGTTCGTGCGCCGCGACCGCGCCGCGGCCGAGGAGGACCTCGTGCGCATGATCCGCCGGCTGAAGCGCGGCGCCGCGGCCGCGCCCAAGGCCGGCCTGTACTTCTCCTGCGTCGCGCGCGGCCCGAACATGTTCGGACCGGATTCGGCCGAGCTGGGAATCCTGCGGCGCGAGCTGGGCGATCTTCCGCTCGTCGGCATGTTCTGCAACGGCGAGATCTCGAAAAACCGGCTTTACGGCTATACAGGCGTGCTCACCTTGTTCTTGTGACCAATCGGTTACGGTCCGGCCGCTCGCTTGCCCCCGAGTCGCGAATCGGTTAGACCGAAAAGACCAAGAGGGGCCTATGGTTCGCCTGTTTGTCGGCGTCGAGTTGCCCGAGGACGTACGCGAGCGTCTGGCCTCCCTGTGCGCCGGTGTCCCTGGGGCCCGCTGGGTATCCCCCGAAAACATGCATCTCACCTTGCGCTTCATCGGCGAGGTGGACGGCCACGAGGCCGACGACATCTACCACGCGCTCGCCGCGGTGCGGCCGCGCACGTTCGACATTTCGCTGACCGGCGTCGGACATTTCGGCAACGGCGACGAGGTGCGGGCCCTGTGGGTCGGCGTCGAGCGCAACGCCGAGCTCGTGGCGTTGCGCGACCGCGTCGAATCGGCGCTGGTGCGCGTCGGCCTGCCGCCGGAGGGCCGGCGCTTTACGCCGCACGTTACGCTCGCGCGGCTGCGGGACACGCCGCTGCACCGCGTCTCCGCGTTCCTTTGCCACAATTCCCTGTTCCGGGCCGGGCCGATCACGGTCGACCACTTCACGCTCTTCTCGAGCTTCCTTCAGGGCTCGGGGCCCATCTACACCGCCGAGGCGGACTACCTGCTCCAGCCCGCGACGGTCTGAGGCGTTCAGCGCCGCAGGATGTCGTAGACGTGCCGGGTGAGCTGGCGGCGGCCGCCGCGCGCCGGAAAGTTTCGCTCGACCGTTCCGGCGACGGTGAAGCCGGCCTTGGCCAGGACGCGCTCCGAGGCCGGGTTGTTGGGAAACGTGTCGGCATGTAGCCGCTGGACCCCGATCAGGCGCGCGTACTCGACGAGCGAACGGATCGCCTCCGTGGCATAACCCTGGGTGCGAAAGCCTGCGCCGATCCAGTAGCCCATCTCGGGCATGTCGGCCGGTCCGCCGAAGCCGGCGATGCCGAGAAATTCGCCGTCGCTGCGCCGGAGGATGGCGAACACGTAGCCACCCGGCCCCAGCCGCGCCTCGATCCATTCGCGCGCCGCATCCTCCGTGCACGGGTCGGGCATCTGCGCCATCTGGCGTACCGCTTCCGGGTCCGGCCCGAGCAGGCGGGCGAAGTGCACCGCGTCGCTTGCGGCCAGCGGGCGCAGGATCAGGCGTTTGGTCTCGATGTGCTTCGACATGTCTCAGAAGCCGTAGCGGGCAAGTGTGCGGTCGACCTGTGCCACATAGGCGCCGCCGAACAGCCGGACATGCACCAGAAGCGGATAGAGATTATAGAGGTCTCGCCGCTCTTCGAAGAAGCCCGGCCGTAACGTCCGGCGTTCCCCATAGCTGGAAAAGAACCGCTCGCCCACGCTGCCGAACAGGGTCATGAAGGCGAGCTCGATCTCGGGATCGGCGAAGTAAAGGGCCGGATCGATGAGCCCGACGATGTGGGGGCCGCGGCCCAAAATGTTGCCGGCCCACAAATCCCCATGGATCAGGGCGGGGGCCGCGTCGTTGCCGATCCAGCGATCGAGCCGGCCGCCCAGCGCCTCGAGGCGCGTCATCAGCGGTTGCGGCAGCATTCCAGCGGCCAGCGCTGCGCGTCCCATCGCGAGCAGGCGGTGGTCGCGGAAGAACGCCGGCCAGTCCGCCGAGGGCGGATTGGGCTGCGGCAGACTGCCGATCACGGTGTCGCGCTCGAATCCGAAATGCTCTCCGGGGATCGCGTGCAGGCCGGCCACGATCTCGCCCAGATGGCTCTCGGCTTGTGACGTGAGCCGGCCGTCGTTGGCGAGGAACTCCATCGCCAGCAGGTCGTCATCCGCCAGATAGACCGCCGGCACCGGCACCGTGGAGTGCTGTGCGAGGTACTGCAGCATCCAGGCCTCGAGGGCCAGCTCATGTCCGGATTTCACGACGACGGCGCGTCCGTCCTGCAAGCTCACGCGCCAGACCGCGGCGATCTGACCGCCACTCAGGCGCTCGGCCGAGGCGACCCGGCCTCCGAGCGCCGTCTCGACGCGCGCCCGGGCCGCAACCGGGAGGTTCATACGAGCTTGCGTTGCAGGGCGGCCAGCAGACCCTGCGAGGCGCGTTCCACGATGTCGAGCACGTGCTCGAAATCCCGCGGATCGCCATAGTACGGATCCGGAATCTCTTCGATGCCGAGCTCGGGCGCATAGTCGAGGAACATCGCGATGCGCCCGTGCTGCGCCTTGCCGGCCAGTCGCCGCAACAGGCCGTGATGTCCGCGATCGCAGGCCAGCACCAGATCGAAGCGCTCGAAATCCGCCGGAGCGACGCGGCGGGCCCGCAGGGCGGACAGATCGTAGCCGCGGCGCTTGGCGTGTGCTATGGCGCGCGCGTCCGGCGGCTCGCCGATGTGGTAGCCATGGGTGCCCGCCGAATCGACCTCGATGCGGTCGGCCAGGCCTGCCCGCGCCACGAACGCGCGAAACACCCCCTCCGCGGTGGGCGAGCGGCAGATGTTCCCGGTGCAGACGAACAGGACGCGGGTGACGGCCATGGTTCTCCACGATTGCGGCCCGCTAGGAGTAACGTAACGGCCCGCCGATGCCAAAGACGATCGCGATACCTGACGTGGACGACTCGTTCGTGCAAGCGCTGGCCGCGGTGCGCGCCTGCCGGCTGTGTGCCGCAGACCTGCCGCTCGGGCCGCGCCCGGTCGTGCATATAAAGCCGCAGGCGCGGCTTTTGATCCTGAGTCAGGCGCCCGGTACCGCCGTGCACGAGACCGGCCTCTCGTTCAACGACCGGTCGGGCGACCGCCTGCGCGAATGGCTCGGGATCACGCGCGACGAGTTTTACGGCAACCCGCGCCTCGGCATCATGGGGATGGGCTTCTGCTATCCGGGCGTTGATGCCAACGGCGGCGACAAGCCGCCGATGAAGATCTGCGCGCCCACCTGGCATCCGCAGCTGCGGCCGTTGATGCCGCAGGTCGAGCTGTCGCTCCTGGTCGGCCACTACGCCCAGGTCTATTACCTCGGGGGCGGCCGCAAGGACTCGATGACCGCGACGGTGCGCGCCTGGCGCGAGTATCTGCCGGAGTTCCTGCCGCTGCCGCATCCGTCCTGGCGCAACACGGCGTGGCTGCGCAAGAACCCGTGGTTCGCGCGCGAGATCCTGCCGGACCTGCGGCGGCGGGTGCGGCGTCTTCTGGCGGGGCCGTAGACGCGTCTATCGCGGCGCCGCAGCCAGCGGCAGCGGCTGGTCGCGCAGCATGCCGCTCACGATGCGGCGCGCTTCGTCCGGGTCGAGCTGGTGCCGGCCGATCAAGTCCCCGCAGTCGGCGAGGATCGCATCGGTATCCTGCATCAGCTTCAGGCGTTTGTAGTGGTCGTCCTCGTGCAGGCCCATGCTCTCGCCGATGATCTCGAGCACGTTCACGATGCGGAACGGCCAGTCCCGCTCGTGCGCGCACAGCTCGCGATGGTCGGAATGGTAGACCGCGGCCAGCATGTCGACCTTGGCCGCGCGCGCCGCCTCGAGTTCGTTCCGCTGCAGCTCACGCCGGTACTCGGGCAGGGTCGCCATATAGACGCTCTGCAGGCCGACCGCCGGCTGCTCCAGGTCGACCAGCTCGACCCCGGGGACGGCGCGCAGGAGCGCTTCGGCGGCTTCCATGGCACCGGCCACGCCCGGATGCTTGTGCAAGGCCACGCGCGCGGCGATCGGCCTGCGCAGCAGCGGTTGCAGCCGATCCATGCGGGCGGCGAGAAACTTCATGAACGGCGTCATCTCGAACGGCCGCTGACCGTGCTGCTTCTCGATGGCCGGCAGGGTCATCTCGGTGAACTGCACCTGGCAGCTCGGGCACCAGGAAATCACCTCGCCGGATTTCGACTGCGACAATTTGTCGAACGAGCGGTTGGCGATCCGGCCGAGCACTTCCGTATCGCCGGCACGCATGTGGACGGTGCCGCAGCAATGGCTGGGACCGCCCAGCACCCGGTACGTGACGCCGACCGCGTCCATGATGTCGAGAGCGAGGAGGGCGATGTGCGGCGTCTTGAGCACGTTGCAGCCGGTGTAGAAGACGAAGTCCGGAAGCTCGCCGGACTCCTGCATGGCGGAGCCCTGCTCGCCCTGGCCCAGACGCGCGAGTTGCTCGGGGGTCAGTTGCAGGCGCGGCAGAACGTGCACATCGCGCGCGAGTTTGCGGAAATCTTCGACGCCTTCCCGGCGCCGCCCCGGCAGGTCTTTGGCGCCCTTGGCCATCGCCATGCGCGTCATCGCCAGCAGGAAGCGCGGATTGACCCCGTACGCGCAGGCTTTGATGCAGTCGCCGCTGTAGGTGCAGGCCTTCGCCCAGCCGCGTGCCGCGTCTGTCCCGCTGCCTGCGCGCAGGATGTCGATGATGCCGCCGATGACCTCGACCGGGTTTGCCGCGGCGAGGCCCGCGGGTGCGACGCTCGGACAGGCCTCGACGCATTTGCCGCAACGGGTGCAGGCATCGACCATGCCATCGATGCGCTCGCCCAAGGCGGCTTCGAATGTGAGATTGGTCATGGTCAGGCGTCCGCCTGTTCGAGGGTTGGTGCGGAATCGGCGACGGTGGTGCGGTGCATGTCGCGCACCTGCGTCTCGTCGAATCGACGGCCGCGGTGCATCACGACCCGGTTGTCCCACATCACGAGGTCGAACCTCCGCCAGCGATGCGCGTAGACGAAGGCGCGCTGCGTGGCGTGCTCGGTCAGATCGCGCAGGAAGGCGCGCGCCTCGGGAACCGGCCAGCCGCGAATGGTCCCGGCATGCGAGGACAGGAACAGGGACAGCCGGCCGGTCTTCGGATGCCGGCGCACCAGGCGCTGCGGTACCGGGCGCCAAGCTCGGCGCTGCTCGTCGGTGAAGTCGTCGAAGCCGAGCATGCCGCGCGAGTACAGCTGGCTGTGCTCGCACACGAGGTCGCGGCTCTGGCGCTGGATTGCCGGATCGAGCGCGTCCCAGGCCGCGCGCATGTCCGCGAACTCGGTGTCGCCGCCGCCGTCGGGAATGACGCGCGCGGACAGGAGCGAGTACTTGGCGGGCGTGGGCTTGAACGAGCTGTCGGAATGCCACAGCCGGTTGCCGAGGTTGAACAGCCGCCGGCGGTCATCGCGCGCCAGCACCTTGCCGGACTGGTCGAGGTTCGAGATGTCGTTGATGTCCATGCTGAGGCGGCGCTCGCCGGGGGCGGCGATGTCCCCGGTCGCCTTCTCCATCGGGCCGAAATTCTGCGAGAAGGCGTATTGCTGTTCATCCGTGATCCGCTGGTCGTGGAACACCAGCACGGCGTAGCGGTCCATGGCGCTGTCGATCGCCGCCGCCTCGGCTGCGGACACGCCGCGGGCGATGTCGGCACCAGAGACCTCGCCGGCGAAGTCGGGCCGTGCGGGGTCGATCGGTTGGATGGACAGGGCCATCCGTCGTTCCTCCGGATCGTGTGCCCTGAGCAGGGCATCTCGCGAAAACTATAGGCCCGCGCCGTACCGCTGTCATCGGCCGCGCGGTGGTCAGTCGCGCTTGTACGGGTTCTCGAGGGCGGCGATGACCTGCATCAGAGCCTCGCGGATCTGGCGCTCCTCGCAGCCCATGAGCAAGGCATCCTCGAAGGCGTCCTGACAGAGCTGCTCGAGCTCGGCGAAGTTGTCGTTGAGGACCTTCAGCTTCTCGACGCACGACAGCACGCTGCCGTCCTGCGTCCGCCATACGGTCCCTTGCCACGTCGAGTCTGAAGTCGGGCGGTCGGTCTTGGCGCTCATAGGTATAGATGTGGCGGGACTGGCGGCGGCGCGCAAGAGGGCGACCTAGTCCGGCGCCTGGGCCTCGATCGCCTCCATGTCGTCGTCCGAAAACCCGAAATGATGGCCGATCTCGTGGATCAGCACGTGCCGGACCACATAGGCGAGATCCTCGCCAGTCTCGCACCAGTAATCGAGGATCGGCCGGCGGTAGAGAAAGATCATATCCGGCATCGGCGCCGGGTCGCCGTGGCTCTTATGCGCCAGCGAGACGCCGCGGTAGAGGCCGAGCAGGTCGAACGGGCTTTCGAGACCCATCTCGCGCTCGGTCTCCTCGTCCGGAAAATCCTCGACGCGGATCGCCACGTTCACGATGTGCCGGCGGAACTCGGCCGGCAGGGTCCCGTACGCGGCATTGGCCAGCGCCTCGAGATCGGCGAGCGTCGGCGGCAGGATGTCCTTGTCGGCCATGCGGCCAGGGTAGCAAGTCAGCGGCGCAGGATGAAGTCGCCGGCGGGGCGCCGGTGTTCCCAGCCGGCGCGTTCGAGCTCGGGCGTGAGCTCATCGGTCTGCGGATAGCCGAGGCAGAAATAGCCGACGAATTTCCACGCCGGCGGCACGTCGAGCAGGGCCGACAGGGCGGCGGGGTCGAGAATCGACACCCAGCCGAGCCCCAGCCCCGCGGCACGCGCGGCGAGCCACAGGGTGTTCATCGCGGCGACCGCCGAGTACTCCATCATCTCGGGCATGGTGCGCCGGCCGAGCCCCCCACCTTGCGGCGTGTCGCGATCGGCAAATACCGCGAATTGCACCGGGGCGTCGTCCAGGCCCGCGAGCTTGAGCGTGGCATAGAGCCGCGCCCGCTCGTCGGCATAGGAGGCGAGCGCCTCGGCGTTGGCCCGCGCGAAATTGTCGCGCACCGCCTGCCGGCGCTGCGGGTCGTCGACCAGGACGAACCGCCACGGCTGGCTGAGGCCGACCGAGGGGGCGAGCGAGGCGATGCCGACCAGCGCCTCGAAGCTTCCCGCCGGCACAGGCTGCTTGCGGAAGCGGCGGACATCGCGCCGCCAGGCGATCAGATCGTGCAAGGTGCGCCGGAAGTCGGCGTCGAAGGCGGGGCCGGTCATGACAGGGTTAACCTAGGCATTTGCCCGGAATAACGCCATCGTCGCCGCACTTCCGGCGGTTCATGGTTCGGGTTTAATGTAGGGCGAGAAGTTTCGGAGGAACGCGATGGATGCGGCAGCGCAGCATAACGCCGTGATGATGTGGCGCCCCTCGCCCGAGCGGATCGCGGCCTCGAACCTGACCGCGTTCATGAAGGCCGCGAGTGCCGTGGCGGGCCGGTCTTTTGCCGACTATGCGGCGCTGTGGAGCTGGTCGGTCGAGGACCCGGGTGCCTTCTGGCGGCTCGTGTGGACCTGGAGCGGGGTGATCGGCGACGGTCCGGGCGAGCCCGCGGTCGTCGACCTCGACAAGATGCCCGGTGCGAAGTTCTTCCCCAAGGCGCGTCTCAACTACGCCGAAAATCTGCTGCGCCGGAACGACGCGTCGACCGCACTCGTGTTCTGGGGCGAGGACAAGGTGCGCCGCCGCATGACCTGGGCCGAGCTCAATGCCGCCGTGTCGCGCCTGCAACAGGCGATGAAGGCGGCGGGTGTCGGGGTCGGCGACCGGGTGGCCGGCATCGTGCCCAACATGCCCGAGGCGATCATCGCCACGCTCGCCGCGTCGAGCCTGGGGGCTGTGTGGTCGTCGTGCTCGCCGGATTTCGGCGTGCAGGGCGTGCTCGACCGGTTCGGCCAGATCGAGCCCAAGATCCTGTTCGCGGTGGACGCCTATCATTACAACGGCAAGACGCACGACGTCCTGGGCAAGCTGGCCGAGATCGTGCCGAAGCTGCCGACCTTGGCGCGGACGGTCGTCATTCCCTACGTGGCCGATGTCCCGGCGCTCGGCAGCGTGCCGAAGTCCGTGACGTTGCCGCAGTTCACGGCTCCGTTCTCGCCGCGCGCCGTCGAATACACGCGGCTGCCGTTCAACCATCCGCTCTTCATCCTGTTCTCGTCGGGAACGACGGGTGTCCCGAAATGTATCGTCCACGGCGCGGGCGGCACGCTCCTGCAGCACCTCAAGGAGCATCGCCTGCAGAGCGACGTGAAGGCCGGCGACCGCGTCTTCTACTTCACGACATGCTCGTGGATGATGTGGAACTGGCTGATCTCGGGCCTCGCCTCGGAGGCGACCTTGCTGCTCTACGACGGCTCGCCGTTCTATCCGTCGGGCAACGTCATCTACGATTTCGCCGATGCCGAGCACATGACGTTGTTCGGGACCTCGGCCAAGTATCTCGATGCGTGTGCGAAGGCGGGGCTCGAGCCGGTCAAGACGCACAAGCTTGCCGACGTGCGCACCATGACCTCGACCGGATCGCCGCTGGTCGACGAGAGCTACGACTACGTCTACCGCAGCATCAAGAAGGACCTGCACCTCGCCTCGATCTCCGGCGGAACCGACATCGTCTCCTGCTTCGTCATCGGCAATCCGATCGGGCCGGTCTATCGCGGCGAGATCCAGGCGCGCGGCCTCGGCATGGCGGTCGATGTATTCGACGACAGCGGCAAGCCGGGAGTGGGATCCAAAGGCGAGCTGGTGTGCGTGAAGCCGTTCCCCTCGATGCCGGTCGGCTTCTGGAACGACCCCGACGGCAAGAAATATCACGCCGCCTACTTCGAGCGCTTCCCCAACGTGTGGTGTCACGGCGACTGGACGGCGATCACCGAGCGCGGGGGCGTAATCATCTATGGCCGCTCCGACGCGGTGCTCAACCCCGGCGGGGTGCGCATCGGCACGGCCGAGATCTACCGCCAGGTGGAGCAGGTGCCAGAGGTGCTGGAGAGCATCGTCATCGGCCAGGATTGGGACAACGACGTGCGCGTCGTGCTGTTCGTCACCTTGCGGGCGGGCGTCAAGCTCTCGCCCGAGCTCGAGAAGAAGATCAAGGACCAGATCCGCAAGAACACGACGCCGCGCCACGTGCCTGCGAAGATCCTCCAGGTGCTGGACATTCCGCGGACGAAAAGCGGCAAGATCGTCGAACTCGCGGTGCGCGACGTGGTCCATGGCCGGCCGATCAAGAACAAAGAGGCGCTCGCCAACCCCGAGGCGCTCGACCTCTACCGCAACCGGCCGGAGCTCGCGGTGTGAGCTTCGTCCCGCCCGACCTCGCGCAGATCCGCACGATGGCCCGCTACAACCAATGGGCCAACCGGCGGCTCTATGCGGCGGCGGCGGCGTTGCACGAGGCCGACTACCTGCGGGCCGTTCCGTCCTATTTCGGCTCGCTGCATGCCACGCTCAACCATATCCTGGTCGGCGACCGCAACTGGATGGGCCGGCTCACCGGCAAGCTCGACACCGGCATCCGCTCGCTCGACCAGATCCTCTATGCCGACCTGGTCGGATTGCGCGTGGCGCGCGAGGCGGAAGACGCGCTGATCATCAACTATGCCGACGAGCTCGACGAGCCGACCCTGAACTCGACCCTGCGCTACAAGACGATCAAGGGCGATGCGCAGGCGACGCCGACGCGGCTGGTCATCAGCCACCTGTTCAATCATCAGGCGCACCACCGCGGCCAGTGCCACGGCTTGCTCTCCGCGTTGGGCGTGAAAGAGCCGCCCGAGCTCGATCTGATCTACTTCGTGCGCGAGGCGCAGCAGCCCTAAGCCGGCAGCTTCAGCATCAGATGGCCGACGCCGTGGAATGCGGCGTAATAGAGCCGGAACTGGGCTGCGAACTCGTCCCAGGACAGGTCGGGCCGGCGCTCCAGAATCGCGCGATGAATGTCGATGAGAGTGCGTTTGCCGTCGATCAGCTCGGCGATGGCGGGCGTGAGCGGCGGGAGCGGCATCTTGGCTGTCCAGCCGTCCACGCTCGCTTTCAACGTGGCGCCGGGTTTGAAGGCGCGCGCGGTCGCGGCCATCTCGGGCTCGCTATAGACAGGGACGGCGTCGCGGTCGGGCTGCGGGGCCGCCACGGGATTGGTGCTGCGGACGACGTAGAACACGTGGCTCTTGATGTTGCCGGCAAGGTTCTCGGCGAAGGCCGCGCGCTCGAGCATGGGCTTGCCGTCGAGTCGGCGCAGCAAAGCTGCATCCGAGAGATAGCTCGCCGGCTCGTAACGGGCCGGCGGTACGAACGAGACCAGGCGCAAGCCGGCGGTGCGGACAAGCTCGTCGATCTCGGTCACGCCGTAGGCGCGGTCGCGCGCGTGCAGAAGCAGGTCGAAGATGCCGGGATCGCCCTCGACAAGGTGATCGGTGACGAAGGGGTTGCGCTTGAGCCAGTTGGTCGCCGGCAGCTGCCCGAGAAGCTTCTTCGCCAGCGCCAGCCGTGCCGCGGGATCGTCCGTCTCGCGCACGAGGGCCTGCAGCATCGCCTGGGCCGGGTAGACGCCGGTGCGGCCGAGGCGGCCGTACAGCATCAGGCCCATGCCCCCGTCTTCGGCAAGGGCGTCGGTCAGGGCCCGCAATCCCGCCGGCGGATCGGGCAGATGATGCAGGACCCCGCAAGAATCGATGTAGTCGAAGCGGCCGAGGCCGAGCGTCCCGATCTCGAGCAGCGAGCCGGTGACGAATCGAAGATTTTTGAGGCCGCGCGCCGCCGCGCGCGCCTCGGCGATTTTGCGCGACGCGGTCGACCAGTCGAGATAGACGACCTCGGCATCCCGGGCCCCGGCATCGGCGAGCTGCTGGCCGAGCATGATCGCGGCATCCCCCGTGCCGCCGCCGGCGACGAGGGCCCGGAACGGCCGGCGGAAATCCCGCCGCCCGCCGAAGACGAAATGGTCGAGCTCGGCGAGGCGCGAGGGCGAGCCGGTGACCAGCCGCTTGGCCTCATCCCGCGGATCGCGCGGCGGATAGGGCAGCGTTTCGTATTGCAGATGGACCGGATCGGTCATCAGAAATCGGCAGCCGGTGCGATCTTGCCGACCGCCGCCCCCGCGACGTTCAGCACCGGCGGCATGCACCAGGGCTGCAACGCATCGATCTGCGCCGCGTCGAGCCGCGCGTGACGGATGAGCAAGGTCGCCATGGCGGCCTCCGCCGCGCGCGCCGCCCCGTCGTCGATCTTGAGCGCGATCCCGAGGCCCTGCGCCGGCAGGGCCGCGGCATACATCCCCTCGGCGCCGGTCTTCACCAGCGCCTTGTCGCCCGCGATCTCGATCGCGCGCGTGCAGAAGCGGCCGCTGCCGGCGACCAGGAACGGATGTGCGCGCATGGCGGCGGCGATGCGCCGGCAGGCGGCTTCGCGCGTGGTGCGAAGGCCCGCGGGCGAGCCGAAGCGCGCGAACGCGAACGCCAGCGCCTTGAGCGGGATACCGAGCTGCGGCAGTCCGCAGCCGTCGATGCCGCGCGGAGCATCCGAGAGGTCGATGCCGCACATCTCCGACAGCACGCCGACGACCCGGCGCTGTTCGGGATGATGGAGCTGGATATAGCCTTGCGTCGGCTCCTTGAGCAGCCGGCAGGTCGCCAGCATGCCGGTGTGCTTGCCGGAGCAGTTGTTGTGCAGCGCCGAGGGCTCGCGTCCCGAGGCGCTGAGCGCACGCGCCGACGGCGCATGGCTCGGCGCATGCGCGCCGCATTCGAGATCCGCCGGGCCGAGGCCCATCCGTTCGAGCCAGCGGCCGACGATTTCGACGTGACGGGGCTCGCCGCCGTGGCTGGCGCAGGCGATCGCCAGCTCCTCGGGCGATATGCCCCAGGAATCGGCGGCCCCGGTCTCGACCAGAGGCAGGGCCTGCAGCGGCTTGATCGCCGAACGCGCGTAGACCGGCCGCTCGATATCGCCCTGGGCGGCAATCACGTCGCCTTCGGAATCCACAATCGCGTAGGCGCCGCGGTGGCGGCTTTCGACCATGCCACCGCGCCACACCTCGATCAGCACCGGAGCGGTGTCGGACATGACTCGTCTCGAGTTGAGGAGCCATCACCTTGCCTTGCGCGTGCCGCCTAGGCAAGGTGCCGCCCAGGGGTTCCATATGCGGGGTTATTTCGGCATCGGCGTCGAGGGCATCAGCAAGCCGATGAATCTCGGCAGCCTGATGCGTACGGCGCACGCGTTCGCCGCCAGCTTTGTGTTCACGATCGGCGCCGTGTATCCCCGCCATGAAGGCGGCCGCTCGGACACCTCCGACGCCCCGGCCAACGTGCCCCTCTACGAGTTCGCCGATCTCGCGGAGTTCCGGCTGCCGGCCGGCTGCGCCTTGGTCGGCGTCGAGCTGGTCGACGATGCGGTCGAGCTGCCGAGCTTCCACCATCCGCGCGCCGCGGCGTACGTGCTGGGACCCGAGCGCGGGTCTTTGTCGCCCCGGCTGCTGGCGCGCTGCGACCACGTGGTGAAGATCCCGACGCGGTTCTGCATCAACCTGGCGCTGGCGGGCGCCCTCGTCATGTACGACCGCACGTTGAGCCTGGGCCGGTTCGCCGGGCGGCCCGCGAGGCCCGGCGGGCCGCCTCCGGCGCCGCCGCTGACCAAGCAGGTGTTCGGCTCGCCCAAGTTCCGCACCCGCCGCCCGGATTGACCGAGGCTGCGGTAATTCATCTTTTGTTGGTAAATTAAGGACATAGTATTTAACGAAAATCCCAGCGGCCGCGCGTTGCGTGCGGCCCGGTGCAGGACCTCGGATGGATACGACCCCGACAACCGGAACGCGATCCGCCGCCGGCCGAACGGCCGGCCCGGCGCGCACCGTCAGTCTCGCCCTGCAGGGCGGAGGCGCTCACGGCGCCTTCACCTGGGGCGTGCTCGACCGGTTGCTCGAGGATCCGCGGGTCAACATCGACGGGGTCAGCGCCACCAGCGCCGGGGCCATGAACGGCGCCGTCCTCGTCTACGGCATGATGCGCGGCGGGCGCGAAGGGGCGAGGGCCCTGTTGCGCGAATTCTGGGAGCGCATCGCCGAGAGCGGCCGCTTCTCGATCTTCCAGCCGACGCCGTTCGACAAGCTGTTCGGCAACCATAACCTCGACAACTCGCCCGCCTACCAGGTGTTCGACATCTGGACGCGCATCTTCTCGCCGTACCAGTTCAACCCGCAGGGCGTGAACCCGCTGCGCAAGATCCTCGAGGAGTTGATCGACTTCGAACGCCTCAAGCACGGCTCGAGCGCCATCAAGCTGTTCGTCAACACCACGAACGTCCGCACGGGCAAGATCCGCGTGTTCAAGCAGAAGGAAATGTCGGTCGAGGCGCTGCTCGCCTCGAGCTGTCTGCCTCACCTGTTCCACGCGGTCGAGATCGAGGGCGAGCACTACTGGGACGGTGGGTTCATGGGCAATCCCGCGATGTTCCCATTGATCTACAACTGCCGCGCCAGCGATATCGTCATCGTGGAGATCAACCCGATCGTGGTCGAGGAGCTGCCGGACAGCGCGCGCGCCATCATCGACCGCATGAACTCGATCAGCTTCAACGCGACGATGATGCGCGAGATGCGCGCGATCGCGCTCGTCACCCGGCTGCTCGAGCAGCACCGGCTGACCGGCCGCTCGAATCTGCGGCGCATCTATTTTCACATGATCCAGGCCGAGAAGGAGATGGGGCACCTGGGCGCCTCGTCGAAGTTCAACCTCGACCGCGATTTCCTGCATCTCCTGTTCGATCTCGGCGGCCGGACCGCCGATGCCTGGCTCGAGCGGCATTACGGCTCGCTCGGCGTCGACTCCACGATCGACCTCCAGAGGCTGTTCTTCTGACATGCTGCCCGTCGAACACACGATCGTACCGCACGCCATCCACGATCAGCAGCTGGTCGCGTTCGCCCCCGACGCCGTCGTCCGCGAGGTGGTCGATGCCATGGCCAAGCGCCGCTTCGGCGCCGTGCCGGTGGTCGAGGATGGGAAGCTGGTCGGCATTTTCACCGAGCGCGACGTGCTGGTGCGCGTCGTCGCCGCGCGCAAGGATCCGGAGACGACCCGGCTCGCCGAGGTGATGACCGCCAATCCGGATACGGTCAAATCCTCAGACGCAGTCCTGCACGCGCTCGAGCTCATGAACCAGCATGGGTACCGCCATCTCCCGGTGGTGGACGGCGGCCGGCTCATCGGGGTGGTGTCGATCCGCGACCTCTATCGCTCGGTCAAGGAGCAGATGGACTCCGACATCCTGCTTCTGGCGGAAACGCTCATCCAGGGCTGACCCGCCGCGGCCGACTCACCCTAAAAAAGCCCACTTTCGTCGGCATCACCGTTCGGACATCAACCAACCGCGGATTGACCATGCGCGCATGCCATGGCATACGCGCGGACAAGCCGGTTCGGCGATTCGGTGGACGGTGGATCGATGATGGCGCAACCCTCCCAACAATTTTCCGCCGCACCGCGGCTTTTTTGCGCGCTGACCGCGCTGAGCCTTGCGGTCCTCGGTGCGGGCCCGGCGCTTGCCCAGAAGCCCGCGCCCAAGAAGGACGCGCCGGCAGCGGCCGCGAAACCGGAGTCTCTCCCGGCCCCCAAAGAGCTCGGGAAGTATGAGGCGTGGACGTCGGTCGAGCTCGTGCAGTCGGGCAGCAAGATCTGCTACATGTTCGCCCGCCCTGCCTCGTCGGAACCGAAGGCCGTGAAGCGCGGCGACGTGATGCTGACGATCACCCACCGTCCGGCGATCAAGCGCCGCGACGAGGTGAGTTTCCAGGCCGGCTACCCATATAAGAAGGGCGAGACGGTCGCCGTCGATATCGACGGCAAGAAGTTCCAATTCTTCACCCGGCCCGACGTCGACCCCGACGCGGCCTGGGCGCAGGACCCGGCGGCAGACAAGGCGATCGTGACCGCGATGAAAAACGGCAAGACGCTCAAGGTGCAAGGTGCCTCGGCAAAGGACGCCAAGACGACGGACACGTTCGCCCTCGCCGGTTTTTCCAAGGCCTATGGCGAGATCGGCAAGGCGTGCGGTATGCCGTAAGCGGGCCTACTATGGGGCCTCATGAGCACGTCCATGGATACTGCACCGCTCGATGTGGCCGATCCGGCGATCTTCGAGCCGAAAACGGCCCTGCCCGCGCCCGAGATCCCGGGCGGCCGTCGTGAGCTCTTAGGCCTTTCGCGCGAAGAACTGGCGGCCGAGCTCGCGGCCCTGGACGCGCCGCCGTTCCGCGCGCGCCAGCTCTGGCAGTGGATCTACGTCCGCGGCGCCACCTCGTTCGAGGGCATGACCGACCTGTCGAAGGCGTTCCGCACCCAGCTCGCGGAGCGCTTCGTCATCGGCCGGCCCGAGCCGGTGCGCCGGCAGCACTCGGTCGACGGTACGCAGAAATGGCTGCTGCGCTTCCTCGACGGGCAGGAAGCCGAGTGCGTCCACATCCCGGAGGAGGATCGCGGCACGTTGTGCGTGTCGAGCCAGGTGGGCTGCACGCTGTCGTGCAAGTTCTGCCACACCGGCACCCAGAAGCTCGTGCGTAACCTGACGCCGGCGGAAATCGTGGGCCAGGTCATGGCCTGCCGCGACGTATTCGGCGAGTGGCCGGCGCCCGAGACCGGGCGCAAGCTCACCAACCTCGTCATGATGGGGATGGGCGAGCCTCTGTTCAATTTCGACAATGTCGCCAAGGCGCTCAGGATCGTCATGGATCCGGCCGGGCTCGCGATCTCGCGCCGCAAGATCACGCTGTCGACGTCGGGCGTGGTGCCGATGATCCGCCGCTGCGGCGAGGAGATCAACGTGATGCTCGCGGTGTCGCTGCACGCGGTGACCGATGAGCTGCGCGACGTGCTGGTGCCGCTCAACCGCAAATACCCGATCGACGAGCTCCTGGCCGCCTGCCGCGACTATCCGGGCCTGAGCAACGCGCGCCGCATCACCTTCGAATACGTCATGCTCAAGGGCATCAACGACTCGCCCGCCGAGGCGCGGCAGCTCGTGCGGCTCCTGGCCGGCATTCCCGCGAAGGTGAACCTGATCCCGTTCAACCCGTGGCCCGGCGCTCCCTACGAATGCTCGACCGATGAGGCGATCGAGGCGTTCGCCGCCGTTTTGATGAAGGCGGGGTATATCTCGCCCGTCCGCACTCCGCGCGGCCGCGACATCATGGCCGCGTGCGGTCAGCTCAAGTCGGACAGCGAGCGGGTGCGGCGGAGCAAGGCGGCGGCGCTCTAGGCCCGCGCCGCCCGGCCGTTGCCGGCCGGCTTTTTTGCCTTCGCCGCCGATCTGAGCCGGGCCGGCTTTGACCGTGGCGCGGTCATCTCCTGCGCTTCCGCGGTCACCCAGTCGCAAAACGCCTTCACCTTCGGCAGCGCCGCCGAGGCCGGCGGCGTCACCACATAGACGGCGAAATCCGCCGGTGTCGCTGCGTCGAACAGCCGCACCAGGCGCCCGGCGGCCAGGTCGTCGGCCGCGAATACATTGCGCGCCAGCACCACGCCGCGGCCGGCGATCGCCGCATCGAGCGCCAGCGCGATCTGGTTGAAGCGGAGACCGCGGTGGCTGTCGACGCCCTCGACTCCGGCCGCCCGCAGCCACATCGCCCAGTCCGGGCAGCTCGGATCCTGCGCGAGGGTCTCGTCGTGGATCAGCATATGGTGACGCAGATCGCGCGGCTCGCGCAGCGGATGCAGGCCGCGCAGCAGCGACGGCGCGCACACCGGCATCACCTCGCTCTTCATGAGGAGTTTCACGTTGAGGCCTGGATAGTTGCCGCGGCCGTAGCGCAGCGCCACGTGCACGTTCTCGCGCGCGAAGTCGACCAGATGCATGGATGCATCCACGCGCAGATCGATGTCCGGATGCAAGGTGCGGAATTTCTCGACCCGCGGCACCAGGAACTTGGCGGCGACCCCCGGAGACGAGCTCACGGTCAGGATGCCACCGGCATCCTGGCGCAGGGCCAATCCCACCGCCTCGGTGATGCGGTCGAACCCGTCGCGCAGGCCCGGCAGGCACGCCTGACCCGCGTCGGTCAGCTGCACTTCCCGATTCAGACGCCGGAACAGCTTCACGCCGAGATCGTCCTCGAGCGCCTTGATCTGGTGGCTGATTGCCGCCGGTGTGACGTGCAGCTCCGTGGCGGCGGCGCTGAAGCTCAGGTGACGCGCCGCGGCTTCGAAGGCGCGCAGCGCGTTGAGGGCCGGCAGACGGCGAATTAGCATCGGATTAGTTTTCGTAAGTCGAAGGGAGAGAAAGCATCGTTTGTCGTCCGCTGCACACGCGACAATCATTAGCGATGGAAGAGCGTTCGTATCGGACGCCCGATATATGAGGAAATCTAACATGATTGGCGCGATTGCGAAAGCCGCCCCGAAGCCGCGTCACACCCCCTGGATCCCCGTGTTCGTCCGCGCCGCCGGCCAGCTGGCGGCAGCCCTCGGCGATCTCAAGCGAGCGGCCCAGGAACGCGCCCAGCTGCTGTCCCTGAACGATCGCGAATTGCGCGACATCGGTATCAGCCGCGTCGACGCGATCCGCGAAGCGGGCCGGCCGTTGTGGCATTGGCGGGGGCGTTGAATGGTCGCGGCCTCGGGCGGCGTGCCGTTCGCCGCCGAGCGCGAACGCTTCCTGCGCGAGGGAATTCCTGCCGTAATCTTTGATCTCTGCGTCGCGCAGGCGCACACGTTGCGTGCGCGCGCTTTTGCCGCGGCGTTCGCGAAGCTGCTGAACTTCTTTTCGGTGGGACGTCTGCGCCGAAATCAGGAGCGCAGCGTGTGCAGCACGAAGAACGGCCAGAGCAGCACGACGCACAACAGCGCGCTCGCCCGCACCATGTTGTCGGGCTTCACTGGTCCGTGACAGCAGATCCACAGCCCGAGCAGGCCGCCGACGACTGCGTAAAAGACGACGATCATCTCCGCCATGGCTCTCTCCGTTCCCACCCCCGCGGACAGGGAGCTTGTTGCGACAGTTAATATTCACATAGCAGTGCTTAAGAAATATTAAATTCGATTCGAGAAAACGGCAATAAAGCATTGAATAAAAAGGATTTTACGAGTTTATTCGAGGGTGTGGATAAGTGCCTGCCAGATAAGGGTTTTCTGTGTGTAACTGACGCAGGGCGGGATTTTTGCGCAGTTCCGATAGCCGTCTGTGGCGACTTGGCGCCGGGAGTGTTTGGGGAAATCACACGCCTGGCAGCCGGTCTCGTCGATCATTTCTGCGCCGCTCCCCACGGCATGATCGGCACGGTGCTGATCGCATTCGCGGGCGAGCCGTTGATGATTTTCGAGCTGATGGCCAGATAGACGAGCGTGTTGTGCGGCCGGTCGAGCAGGCGATAGATGCGTGTCTTCTTGAAGAAGATGCTCGTTCGTTGCGTGAATACCTCCTCGCGGTCATGCAAGGCCGACAGGTCGACGGTGATCGGGCCGGTCTGGCGGCACGCGACCGAGAAATTCGACGGGTCCTCGTTGAGGCCGAGGGCCTGACCCCAGCCGCCCTTGCGCGCCTGCGAGATGTGGCAGACGACGCCTGGCACCTCGGGGTCCTCGAACGCGCTGACACAGACCTTGTCGTTCGGGGACAGCAGATTGAAGGTCGTGCTGATGCAGGCCAGATCGGCGGCCCTCGCGCTGGCAGGCGCGGCGAGGAGCGCCAAGATCACGATCACAAGTCGTTTCACCGATTGCCTCCTCCTAGAGTCATAGAGTAGGCCACGCGCCGCTTGCGGTGTGGGCGGCAGCCCCTATACTCCGGCCGGTTTTCGCGGACCCTTCGCGAAAATCCCGCAATTTCCTGGGTTAGAGATATTCATGTCCTCGCCATCATCCAAGCCCGTCAAGAAGGTCGTGCTCGCCTATTCGGGCGGCCTCGACACGTCGGTCATCCTTAAATGGCTGCAGGAGACCTACGGTTGCGAGGTCGTGACCTTCACGGCCGATATCGGCCAGGGCGAGGAGCTGGAGCCCGCGCGCAAGAAGGCCGAGATGTTCGGCGTGAAGCAGATCTTCATCGAGGATCTGCGCGAGGAGTTCGTGCGCGACTACGTCATGCCCATGTTCCGGGCCAACGCGCTCTACGAGGGCACGTATCTGCTCGGCACGTCGATCGCGCGTCCCTTGATCGCCAAGCGGCAGATCGAGATCGCGCGCCAGGTCGGCGCCGACGCCGTGGCGCACGGCGCCACCGGCAAGGGCAACGACCAGGTGCGCTTCGAGCTCACCTATTATGCGCTCGAGCCAGGCATCCGCGTGATCGCGCCCTGGCGCGAGTGGAAGCTGGATTCACGGACGAAGCTCCTGGACTTCGCCGAGAAGCACCAGATCCCGATCGCCAAGGACAAGCGCGGCGAGGCGCCGTTCTCGGTCGACGCCAACCTTCTGCACATCTCGGCCGAGGGAAAGGTGCTCGAGGACCCGTGGCACGAGCCCGAGGAATTCGTCTATTCCCGCACCGTGGCGCCGGAGACGGCACCCGACAAGCCGCAATACGTCGAGGTCGAGTTCGAGCGCGGCGACCCGGTCGCGGTCGACGGCAAGCGGCTGTCGCCGGCGGCATTGCTCACCCGGCTGAACGAGATTGGCCGCGAGCACGGCATCGGCCGCGTCGACCTGGTCGAGAATCGTTTCGTCGGCATGAAGTCGCGCGGCGTGTACGAGACCCCCGGCGGCACCATCTGGCAGGCCGCCCATCGGGGAATAGAGTCGATCACGCTCGACCGCGGGGCGGCGCACCTGAAAGACGAGCTCATGCCGCGCTACGCCGAGCTCATCTACAACGGCTTCTGGTTCGCGCCCGAGCGCGAGATGCTGCAGGCCTTGATCGACAAGAGCCAGGCGAACGTGTCGGGTACGGTGCGGCTCAAATGCTACAAGGGCCACGTGCGCGTGGTCGGGCGCAAATCGCCGAACTCGCTCTACAGCCTCTCGCACGTGACCTTCGAGGCCGACCAGGGCGCCTACAACCAGCGCGACGCCGAGGGGTTCATCAAGCTGAACGCGCTGCGTCTCAGGCTCGCCAAGCGCGACAAATAGCCCGCCTCAGGCGCTCCCGGGGATCACGCCCGCCGGCAGTCCGGCCGCGTAGTCGGCGATCTCGGTCGGCGTCGTCACCCATACGTCGGAAAACCGCGGGTGCTCCGTGATGAACGCGAGCGCCCGCTCCAGCTGCGCCAGACGGAACGGCTGGCCGACACAGAAGGTGTGGAGCGACACGCCGCAGACGAGGGCCGTCTTGTCCGACAGGCGCAGCATCGTGTCGAACTGGTCCATGATCATCTGCGCGAAGTCGGTCGCCGGCTGCATGCGGGTCAGCATCGCCGGGCTGTCGTTGATCTCGATCGGGTACGGCACCGACAGCAACGGGCCCGACCGGGTGCGCATCCAGAACGGCTGGTCGTCGGCCGGCCAGTCCATGACGAAGTCGTAGCCCGCCTCTTTCAGAAGGTCGGGGGTGACGGCACTTTCCGCGATCCACGGCCCCATCCAGCCTTTCGGCCGCCGGCCGAAGGTCTGCGCCAGCACCGTCGTGGCCTCGCGGATGAGCGTCTCCTCGCCCGCTTCGTCGAGATCGGACTGCCGTTCCGAGTTCGTCCGCCCGTGTCCGATGACGTCGTCGTCGCGCTGCTTGATGCGCTCGACGATCGGCGGATGGTTCTCGCACACGGTCGAATTGATGAGGTGGCACATCGGCCATTTGAGCCGGTCCATGAGGTCGAAGATGCGCCAGATGCCGACGCGCAGCCCGTAGTCGCGCCAGGCATAGTTGCGCTGGTCGGGCGGCGGGGCCGGTGCGGTCGGCGTATGCCCGAGTCCGCTGCCGAACGTGAAATGCTCCACGTTGAGGGCCACGTAGAAGGCCAGCCGCTTGTCCCCCGGCCACCGGAACGGCCGGCGCTCCGGAAGGGCGCTGTAGTCGTAACGATCGTGCCGGTTGAGCTTCATGAATGTCCTTGCAGCAAGGCGCTGTTTTCGCGGCTAGATTTTTCGCTATCGGTTGATCCAGATCAAGGCCGCAGGGCGCCGGCTCACTATACACATGTTCGTTCACCGCGGCTCGCAAGAGCCCGGTGTGAGGGCCTCCGCGCGTATCTCCCCCCGCTCGCGGAGGCCCTTTTATTTCGGGCGTCTCAGATGGCCGCCGGATCGAGCCCGCGCCGCCGGCAGGCCGCATCGAATCCGTTCTCGAGCAGACACGCCACAGTCATCGGCCCGACGCCACCCGGCACCGGCGTGATCGCCGCGGCGCGCGGCAGCGCTTCGGCAAAGGCGACGTCGCCGACGATTCGGCCCTTGCCGCCATCGGCGATACGGTTGATGCCGACATCGATGACGATCGCGCCTGGCTTGATCCAGTCGCCGCGCACCAGCTCCGCCTGGCCCGCCGCCGCGACCAGGATGTCGGCACCGCGGCACAATTCCGCGAGGCCGCGCGACTTCGTGTGGGTGATCGTGACCGTGCAGTCGGCGCGCAGCAGAAGCTGCGCCATCGGCCGGCCGACCAGCTGCGAGCGGCCGATGATCACCGCATGCGCGCTAGCGAGATCGGTGCCGACCGATCGCAAGAGGATCTCGCATGCGCGCGGCGTGCACGGCACGAGACCGGGCCGCCCGGCCGCGAGCCGTCCGACGTTCACGATGTGGAAGCCGTCGACGTCCTTGTCCGGATGGATCGCATCGATGATGGGCGTCGGGTCGATATGCGGGGGCAGCGGCAGCTGAACGAGAATGCCGTCGACCGCCTCGTCCGCGTTCAACCGGTCCAAAAGCTTGAGGAGGTCCGTCGAGCTCGTGCTCGCCGGCAGCCGGTGCTCGAGCGACCGCAGGCCCACCTTGTCGCTCGCGCGCAGCTTGCTGCGCACGTAGATGTCGCTCGCCGTGTCCTCGCCGACCAGTACGACCGCGAGACCGGGCACGACATTGTGTCGCGCGCGCAGCCGCGCCACGCGCTCGGCCAGCCGTGCCTGCAGGTCGGCCGCGACCGCCTTGCCGTCGATCAGCGCGGCACTCATGGCGCCGGGCCGCCTTTGAGCTGGGTCAATAGGACGCATGGCTCGCCGCGCACGAGAATGCGCTTGATGCGGCTGCTGCTGCCAGTGACCATTGCGAGGCTCGCTTTCGGGACCCGCCAGTAACGCGCGAGGAGTGCCAGCACGGCTGCGTTTGCCTTGCCCGATTCCGGAGCTTCCGTCACGCGTACCCGCAAGGCTGCATCCGGTCCTGCCGGCTCCACGCCTTCACGCCGTGCGCGCGGGGTCACCTTGACCGTCACGAGGACGCCGTCGCGCGTCACGGCCATGGGGCCGGCCAAGCGGCCTCACATCAGGGCCGGTGCGATGTCGACCCACAGGACCCGGCGGATGAACCACAAGAGAAGGATCAGCACCACCGGGGAGATATCGACGCCGCCCATGAGCGGCACGAAGCGCCGGATCGGCCGCAGCGCCGGCTCGGTGATGCGGTACAGGAAATCGCCCACCGTGTACACGACCCGGTTGTGGCTGTTGATCACATTGAAGGCGATCAGCCACGACAGGATCGCTGAAATGATCAGCGCCCAGATGTACAGGTTGATGATGGTATCGATCAGCTCGAGGACGGGAAGCATGCGCCGTGGAGGTCGAATCCGAAGGGCCGAACGGCCGGAAGCGGCGCCAGCCTACACGACCCCCGGGATTCTGCAAAGCCTTGCACCACCCGCCAAATCCGCATCCTTGACAGTGCGGGAGGCCGCACCCATTATCCCGCCCGCCGCGACGGCGGGGCCGTAGCTCAGCTGGGAGAGCGCCTCGTTCGCAATGAGGAGGTCAGGGGTTCGATCCCCCTCGGCTCCACCAACCCGCCGCCGGCCTTCAATCCCTAGTTTTTCTCTTTCTTCAGCTGGTCGATCTGGCTCTGGATCTGGCCGCGCTCCTTGGCGTCCGGCGGCAGCTGCGTGATGAGGCGCTGCCACAGCGCGATCGCGGCGGCATGGTGCCCGGCCTCGGCCTCGGCCATGCCGACCGTCCACAGAGCGTCGCCGTCGTTCGGGTCGAGATCGAGGATGTGGCGCATCAGCTTGATGTACTCCTCGGGCGGCCGTTCGCCGGGTGTCAACCGGTTGGCCAGCGCCTCCGCATAGGCGGTCTGCGCGTCGAGGCGATCGGGCGCCAGGCTGGCTGCCTTCGAATAGGCGTCGACGGACTTGTCCTCTTCGCCCAGGACGTGACGCGCCCGGCCGAGCCGCAGCCAGCCGTCGACGTCGTTGGGGTTGCTCTCGAGCCGGCTCGCGAGCTGGTCGACCATGCTGTGGATCATCGCCGTGCGCTGCTCGGCCGGCATCGCCTGGATCGCGGCTGCACCAGGAGGCATCGCCGCCGGGGGCGTTGCGGCGGGAGGTGCAGCACTCGCGGCCGCCGGCGACTGCGCCTTGGCGAGCGCCTCGGCGTAGGCGCTCTGCACGTCCGGCCGGTTCGGGGCCAGGCTCGCGGCCTTGGCGTAGGCCTCGACCGACTTGTCCTCTTCGCCCAGGACATGGCGCGCGCGGCCGAGCCGCAGCCAGCCGTCGACGTCGTTGGGATTGCTTTCGAGCCGCGCGGCAAGCTGGTCGACCATGCTGTGGATCGCGGCGGCGCGCTGCTCGGGCGGCAGCGCCTGGATCGCCGCGGCCCCCGCTGGCAGGCTTCCAGTGGCCGGCTCGGCGCTGGCACTCGGAGCGGGTGTCGACACTTGGGCCTGTTGTGCCAGGCGCTGAACCTCAGGCGACGGTTTGATCGAGGCCAGGTCGATCTTCGATTCGGCCGCGATGTGGCTGATCCCTTCGTGCACGACCGGCAGCCACGGCGCGTCGGGCGGCGAGACCGCGAGCAGATCGACCCACGCCTGTAGCGCGGCACGGCTCTCGCCCGCCTGCGCCTTCGCGAGACCGAGGTAATAGCGTGCGCGCGGATCCAGCGGATCGGTCGCGAGCGCCTCCTGGAAGCGCGTCTGCGCCTCCGGCGTCACCATGCCGTCGGCCGCCGCGACCAGCGCCTCGGCGTAGAGGCTCGCGTATTCGGCCGGATTCGGCGAGCGCTGGATGACTTCGCGCCAGGCATGCGCCGCGTCCGCCATCCGCCCCATCGTGCGGTACGAGCGCGCGAGCAGGATCCATCCCTGCACATCCTCGGGATGGTCCTTGAGGCGCTGCTCGAGCTGTGCCACGAGCTCGGCGTCCTGCCCGCTATGCCCCGCCGGCTGCTGGGCCACGAACACGCGGCTCGGCAGGGTGGGCGAGCCGAGACCGAGATAGACCACAAACGCCAGCAGCGGGGCCGCGGCGGCCGCGATCAGGACCAGGCGCGGCGCATGCCTGCGTGCCGCGGGCAGCGGCGCGTCGTTCTTCGTCGCTGCGTCGGCGGCAAGCGCCCGGCGCGCGATTTCGAGCCGCGCCGCCTGAGCTTCGCCGGACTCGATGAGCCCGCGCGTCTGGTCACGTTCGACCTCCGCCAGCTGGTCGCGGTAGATCTCGAGATCGTAGGCGGCGCGCGGCGCCGGGGCCGTGCGGCCGCGCAGATAGGGCAGCAGAACGGCCCCGGCCGCGATCGCCGTCATCAGGATGAGAACAGCCCAGATCATCTAAGTGCGGCGCTCCAGGATCTCGCGCAGCCGGCGCTCTTCGTCCGGGGCCAGCTGCGGCGGTGCCGGTGCCGCTGTGCGCCGCCGCGCCGCGACGGCGATGAGCGTGCCGGTCACGATCAGGAGGGCCGCCGGCCCGAACCACAGGAGCCAGGTCGCCGGCTTGATCGGCGGCCGCATCAGCACGTTGTCGCCGTAGCGCTGCACCAGGAAATCGAGGATCTGCTGGTTGGTCTGGCCGGCGAGGATCTTCTCGCGGATCAGCCGCCGCATGTCGGCGGCGAGCGGGGCCGCCGAATCGTCGATGTCCTCGTTCTGGCAGACCTGGCAGCGGATGTCTTTCGACAGCGTCTGTGCGCGCGCCTCGAGGGTCGGGTCCTTCAGCATCTCGCTCGGCAACACCGCGAGGGCCGGCTGTGCGATCAGCGCTGCCGCGACGGCCACGACCGCGAGGAGGCCGCGCAGCATCATTTCGACAGCTGCGCCACGAGCGGCAGGATCGTGGTGTTGAGCGACTCCGGCGTGATCGGGCCGATCTGCTTGTGGCGGATGCGGCCCTCGCGGTCGATCACGAACGTCTCGGGCACGCCGTACACGCCCCAGTCGATCCCGACCTTGCCGTCGGCATCGACCCCGATCGCCGCGTACGGGTTGCCGAACTCCCTGAGGAACGCAGCACCCGCCGGGGCCTGGTCCTTGTAGTCGATGCCGTAGAGGATCACGCCCTTCTCGCGCGCGAGCCGCATCAGGATCGGCTGCTCCGACCGGCAGGGCACGCACCACGACGCGAACACGTTCACCAGTGCCACCTTGCCGTGGATATCCGACGTGGCAAGGCCGGGCACGCCGATCTCGGCCAGCGCCGGCAGCTGGAACTCAGGCATCGGCTTGTCGATCAGCGCCGAGGGGATGCGATTGGGGTCGCGCGTGAGGCCGACCGCGAACCAAGCGGCCACGGCCACGAAGGCCAGGAGCGGCAGGATGTAGAGCAGGCGGCGCATGGCTTATTCGGCGGCGGCGGGGGCGGCCGCCGGACGCGCGCGCGCCGGCACCGGTGCTCCGACCCGGTGGCGCCGGTCGGTCAGCGAGGCGATGCCGCCGAACGCCATGATGATGGCGCCGATCCAGATCCACGGCACCAGCGGATTGTAGTAGAGCCGCGCCGCCCAGGCGCCGTCGGCGCGGTTGGGGAAGGCGGGCGCGCCGCCCTCCTGCGTGCCTTCATCGGGATCGCTGATCGTTGCGTAGAGATCGGCGATCCAGAACGTGTGAATCGCAGCGTCGGTCGTGGTCTGCTGCTGGACCGGATAGAACTTCTTCGAGGGATGCATGGTCGCGACCGGCCGCCCGTCGCGCGTCACCACGAACGTGCCGCGCCGTTCGATGTAGTTCGGCCCCTGGGCCTCGACCACGCCCTCGAAAGTGAAGGCGTAGCCCGCGACATCCACGGTGTCGCCGGGGCGCACGAGCTGCACCTTCTCGACCTGCCAGGCCGACGAGGCGGTGACCCCGGCGATGAACACGCCGATGCCGAAATGCGCGATCGTCATGCCCCAGGCCGAGCGCGGCAGGCTCAGGAGGCGCCGGACGGAATCTGCGAACGGCACGCGGAACAGGCGCACGCGCTGGGCCACCTCGACGAGGGCGCCGGCGCTGCACCAGGCGGCGAGCGCCATGCCGAAGATCGCCAGCACCGACGCGCCGTGGACGGCGATGTAGGTGCCGAGCGCCACGAGACCCGAGATCGCGGCCGCCGCCCACAGCCGGCCGAGCGCGCCTGCGAGGTCGCCGCGCTTCCAGGCGATCAATGGTGCCACCGCCATGACGATGACCAGCGGCACCATCAGCGGCACGAAGGTCGCATCGAAGAACGGCGGTCCGACCGAGACCTTGCTGCCGTTGATCGCGTCGAGGAACAGGGGATAGAGCGTGCCGAGGAACACCGTGGCGCAGCCGGTCGACAGCAGGAGGTTGTTGAGCACCATGGCCCCTTCGCGGCTGATCGGCGCAAAGATACCGCCGAGCTTCAGCTGCGGCGCGCGCCAGGCGTAGAGGGCGAGCGGCCCGCCGATGGCGACGATGAGGATCGCAAGGATGAACACGCCCCGCCTGGGATCGACCGCGAACGCGTGCACGGAGGTCAGGATGCCCGAGCGCACGAGGAACGTGCCGATCAAGGACAGCGCGAAGGCCAGGATCGCCAGCAGGATCGTCCAGCTCTTCAGCGCATCGCGCTTCTCGGCGACGATCGCCGAGTGGAGCAGGGCGGTGCCGGCCAGCCATGGCATGAACGAGGCGTTCTCCACGGGATCCCAGAACCACCAGCCGCCCCAGCCCAGGGTGTAATAGGACCACCAGCTGCCCATCGCGATGCCGATGGTGAGCGCCACCCACGCCGCCAAGGTCCACGGCCGCACCCACCGCGCCCACGCCGGGTCGACGCGGCCCTCGATCAGGGCGGCCACCGCAAACGAGAAGGTGGTCGAGAATCCGACATAGCCCAGATAGAGGAACGGCGGATGGAAGGCGAGGCCCGGGTCCTGCAGCAGCGGATTGAGGTCGTTGCCGTCGGGCGGGGCGGGATTGAGGCGCAGGAACGGGTTCGAGGTGAACACGATGAAGGCGAGGAAGGCGACACCGGTCATCGCCTGCACCGACAGCACGCGCGCGCGCAAACTGGGCGGCAGGTTGCGGCCGAACGCGGCGACCGACGCCCCGAACAGTGCCAGGATGAACACCCACAGGACCATCGAGCCCTCGTGGTTTCCCCAGGTGCCGGCGATCTTGTACAGGAGCGGCATCGCCGAATTCGAGTTCTCGGCCACCGTTGCAACCGAAAAATCGGAGACGACGTAGCACTGCATCAGGCAGGCGAACGCAAGGGCGATGAACCCGAACTGCGCGAGGGCCGCGCTCCGGCCGATATCCATCAGGGCGAGATCGTTGCGCGCCGCCCCCACCAGCGGTAGCGAGGCCTGCACCAGGGCCACCGCCAGCGCCAGGATCAGCGCGTAATGTCCGATCTCGGGGATCATTTTTTCGCCGGAACCCCTGTTTCCTGCCAGTGGCCGGACTTCTTCAAGGCCTCGGCGACCTCAGGCGGCATATATTTCTCGTCGTGCTTGGCCAAAAGCTCGCTCGCGTGGAACACGCCGTCCGAGCCCATCTTGCCGTTCGCCACCACGCCCTGACCCTCGCGGAACAGGTCGGGGATGATCCCGCTGTAGACCACAGGCACGTCGTGGCTGAGGTCGGTGACCTTGAACGTGATCTCGACCGCTTTCGATCCGGCCTCGGCGGTGCGCAACACCGACCCTTGCTCGACCAGCCCGCCGATGCGCACCGTGCGGCCCGGCGGCACGTGCTTTTCCACGAGATCGCTCGGGCTGTAGAAGAAGACCAGGTTGTCGCGGAAGGCGCTCAAGGTCAGGGCCGTGGCCGTGCCGACGCCGACCAGGAACAGACCCAGCAGATAAAGCCGCCGCCGCTTGCGAGTCATCGTCTTTCGCGCCGCGGCCGCTCGGCCTCGACCGCCTCGATCTCGCTTTCGCGCGCGCGCAATCCACGAACGCTCGCGATCCACACGCCGATCAGGACCGCCGCGGCGACGCCGTAGGCCGGCCACACATACGCCGCGTAGCCGCCCATGGCGAAGAAGCTGCTCATGCGCCTTCGCTCTTATCGGAGCTCCGGCGCACGGGGCTTGCCCGCCGTAGCTTCAGCGAAGGCGGGCTCATGCCGAGACCTGCCGGATGCCGGATGGCTCGGCAGCCCCTTGTGCGAACTGCAACGCCCGCAGGCGCCGCGCCAGGATCTCGGCGCGGATGCGGATCAACGTCACGGTGAAAAAGTAGAAGGTGAAGCCGAGCGCCATCAGGAGCAGGGGCCGCAGCATCGACGGATCGATCGAGGGGCCGCCGAGGCGCATCACCGAGGCCGGCTGGTGCAAGGTGTTCCACCAGTCGACCGAGAACTTGATGATCGGCACGTTCACCACGCCGACCAGCGCCAGGATCGCCGCCGCCCTCCCGCCGCGCGTCGGATCGTCGAACGCGTTGGCGAGCGCGATGTAGCCGAGATAGAGGAAAAAGAGGACGAGCACAGAGGTGAGCCGCGCATCCCACACCCACCACGTGCCCCACATCGGCTCGCCCCACAGGGAGCCCGTGATCAGGCAGACCGCGGTGAACGACGCGCCGACCGGCGCCATCGCGCGCGCGGCGAGCTCGGCCAGCGGATGCTTCCACACCAGCAGCACCGCCGAGGCGACGGCCACGCAGGTGTAGGAGAACAACGCCATCCACGCCGCGGGCACGTGGATGTACATGATGCGCACGGTCTCGCCCTGCTGATAGTCGGGTGGGGAGTCGAACAGCGCGAACCACAGGCCGAGTCCGAGGAACAACACCGTCAAGCCGGCGCTCCACGGAAAGACGGCGCGGCTCAGGCGCTGGAACCGGGCAGGGTTGGCGTAGCGGTGCATCGCGGCCCCAGACTTAACCCCTTCACCGTGGCTTTTCCACGGCTTTTCGCAACCCCGAGCTGCCTCACAAACGCTTGATCGGCCGATTTAATTGCGCGCGCGCCGGCTATTCGAGCGCCTGTCTGAGGGCGGCGGCGGTGGCCACCGGGGAGACCGGCAGGAACAACGCCAACAGGCCGCCGAGGAGCAGCAGATGCGGCCGCACCGCAAGTCCGCTTGCCGCCGCGTCGACCGCCGCCACGCCGAAGATCAGGACCGGGATGTAGAGAGGCAGCACAAGCAGGGCGATCAGCACGCCGCCGCGTCGCGCGCCCAAGGTCAGGCCGGCGCCGATCGCGCCGATCAGGCTCAGGGTCGGCGTGCCAAGCAGCAAGGCCAGCAGCAAGGTCGGGTACGCCTCGGCCGGCAGCTGCATGAGAAGGGCCAGGAGCGGCGAGGCGACGATCAGCGGTACGCCCGTGATCAGCCAATGCGCGAGCACCTTGCCGAGCACGAGCAGCTCGAGCGGTGCGGGCGACAGCGCCAGCAGGTCGAGGCTGCCGTCTTCGGAGTCCTCGCGGAACAGCCGGTCGAGGGAGAGGAGGGACGCGAGCAGCGCCATGACCCAGATCACGCCGGTCGCGATGCGCGCGAGGATCTCCGCCGCCGGACCGACGCCGAACGGGAACAGCACCACGGTGAGCACGAAGAACAGCACGACCGTGGCGCTGTCGCCCGGACTGCGCCAGGCGAGCCTGAGGTCGCGGCGCAGGATGGCGGCGAGGGCGCTCACCGTCCTGCCCCGAGAGTCAGCGTCTCGTGCGCGCCGAGCTCGAGCCCGCCATGCGTCGCAATAACGGCGACGCCACCGGCCTCGCGGTGGCGGGCCAGCACGGCGGCGAGGCGCGCGACCGAGTCCGCATCGAGCGCCAGGGTCGGCTCATCGAGCAGCCACAAGGGTGCGGGAGAGGCGATCAGACGCGCGAGCGCTGCCCGTCGGCGCTGGCCTTGCGACAGAAAGCGCGCCGGCAGGTCGGCAAAGCGCGCGAGCCCGAACGTTTCCAACGCGGTGGCGATCGCACTGGCAGCGATCTGCTGGCCGCGCAAGGCCGCGTGGAAGGCCAGCATCTCGGCCGGCGTCAGCGTCGGCTTGAGCGCGTCCAGATGGCCGATGTAATGGAGGCGCGCGCGATGCACCTCGGGCTCGTCCGCCACCGCCTGCCCGTTCCACGCGATGACCCCGCCGGCCGGCGGCAACAGGCCTGCGAGCAGCCGCAGCAGGCTCGACTTGCCGGCGCCGTTCGGCCCGACCACGGCTAGAACGCCGCCGGGGCGGACCTCGAGATCGACCTGCGCGAAGACGCGCCGCTCGCCGCGGTCGCAGGTCAGGCTGCGGGCGGAGAGGCGTGCGGTACTAGCGTCCATCTCCCCCTATTGACTCAGAGCAAGGCGTTAAGTCCACTGCTCTTATGAAAGTCTCACTGATCCAGATGAACTCGCAGGAGAACAAGCAGGCGAACCTCGCCCAGGCGCAGCGCCTGATCGACGAGGCGGTCGCCGAGGACCGGCCCGACCTCGTGGTGCTGCCGGAGATGTTCACCTGCCTGAGCGAGAGCCTCGACGCCAAGAAGCGCGCCGCCGAGACCCTGCCGGGTGGGGAAGCCTGGACGCTGCTGCGCGATCTCGCCGCCCGGCATCGGATCGTGCTGCACGGTGGCAGCTTGCTCGAGAGCGACGGCGACAAGATTTACAACACCACCTGTGTGTTCGATCGGGACGGCAAGGAGCTTGCGCGCTATCGCAAGATCCACCTGTTCGACGTCGTGACGCCGGATGGCAAATCCTACCGGGAGTCGGCGACGTTCAGCCGCGGCACCGACATCGTGACCTACAAGGCCGAAGGGCGCGAGATCGGCGCCTCGATCTGCTACGACGTACGCTTCCCCGAGCTCTACCAGGCGCTGGCGAAGAAGGGGGCGGAGATCATCATGGTGCCTGCCGCCTTCACCTTGCAGACCGGCAAGGACCATTGGGAGGTCCTGCTGCGCGCCCGTGCGATCGAGACCGAGACCTATGTGCTGGCCGCGGCCCAGTGCGGCAGCTATGCCAACGGCACGCGCACCAGCTACGGCCACAGCCTCGTGTGCAACCCGTGGGGCCACATCGTCGCCATGGCGCAGGACAAGCCCGGCTTCGTCACCGCGCGTCTCGACTTCGGCTACCAGCGCGAGGTGCGCCAGAACATCCCGGTCGCACAGCACAAGGTGCTGTGATCAGTCCGTCCGGCCCAAGAGGCCCTTGAGGCGGCGGCCGGTCCGTCCGCAGGCACTGGCGCCGGGCAGAAACGCCGACAGGTCGCCGGTGGCGAAGCGGATCAGCGGGTAATCAGGGTTGAGCGTGGTGACGACGACCTCGCCGGTCTCGCCCTCCGGGACAGGATCGCCCGTGCCCGGCTTGACGATCTCGACGATCACCCACTCGTCGAGGATGAGCCCTTCGCCCGGCTGGGATTCGTAGGCGATCAGGCCGATCTCATCCGTCGCATAGCACTGCCGCGCCTCGACGCCGCGCGTCGTGAAGTCCTTGCGCTGGACGTCCGAGAGCGCGTCGCCCGAGACCAGCGCCCGCGCGATGCCGATCTCGGCCTTCATCGTCCGCGCCGTGTCGAGGAGATGCTTCAGGAACGCGGGCGGGCCCATGTAGCAGGCGGGCTTCACGTCGACGATCGTGCGCACCTGCAGCTCGGCATTGTCCGTCCCGGCCGGCACCACGGGGCAGCCGAGCGCGTGGGCGCCGGCTTCGAACACGGCGCCGGTCGGCGTCAGGTGATACGAGAAGCTGTTGTGAACGATGCTGCCGCGGCGGAAGCCGGCGGCGAACAGGGCGCGCGCGATGCGCCCGTAGTCCGGACGCATGGCCGCGGGACTGTAGAGCGGCCCGGATGCGGCGAAGATATGCGCGAGCCGCTTGGTCTTGATCGCGGTCAGGCCGCCGAACGGGTTGCGGTCTTCGACCGGGCGCCGTTGCCGTTCGATCAGGTCCTTGCGGCGCAGCAGCGGCAGCCGCGCCAACGCGGCACGGCTGCGCACCGCCGCCGGATCGACACGGGCAAGGTGTTCGGCGAGCGCCGGTGCTTTTGCTTTGGCGTGCTCGAGCTGCTCGGCCAGCGCGTTGAATTGGGCGCCGTCCCGAACCTCGGGGTCGCGGGTTTCCAGCTCGTCGAAATACTCAGTTTGCGTCACGTCGACTCCCGCGGCGTTCGACTCGGGGATGCGGAGAGTAGCAGAACAGAGACGGTCTCATCGCGCGCGAATTTGACCCGGTGCGCGTCCCTCCGCCACACTCGCGGTATGCATGTCCTGCGAACCCTGGCGGCGGCTTTGATGCTCCTGGGCAGCTTCGGGCCGGTGCTGGCCGAAGACTATCCGGCCCATCCGATCCAGATCGTGGTGCCGTACGCGCCCAGCGGCGGGACCGATTTCGTCGCCCGCGAGCTGGCGAACGGCCTCTCGGCGAAGTTCGGCCAGCAGGTCGTGGTCGCCAACCGGCCGGGGGCGGCCACGATCGTCGGTACCGAGGTCGTCGCCAAGGCGCGGCCGGACGGCTACACGCTCCTGATGACCAGCTTCCCGCTGGCCGCCAATCCGAGCCTCTACGCGAAACTGCCCTACGATGCCGCGCGCGATCTGGCGCCGATCTCGCTGATCACCAATGCCCCGACGGTCCTCGTCGTGAACCCGAAGCTGCCGGTTGCCGATGTGATGGCGCTGGTGGCCTACTGCCGGGAGCGCCCGGGCGAGCTCAGCTACGCGTCCTACGGGAACGGCAGCGGCGCGCACCTTGCGGCCGCGCTGTTCGAGTCCGTCACCGGCATCAAGCTCCTGCACGTGCCCTACGAAGGTGGCGGGCCGGCCGCGCGCGCGGTGATGGGCGGCGAGACGCAGCTTCTGTTTTCGAGCGCGCTCCCCGTCCTCGGCAATATCAAAGCCGGCCAGCTCAAGGTGCTGGCGGTTGCCGCAAACGCGCGCATGGCGGCCTTGCCGGACGTGCCGACGTTCCGCGAAGCCGGCGTCGACTACGAGACCGGAACCTGGTTCGGCCTCCTCTCGCCGGCGCGCACACCCTCGGCGATCATCGACAAGCTCTACGAAGGCGTCGCGGCGACGTTGGCGTCGCCAGCCTTGCGCGCCCAGCTGTCGGGGCAAGGTGCCGACGTGGTCGGCAGCCCGCCTGCGGCGTTCGCGGAGTTCCTGCACCGGGAAACCGAGCGCTGGGGCGATGTGATCGCCCGCACCGGCATTGCCAAACAATAGGAGACCGACGTGACCGAGAAAGAGCTCACCGGCCGCATCGCGCGCGAGCGCATCCGCCTGATGGCGGTGCCGCGGCTGCCCGAGGGAATCGTGGAGGGGTTCTCCGCACTGGGAGACGCGAGCGGCATCGTGTCGGATACGCTCGATGAGCTGGGCCTGCCGGGTGCTCTGCCGGCCTCGACCTTTCGCCCGACGATCGCCGGCGCCCGCGTGGTGGGCCCGGCCCTCACCGTGCGCAACATCATGCGCGCCCGCGATCCGGTGCAGGCGGCCCGCGACAAGGTCAACGGCATGGCCGAGTTCGAGGCACACAATCTGGCGCTTTCGGGCGACGTGCTGGTGATCGACGGCGTCTCGGGAATCTCCAACATGGGCGGGATCTCGGCGCAGATCGGCAAGCGCCAGGGCGAGATCGGCGCCATCGTCGCGGGCGGGGTGCGCGACGTGAACCATTCGCGGGAGGTCGGCTATCCGGTGTGGTCGACCGAGGTCACGCCGGTGACCGGCAAGTGGCGGATCGAGACCGTCGAGATCAACGGCACGATCGAGATCGGCGGACTGCAGGTGACCGCAGGCGACCTCGTGCTCGCCGACGACACCGGCGTGTGCTTCGTGCCGCGCGTCCGCGCGGCCGAGGTGCTGCGCATTTGCCAGAAGAAGGCGGCCGGCGAGGATGCGCGCTGTGCTGCCATCGACCGCGGGATCCCGTTGCCGGAGCTCCTGCGGACGACGTCAGCGTGAGCCTGCGCTGCGAACGAAGGTCGTGATCAGCTCGAGCGTGCGCGCGGGTTGATCGCGCTGCGGCGAATGGCCGCACTCGGGCAGCAGCGCCAGCTCGCACCGGGTTCTCGCGAGCCGCTTTATGGTCTCGACCTGGGCCGCCGTGCCGTACTCGTCGTCCTCGCCCTGGATCAGCAGCATCGGTGCCGCGATGTCAGGCACGCAGGCCTCGATGTTCCAGCCGCGGAACGCCGGATCGAGCCAGATGTCGTTCCAGCCGCGGAACGCGCCGTCCGGATCGTCGTGATAGCGGCCCAGGCGCTGGGGCAGGTCGGTCGTGCGGTGCGCCTCGCGCGCCGCGGCGATCGACGCCACGGTCACGTCCTCGACGAACACGTGCGGCGCCATCAGCACCAGCCCCGCTGCAGGCAGACGCGCGCCGGCATAGATCAGCGCGATGGAGGCGCCGTCGCTGTGGCCGATCAGCACCGGATCTTTTGTGCCGAGCCGCTCGAGGAGGCGCGGCAGGACCTCACGCGCTTCGGCTTGCATGTAGTCGACAGGGCGCGGGCCCGGCAGCCCGGCCGAGCGTCCGTAGCCGCGGCGGCTGTAGACGATGGTCTCGGCGCCCGTCGATGCGGCGACCCGCGCCGGGAAGTCGCGCCACATGGCGACGCTCCCGAGGCCTTCGTGGAGGAAGACGAGCGGCGGTGCCTTGGGATCGCGGGCCTCGATGCGCAAGACCTCGAGACGCACGCCATCGACGTCGACGAAGCTTTCGGTCACGCTGGTTTTGCGCGCTCGGTCTCGCGCTGGCGCAGCTTGAAGCGCTGGATCTTGCCGGTCGCGGTCTTGGGCAGCTCCGTCACGAACTCGATCCAGCGCGGATATTTGTAAGGCGCCAGCCGCTCGCGCACGTGCTGCTTGAGCTCCTCGTCGAGGCCTTTGCCGGCGGCGTGGCCGGCCTTGAGCACGATATAAGCCTTGGGCTTGATCAGGCGGCTGTCGTCCGCGACCCCGATCACCGCCGCCTCCAGAACCGCGGGATGGGTCACCAGGGCCGCCTCGACTTCGAACGGCGACACGTAGATGCCGCCCACCTTCAGCATGTCGTCGGTGCGGCCGCAATAGGTGAAGAACCCGTCCTCGCTCATCAGGTACTTGTCGCCCGTGCGTGTCCACTCGCCCTGGAACGTGCCGCGCGAGCGCGCGCGGTTGTTCCAGTAATACGCGGCACTCGAGGCACCGCTGACCAGGAGCTCGCCCACCTCGCCGGGCTTCACCGGCTGGCCCGCTTCGTCCGCGAGCTTCAGCTCGTATCCGGGAACCGCCTTGCCGGTCGTGCCGTAGCGGAGCGCCTTGGGCCCGTTCGACAGGAAGATGTGCAGCATCTCGGTCGAGCCGATGCCGTCGTAGATGTCGACCCCCGTCCGCTTGACCCAGCGCTGGCCGAGCTCCTCGGGCAGCGCCTCGCCCGCCGAGACGCAGGCGCGCAAGGCGTGCTCGCCCTGCGCCGGCAGCTCGTCCGACGCCAACAACGCCGCGTACAAGGTGGGCACCCCGTAGAACACAGTCGGGCGGTGCTGGCGGAGAATGCGGCAGACCGATTGCGGGGTGGGGCGTTCGGCCATCAGCACGGCGGTCGCTCCGGCGCGGAACGGAAATGTCAGCGCATTGCCGAGGCCGTAGGCGAAGAACAGCTTGGCCGCCGAGAACACGACGTCGTTTTCGGTCAGGGCCAAGGTCGGCCGCGCATAGAGCTCGGCCGTGGTGACGAGGCTCGACTGGACGTGAACGGCCCCCTTGGGCGTCCCCGTGGAACCCGACGAATACAGCCAGAACGCCACGTCGTCGGCGGTGGTGGCGGCGGGGTCGAGGCGGTCGGACGCCTTGGCGACCAGCCGCGACAGCGATTTGTGCCCCGGCACCTCGCCGCCCGCGATCACCACCGTCTCGAGCCAGGGCTGGTCGGCGAGTGCCGGCTTCACCTTGTCGAACAACGGTGCGGAGACGACCAGGACGCGCGCGCGCGAATCGCGCAGCATGAACGCGTAGTCGTCGGCGGTGAGCAAGGTGTTGACCGGGATGGGCACCGCCCCCAGCTTGATCGCGCCCAGGAACACGCCGGGGAAGTCGATCGTGTCGAGGAGGATCAGCATCGCGCGCTGCTCGGACGCAAGGCCGATGCCGGCGAGGGCGTTGCCGCAGCGGTTCGCGTGCCGCGCCAGCGCCGCATAGGTGTACGAGCCCCGGTCGTCGATCACGGCAGTCCGCTTGCCGCGCCCGGCGGCGAGATTAGGGTCGATCAGATCGGCGGCCGCATTGTAGAGGCGGGGGAACTCGATATGCGGCGGTGCGACCGTGTGGTCGGCGGTCGAATAGCCGGCCGTCGGCCGCGTGCGCGGCGTGGCGCGCGCGGCGAGGCGGCCTCCCGTCTTGAGTTGCGTCGTCTTCAGCGGTGCTGTTGTCCTGCGCTTCGCGGTCCGGCTGCGGGCCATCGGCGCTCTCCCCGTTTCATCGTTGCGGCGACTTTAGCCGAGAACATCCACCGGCACAATTTTGCATGAAGGGCCTGACTGGCTTAGGGTCGGAGCCGCAGAGAGGCCAGACCACGGGCCTTGAACATGCATTATAATGCATGTATCGTCGCCGAACGGAACAGGATGAAACGCCGATGACAGACGGCTCCGGGAAAGACGGGGGAGACGCTCCCCGGGTCGAGTTCGAGACCGAGCCGGGCCGCTACCGGCATTGGAAGCTCGGCTTCGACGGGCCGGTCGCCACGCTTGCGCTCGACGTGCAGGAGGACGGCGGCATCCGCGACGGCTACAAGCTCAAGCTCAACTCCTACGACCTCGGTGTCGACATCGAGTTCCACGACGCTGTACAGCGCATCCGCTTCGAGCATCCCGAGGTGCGCACGGTCGTCCTCACGAGCGCCAAAGAGCGCATGTTCTGCGCGGGCGCCAACATCTACATGCTCGGCACGTCGAGCCACATGTGGAAGGTGAATTTCTGCAAGTTCACGAACGAGACCCGCAACGGGCTCGAGGATTCGAGTGCCGCTTCGGGGCTCAAGTTCCTGTGCGCGATCAACGGCGCCTGCGCCGGCGGCGGATACGAGATCGCACTCGCCTGCGACGAGATCGTCATGGTCGACGACCGCTCGACCACGGTGAGCCTTCCGGAAGTACCCCTCCTGGGCGTGCTGCCCGGCACGGGCGGGCTCACGCGCCTGACCGACAAGCGCAAGATGCGGCGCGACCTCGCCGACGTGTTCTGCACATCGGCCGACGGCGTGCGCGCCGAGCGCGCCCGCGACTGGAAGCTGGTCGACCACATCGCAAAGCCGGCCGATTTCGCCGCTGCGGTCAAGGCGCGGGCCGCGGCCCTCGCGGCCACGAGCGATCGGCCGGCGAGCGCCAAAGGCGTCGCCCTCACTCCGCTCGGCAAGACCGCGACCGCGAGCGGCTGGCGCTACGGCTCGGTGGAGGTGGCGCTCGATCGTGCCGCACGCATCGCCACCCTGACCGTGAACGCGCCCGCGGGCGGTCTGCCCGCGGACATCGACGGCATCGTCACGCAAGGTGCCGCGTGGTGGCCGCTGCGGGTGGCGCGCGAGCTCGACGATGCGATCCTCGCCTTGCGGGTCAACGAGCCGCAGCTCGGCCTGTGGGTGCTGAAGACATCGGGCTCGGCCGACCAGGTGCTGGAGGCGGGCAGCGTGATGCTGCGCCATCGGACGCACTGGCTGGTGCGCGAGACGATCGGGCTGTGGCGGCGCACCTTGCAGCGCCTCGATGTGTCGGCGCGCAGCCTGTTCGCCGTCCTCGATCGCGGCTCGTGCTTCGCGGGGCTTCTGGCCGAGCTCGCCTTCGCGGCCGACCGCAGCTACATGCTCGACTCACCCGAGGCGGACGCGCCGGCCCTCGTGCTCGACGAGTTCAGCTTCAACGGCCTGCTCGCAACACCCGCCGCGCGCACGCGCCTTGCGATGCGGTTCCAGGATGATGAAGCCGCGATCGCCGCGTGTCGGGCGCGCCTGGGGCAGGCGCTGTCGGCCCCGGAAGCCGAAAAGCTTGGCCTCGTCACCTTCGCTCCCGACGAGCTCGACTGGGACGAGGAGATCCGCCTGGCGCTCGAGGAACGCGCCTCGCTGTCGCCGGACGCGCTGACCGGGCTTGAAGCGTCCTTGCGCTTCGGCGGCGCCGAGACCATGGCGAGCCGCATCTTCGGGCGGCTGTCGGCGTGGCAGAACTGGATCTTCAACCGGCCGAACGCGGTCGGCGAGAAAGGCGCGCTCAAGCTGTTCGGCACCGGCAGCAAGGCGCGCTTTGACTGGGAGAGGGTGTGATGTCGATCAACTACGCCGAGCGCATCCCGAACAATGTCGGCCTCTCCGACAACAAGGTGCTGCAGAGGGCGCTCGAGCAGTGGCAGCCGAAGTTCCTCGACTGGTGGCGCGAGATGGGGCCGACCGACTTCAACGCCGCCGAATGTTATCTACGAACGGCGACCAGCGTGGATGCGAAGGGCTGGGCGACCTACGGCAGCCTCAAGATGCCCGACTACCGCTGGGGCATCTTCCTGGCCGACAAGATCCCCGACCGCCGCATCGGGTTCGGCGATCTCTACGGCCAGCCGGTCTGGGAGCAGGTGCCGGGCGAGCACCGGTCGACCTTGCGCCGGCTGATCGTGACCCAAGGCGACACCGAGCCAGCCTCGGTCGAGCAGCAGCGTCTTCTCGGCCATATCTGCCCGTCGATCTACGACCTGCGCTCGCTGTTCCAGATCAACGTCGAGGAAGGCCGCCACCTGTGGGCGATGGTCTATCTCCTGCATGCCTATTTCGGGCGCGACGGGCGCGAGGAGGCCGAGGCGCTGCTTGAGCGCCACTCCGGCAACCGCGACAATCCGCGCATCCTGAATACGTTCAACGAGCCGGTCGAGGACTGGCTCAGCCTGTTCATGTTCACCTACTTCACCGACCGCGACGGCAAGTATCAGCTCAAATGCCTGGCCGAGAGCGGCTTCGATCCGCTGGCGCGCACCTGCCGCTTCATGCTGACCGAGGAGGCCTATCACATGTCGGTCGGCATGCTGGGCGTCGGCCGCGTGATCAAGCGTGCGGTCGAGGTCATGAAGGAGATCGGCAGCGAAGATCCCGAGGCCGTGCGCCGCGCGGGCGCGGTCGACTTGCCGACCTTGCAGCGCTATCTGAACTTCTGGTGCTCCTCCTCCCTCGACCTCTTCGGATCCGAGGTGTCGAGCAATGCCGCGACCACGTTCGCCAACGGCATCAAGGGCCGGCCGGACGAAGGCACGGCGTTCACCGACCACGACGGGCGCACCGCGAGCGTCACGCTGGAGCAGCCGGACGGGCACGGCGGCATCCGGCGCGAGGAGGTCCCGCTGCGCAACGCGATCAACGAGGCGGTGCGCGAGGCGTATTTGCGCGATTGCGAGGTCGGCCTGCGCATCTGGAACCGCACCATCGCGAAAGCAGGGTTCAAGACCGAGGTCCGGCTGCCGAGCCCGCGCTTCAATCGCACGGTCGGATGGTGGTCCGGGCACCGCTTCGATCCCGCCGGCAACTTCGTCGGCGAGGAGGCTTGGGCGCAGCGGTGCCGCGGCTGGCTGCCGAGCGAAAGCGACAAAAGCTTCGTCCGCAGCCTCATGCAGCGCGTGACCGAGCACGGCAAGGTTGCGGGCTGGATCGCCCCGCCCGAGCGCGGGGTCGACGGCAAGCCTGCCGATTACGACTATGTGAGACTCTAGGCGGGCGCTCTCCCTTATCATCCTCCCGGCGATTTGTTCTGTCCCTTGACGGCGTCTGGCCGAAGTTGGCGCCGGATTTGCAGTGTCTTCCTCCGGCTCGTGAAGCCGGCGCAGTAGCGCATTTTGCAACGGGGGACGACCATGGCGACGATTTCACCGGCGGCTCAGCCGTCGATTGACACGCGAACCGGCAACCGCTGGATCCAGCTCTTGCTCGGGCTCGTCGCCATGATGGCGATCTCGAGCCCGCAATACGTGTGGACCCTGTTCACCGGGCCGCTCAACCAGAAGCTGGGCACCACCCTGGCCGAGCTGCAGTGGACGTTCTCGCTCCTGATCATCCTGCAGACGTTCTTCTCGCCGTTTCAGGCCTATCTCGTCGACCGCTTCGGTCCGCGCGTTCTCATCTCGGCGGGCGCCATCCTGGCCGGCGGCAGTTGGGTCCTGTCGTCGATAGTCGGCAGCCTCGGGGCACTTTACGTGACCTACGGCGTCATCGGCGGCTTCGGCACCGGCATCATCTATGTCGGCATCATCGGTCTCATGGTGCGCTGGTTCCCCGACCGGCGCGGCCTTGCCACCGGGCTCGCCGCCGCCGGCTACGGGTTCGGCGCCATCTTCACCAGCTTTCCCATCGACAGCATGATCAAGTCGTCCGGCTACCAGCAAACGCTGCTCGTCTGGGGCCTGATCCAGGGTGCGATCGGCGTCGCCGCGGCACTCGGCCTGCGCACGCCGCCCGAAGGCTACGTGCCGGCGGGGTTCAAGCCCGAGACGGTGAAGATCGAGCTGCAGACCCGCCGGAGCTACACGCCGGTCGAGATGCTGAAGAACCCGATCTTCTACCTGCTCTTCATCATGATGACGATGATGTCGACCAGCGGCCTCATGGTCGTGTCCAACGTCGGGCCGTTCGCCAACGAATACAAAGTGGCGCAGGTCCTCGTCCTCGGCATGGCGGCGCTGCCGCTGTCCTTGACCCTGTCGCGCGCCACCAACGGCC
>Ga0335071_10000514_pt1 | contig 42817 bp, 46 predicted proteins | sample Lox_Sample_15_FD_206724 | JGI IMG/M metagenome (GOLD analysis project Ga0335071, IMG submission 206724) | Soil microbial communities from Loxahatchee National Wildlife Refuge, Florida, United States - Lox_Sample_1.5 | ecosystem: Environmental > Terrestrial > Soil > Wetlands | place: USA... | reverse complement strand
GTACCGGCACGTCCGGGGAATGAGCCAACGGGAATTGGCTCTCACCTTGAACGTCGATCCGGGAACATTGGGGCGGTGGGAAAGAGATGAAAGTTTTCCAGCAGGAAAGCTCAAATTAAGGCTTGAGCCATTCTTTACGGAGATTCTTTCAGGTGACGGAAGGATTGAACAATGACTTGGGTAATCACATAACTCCCCCTATACTCGAACTCGATATAAACTTGATACTAGTTCTTACGCGCTTTTTTACACTTTAAGGCTATGGTCACATTTGAGGCAATATACTTCGCTTAGGGTGCAATCCTTGCCACATCCATTCCAATCGCTACAAAGATGACATTCAGGCTTGTCGTGCTTGGTCCCTGCCGGCTTGTTGCACGAATTGCAGTACCAATTGCCATAACTTTCTTTTTTGGCCCGTTCAAGATCCGTCCATGCAAAACGAAACTTGCCACGAATTTGGTATCCTCCCCAAGTCGTGCGAACCGTTTCTCCACTTTTTCCATGGAAGATTCTTTTCCTATAATCACGAGTTATCTGTTTAATCCTCTCTGTTTGCTGACGCTGGTTCCGGATAGCCTTATCTAATTTTGTATTTTCGACACACCACACACCACGTTCCTTATGCGCTGGAATGATCGTGCCACCAATCTCTATAGTCCCCTGCTGCTGTGCTGATTTACGATACCATTCATACGAGTTATGCCCCGCACCGGTTTCCCGAGCAAACAGTCTAATGGCGTTATTTAAAGTGACTTGTAACATTGGCTTTTCAGGGAAATAATTTCTTTTAATAAAATGTATTCTAAAAGTAAAACAAATTCATATTCGGTTCAAGAGCTTCCTTTTATACGCCTCATTGCTTGGACTATCACTTGTGCGACGGCATCCCGCTTTTCCTTCTTATCGGACTCGGAAACGGCTTTGTAATTAACCTTGACCCGGTAACCTTTTACCCGTTCCTCTCGAGTGGCTTCTTTCGCCCCCTCCTGATCGAGAAAGAAGAATAACTCCTCTGGCTCGAAGAGAAGCACCTTGGTCTGATCTGCGGGCGGAAGTTTCTCCGTCATCAGCTTTCTGATCGCTTCGAGGTTCTTCTTCTCCTGCGAACAAACAATAACCGGCTCGTATCCCGCCTTGAGACACTTCTCTATATTGTGGACTTCCTGAACATCACCGGTTGTCACCGAGATTTCAACGGCGATCCGTCTCTCATCGCGTTTCAAACCCACATCCACCCGGCCGCCGTCATCCGTCGGTTCTTCGATCACCGCTCGGTAGTCTCTTTGCTCTGCCATTTTCTTTATCAGCGTCTGCAAATAGCGATGACGGCTGAGGTCTTGGCGGGGAGAAGAACTCACCGGCGGCGTGACAAATACATTGCGTTTCTCTCCTCCGGTAACGGGCTTGACCTGAACGGGTTCTTTCGGCTGTGGAAGGGATGACCGGACTTCCTGCTTGACCGGGGGAGGCTCGCTTGGCAGAACTTTATCCTCCACGATTGGACGCCCGTATTTTCCCCGCGAAAGTGAGAGGATGGCTTCTCGCTTCAGTTGCGCCACGTCAGCGGGCATTTGGGGAGCTTCGAAAGTCCTCAAATTGAAATCGTGATCCTTTCGGTCAACGCGCACGATGGCCTCCCCCACCCCTAGATTCTGGAGGTCGGTCGAGTCGAAATGCGAGAAACCGGAATGAAGCTTATCCGCGTCGAAGTCGCCCAATCTGAAGCAAACGCGGGTCGCTGCATTCGAGATCACCGAGTTGGCGAGCGCCGTGTCGTAATCCCACAGCTGCCTCAAGTCCTGATGGGCCAAGACAAGTCCGAGCTTGTATTTTCTTGCGCCGGACAGGATCGCCGACATCGTCGGCGTGATGAAATTCTGGAATTCATCCAGGTACAAAAAAAACGGCTCGCGTTCGTTTTCCCGCTGCACCTGTCTCTCCATCACAACCTGATGAAGTTTGGAGACGATCAGGGACCCCATGAGATGGGCATTTTCTTCGCCGATGATCCCCTGGGCAAGCTTGATCAGAAGAATCTTCCTGCTGACGATAATGTCAGCGAAATCCAGCCCCTCCTCCTGTCCGATGATGTTCCGGACCAGCTTCGGCCGCAGGAAACTGTCGAGCCGTGTAAGGATGGAACTCTGTGAGTTTCCCCTCAGCATGGGAAACTCCTTCTCCCAAAAGTATTTGATGTGAGTATCCGCAACGCCTCCGAGAATCGTTTTCCGGAACTGCGCATCGGCCAAAAAACGCCGCAGATCGACCAGTGTCATGATCCGGGAACTTTCCAGCAACGCCAGAAGCGAGTTACCCAGGACTGTCGTCATCTGGTCCCCCCAGCTCGTCGAGAACCGGCGAAAGATCGCCACCAGATCGGAAGAGATGATGTTTTTCTCCGTCTCCGACCGCGCTCGGAGGATGTTGAATCCTACCGGCGATTGAGTGTCGGCCGGATCGAAGACGATGACATCACCGTATCTTTCTTCCGGGATCTGTTCGAGCAACCGTTCGATTAGGTCCCCGTGGGGATCGAGGACGGCGACTCCCTCGCCGTGTTCGATGTCCTGCCGGATGAGATTCTGAAGCAGCGTTGATTTGCCTGTGCCCGTCGCTCCGATGATGTGCATATGACGGAGTCTCTGATCAAGGCCGAGGGTGACAGTCGTCCGGATATTGTGATGGCGGTTTTCTCCCAATATCAGATATTGTCCCTTTACCTCTCTCGGGGCCGCCTTTGTTTTACGATGGCCGTAATGAAGTTTCTCCGACTGTATCGAGGGAGACGGAGGATGAACCAGCGTTGCCAGTTCCATCGCATTAACTATCATCCCAGTGCGGCGGCTCGTTCGTTGCAAGATGTCCTTTTCGTGAGCGGACGCTGGATAATCTCCGTTGGAGAGAGGAATCAGAGCATTGCTTTCGGGGCGTTTCGTCGTTCTGAGCGCCGATGAAATATTTTGCGCTATCTCCTGAGCGCGTTCGTGGCTGGATCCCTGAGCGAATACTCGCGTGACGCAAGCAAATAATGGGTGTTCCAACTTTTCGCGCGATAGTTTGACCATTTCGGGCGCGTCCAAGAACAACGATTTGCCGCGCGTGTCCGAAACAGACCGGAGAATGCTGTCCGCCCATGGCCGGCGTGTGGCATGAAAAAGGATCTGCAGGCCACCGATCTCCTTTTCTTCGAGCCCTTCGATTGCCCCGACGACTCCAGTGAGAGGATCCGGATCGAATGAGGAAAATACCTGGAGCGGCCGCATGAATTCCTCTTCGAGGCCGAAGTCAATCATGGCTCTCGGCGATTCCTTTTTCCAGAGGGACAGCAGCCTGTCGGATTCCTCCGCGAGGGAAACGGACGGGAAGAAGATTTGAATCTGCTGCCGAATATTCCTGGCGTCCGGCCGGAAGCACGCAAATTGCATATTGATGGAATCGGCCGAGCCGATCAATTCGAATCCGACGGGACGCTTGCTGTAGCTGAGGCTAATGAGAAACTGCTCAAGTTGATCAACTTCAATCATCTCATCGGGTGATACCTTGAAAGGAAGAATGATGGGTTTGGAATCCTGGGCGTCCTCTATCGTGTCGATAGCCGTACCCGAATCGGAGTCAAATACGGACTTGAACGGCACCCGTTCGGGAGATTTCAATCCGTCGAGAAATCCCTCGACCAAGGAAGAAAGAAAGACATCTTTGGGATCGCTTAGGGAGGAGAGAATCGCATCGGGACTGTAATGGAATGTCTCAAAGGGAGGTTCAAGTTCGACTTCCGAATCGGAGAGATCCCATCCCCTTCCCCTTATTTCCCAGAGGTAAAAATCTAAAGTGAATCCAGCAGAAAAAGGTGAAATCATCTCGACTTAATCCCTCTCACGAGTACTTATATCAAATCAATTCGCGCGTCCCAATTGATCGAATAGTGTTAAACATTCTCCTTATGGCAAGAATAAAATTCTAGCAATCAGCGTAGTAATGATAGGTTATTTCCTCAACTGAATGAGAACTGAATCTAGGCTGAAAGAGACGTTCTTTATTTTGATGTCACCTATCCACCATTCGGTCTGCCATCCATCGATTCTCGGGGATACGAGTTTAATTGTTGAAGCACCGCGACTCATCATTGGGAATGTGGCAGAGATGATTTCCTCTTCATTTGCGTTAAACTCTATTCTGTTCAGATAATCACCCCACTTTTTTTCTTGTCTACCGCCAAGGAATCCGGAAATGGATGAGTACTTAGCACCGTTGTCGTCTAAAATATACGGGGGTTCGAATGTATCTCCGTATTGTTCTTCATGTAATTTAGGGGCATATAAAACCATATCGGATCCTTCAACTGCCCTCATGCTCATAACCAACCTTAAACTGTCTTTCATAATGTCTGCATATAAAAGTTCTATGATCAGTCCTTTGCTCGTTTGCCACATCCCCGGTCCAGCACCCCTTGATCCATTGAATTGAAAAGGAGGTCTTTGCATTTCCTTTCTACCAATAGGAGGGTCCGACAACATTTCATTGGATCTCTTGCCTTCTGGAGAATTCGGGTAATGTGCCACTAAATCTTCAAACGCCGCCAGAGCTCTTTTTCTGGACCCCTCTTTATAGAATTGCACGGCCAGTGCAAAATCGTATTGTCTCTTTCCATCCTCAGTGGACATATCAAACCTTTTGATTGTGTCCGGTTTGGACGGATTCCTGTTTTCAGTTTTTGGCATTGTCCTCTGGGGCAACAGTGTACCCGTTGAATCAGAAGATGCGTTTTCAACTTCTCCAGAGATCGTTAAGTCAAGCCCCTTACCCCATCGCTTAACAGACTCAAATGATTTAGGAAAGAAGAACGAAAGAGTAAAAACAATGAAAATCAATGTGACTATGACCGAGATAAACTTCTGACTGAAGGGAGTTTGAACGCCTCGTGCGGCGATGATACCCAGAATCGCCGAAGCAATGATGACAATCGGGATTGCCGAAGGATTATTTTGAATTGGCACAACAGAAATGAATAGGGTGAATAAGAGCTCAACTAAGAACACGCCAAGGGAGAATTTAACATAACGATCCGCTATTCCTTTGAATCCACCCAGAATGAATTCAAGAAGCATTCCGATCGGAGTTGCAAGTGCAAGAAGCAAGAAAGACCAAAGAGTCCAGAAAATTCCAACGATGGCAACAAGCCATCCTAAACTGCCAAGAATTCCAATGATGAGAATAGGTATGGGGAATACAGCACAAGACATTACCAATCTGGTAAGTGCTTTAAGGTATACTTTCCCGGCTTGCACACGCGACCACATCGCTTCCGTGATACCCGCAGAAGGCGATGGTTCAGGTGAAGGTTTCTCCATGAACGCTATTCGGCGCGACACGCCTGCGATACCGGTGAATGAAAGATCTATGAGATCCCATAAAACTTCTAATACCTTCACTTGCGAAACCCTTCCTTCCTTTGATAGTAATCCCTAAGATTCCGCAAAGAATTGTCTTCATGGTTTTCGTTCAATTTATCTGAGACACGAGTATTTCCCTTCCAAGCAAATAATTTCCTGCCGAACCTTTTTACGTACAGCAATAACTTCCCTGAATTTGCCAACGCACTACCAAGAACAGAGCCGCCAACAGTGAGTAGCGAATTAAGTAGAACTTTCTTTGTGGTTTCAAAAGACATATTGAGCCCCTTTCGGTCAGCCGACCTGATTTGACAAATCTAGCGATTCAGGATAGAATGTAAAAGGATATTTGATAAGGTGCAATATTATCAGTTCACTCATCACAGATTGGAGGCACTTCATGGATGTTCACAGCCCCCTGGGGACAATCTTACTAGTCAGCTCTATCGCTCTAGTGCTCTACCTTTTCTACAACATGTTCAAAACCGTCGTGGCAGCAAAGAACAGTCTTGCTGAAGTCGGGAATGGGATCGTCATAGGATTCCTCGAACGACAGGGAGAAGCGAAGAGATCGAAAGCAGCTTTCTATGAATATGCTTGGAAGCCCGCTGAAGCTCGAGTCATGTTGAAAGAATTGAAAAGACAACTCGATGCCCGGCTGAGTTTGACCAAGATTCCTGAATTAGCAGGATTTAAGAAAGAAGATGCGACCGTATTGCTGACTCTCGCGGTGTTCGCGAAAGTGGTAATCCCCACAGAGGAGATTCGTCAGAGGATCACATTCCTCGAACTCTTGATTGCCAGAGATCAAGAGGGTCAATCATCTGAGCATCGTTCTATCATGGCCTAGAAATCGAACAACCCTTGTTTAGAGGGTTGTTTTTTATTAAGTAGCTCTGAAAATTTCCAAAAATATAATTTCTTTATCTCTCGATTCTTGATTAGGTTCGATTATTTTTATAAACGCACAAGAAATCTCCGGCAGGCATGCCGGTCCCATATGTTGGCTTCAAATCGTAACCCAGGGAAGATAGCCACTTTATCTTGTCGTATGTTCCGGACAAGACAAGAATTGGATGATATTTAGTTAATGTTTCTTTCGCTCCTTCTAGTACTTCCGCTTCAGTCCCCTCTACATCAATCTTCATGAAATTAGGGATCGGAAGTTTTCCGGCTTTGATCCAGCCGTCTATCGTCATCGTCTTAACCTTTATCTCCCCGTCTTCGCAAATCTGCCCGTCAGAAGTGTTCGCGCCTTTCTGATAGAATCCCGCTTCTCCTTCATAGTCCATGACGGCCGCCTCTACCACCTCAACATTCTTACAGTGGTTCATCTTTAGATGCTTATTGATGTTGTAGATATTAAAAGGCAGAGGCTCGAATACGACAACCTTGCCGCTTGGACCGACCAAATCAGAGGCCAGAAGAGTGTAGAATCCCGCCTGTCCGCCTAAATCGAATACCACATCGTTTTTCTTTATGTTATCAATGAAAGCTTGCTGATTGTATAGCTCGAACGTTCCCAGCCAATATGAATTGACTCCGGAGCCTTTTATCCATTTTTTACCCTTGAGTGGACCTTGCAGGATCGGAAGCACCATTCCGGGAGGAATTAAATTCAGGAAGAATCGTAGGAATTTTCCGAAAAAGCTGGAGTTGGAAATCTTCGATATGTTGATCATATAGTGATGCTAACCGCCATCTTCTAATCGGTCAAGCTTATGCCTAACCGCACGGTTCAAAATAAAGTTGGCGAAGTTTAAGAAAAATATGGCCTAGTATTTACTGGTAAAACGGGACGAGAGAGATGGCGTTCAGATATACATTGTCAGCGGTTATGCCAATATTCTCATTCAACGTTACGGTACTTGATGGTGTAATTGGATTAAAGGCGCTTTCCACAATTCCAATGCTCGTGTTCCCATCATCAGAATAACGCAATGTGGTACTTGCTCCCGCGGTGATGGTTCCGGTGTCGCTTCTCCCCCCTCCTATAACCCAAGCCTTGTCTGCCGATGTAGTTAACGATATAGAACAAGAAATTCCATTGCACACATTTGCCTTTTGTGTGTCTGGCTGCCCTGTCTGTTTAACGTTCGCATAGGAGGCATTTACGTCCGCAATCGCGTCGAACGTTCCATTGGTCGTTACAACAACATTATGGGTACCAACGGTTGGATTCAGCAAAGAGTAAAGTCCCTGCCAGCCGCTCTGAGGAGTAGAAGTGGTAGAACTATTTACTAATGTCATAGAAGTACCGTTGTATTTCACGCTCTTGATGTGATTGCCGGTTGTATGACGCACATAGACCCAGGAAAGGAGTATCGGATTGTTGCCTGTAACGGTGTGAGAAGTGGAAACACTTGAGGTCGTCGCCTGCCATCCAGAAGTGGAGGTGGCATCGAAGACAATCCCAGCGGGAGCGAGAGAGATCGCGTTTAAATAAACATTATCTGTTCCGCCTATGTTTTCATTTATCGTAACTGATCTGGCTGGGTTAATGGGGTTTGAAGCACTTTCTAAAATGCCAATGCTGGAATTTCCGGCATCAGAATAACGTAATGTGGTACTTGCTCCCGCGGTGATGGTTCCGGTGTCGCTTCTCCCTCCGGCTATCACCCAGGCATTCTTAGTTAACGTCGAAATTGTATTCGCGCATGAGCTTGCATTGCATGTGAGGAAATTGTATGCCTCCGGTTGTCCTGATTGGCTGACGCCCGTATACGAAGCATTCACGGCCGCAATCGCGTCGTAAGTGGCATCGGCTGTTACAACGAGATTATGGGTGCCAGTCGGTGGGTTTAATAGAATATAAGTTCCCTGCCATCCAGACTGGGGAATTCCGGATGATGACGAACTCACAAAAGTTAAATCTACTCCATTGTATTTTACGCTCGTTATGTGATTATCAGTCGTGTGCCGCACATAAACAAAGCTGATGAGTGCGGTATTAATGCCCGATATTTTGTGAGATACAGAGACACTTGATGTCGTGGCCTGCCATCCAGTCGTGGATGTTGCATCAAATGCAATACCCGCCGCAGATGCGCTATTAAATAATGCGAACGACCCTAACAAAATAAACGCGAAGACAGAATAACTCAACAACTTATTCTTTTCCATTGTTTTATTTTTAATGGTTAACCGACATTTTTATTGTAGTACATGCAGGAATTAGTACAATAAAAAGGGGTGTTGATAAGTTTTCCCCAGGTTGCCGGTCTGAAATATTCTATATCTTTAGGCACGACTGGATTCGATGATCGAGCCGGCAATACCCAAGGCCACCGCATCGAACATATTCTGGTGAAAATCTCTTTTCCACTCCCGGTTCGACTTGGAATAGGGCCTCAGTTGCGGATACATCTTCGAGAGATATTTCGTAACCTTCTGTTTGTTTGCCCACCCATCTCCGCACACGGTCTTTCTCACCGTATTCACCGGTATGCTCATAACCCGAAGCCCTTTCCTTCCTCCGGCGAGTTTTATGGCCGTGAAGAACCGATTCAATATCTCCGACCCCCTGTTGTTTCCGAAGTAAGTTCGTTCCACGACGAGGGCCCGCGGTCGGAAATCCTTCAGAAGACTGTCGATGATCAACCTCCCCTCCCTGAGAATATCAGTCTCCTGAGATTTTCTCGGGATCGTCTTCACGCCGAAATATCTGAGATTCCCGTTTTCAAAAACCGCGTATCCGATATTCCGCGTACCCGGATCGATTGCAAGAATTCTCCCTTTGTTTTTTCTTTCCATGATCTATTTAATTGATCTAGCGACCTTTTGTTCAGCAGTATCAAATTGACTCAAGCAAACGCTCCCGATCCCAACGGTTTCAAACATCCGGATCAGGTAAGGGTTTTTGTTTTTCTCTTCCTGGTGAAATTGGTTCAAAAGAAATGGATACCGAGCAACGACCTCCTCCATCAGGAGCCGTTTGTTCTTTCTTTTCTGCGGCAGCAAAGCCGTTTCTACTTCGTCGATGGAGTACTCACGCAACATGAGCCGTCGCTGCATAGCGATACTTTCCATCGAGGAGACAATGCTCCGGAGTTCAGAGGAGGTTCTTGAAGGATGGACTTTCTTGAGCGCGATAATTCTTACACCATATTGGTTTATATATTCCGACATGATCGACTGAATTCTCCTCCGCCTTGTCAGTTTGACGGCCCAATCGCGCAGCTCTGTCCCGACAAAAACAGCGATACCGAGATACCGGCTGCCGGGGTTAATTGCCAAAATATTACGCTGATCTTTTTGCATAGTGATGGACCAGGTAGACAAAGAGTGCGGCGCGGCTCTTTTTGATTTTCTGTTCTGGGGTTTGTCTTACCTGCGACAGAACCTCCCGAATCAGGGACTCCGCAAAACGATTAGCATAATAGAGGTATTTCCGAGGATTCCGTTCATCCCCGAGTGTCTCAGCGATATCCAAAGCCAGGAGTTCCTCTTTCGTTTGAGGTTTAAACTCTTCGAGAGGATTCGTTTGGATATCATTATTTTTTACCTTAACAACATTGTTATTAGTTCTTGTTAACGTAGTATTGTTAGTGTCCGCTGGTGCATCATCTGATTTGCGTGGGTGCGACACCTGGGTTGCAATAGTACAACTTTTGACTTTTAGAAGCTGATAAATTGAGTGGTCTCTCCCCTTTCCGGTAGTTCTGATAAGCCCCACGTCTTTCAGCCTTTTCACTGCTCTCGATACGGAGGATCGGCAGCAGCCTAGTTTCTCCGCGATGTACGCCTGGGACGGGAAACAACTCTGGCCTTCATCGGCCATGCTTGCAAGCAGATGGTAGACGCATGCAGAAAGGAACCCGATTTTGTAAACGTATTCCTGGATCACTGGCTTTGAGACCCAGTACCAGCCACCGTCATCCATTTTCCTGAGATCATATTGAGGAGTTGTTTCGCTCATTACCGGGATGTATTTGTACCGAGTATTTCCTCTTCACGACTTCTTACCTCAACACGGAGTGCTTTCACGTGATCGAAGAAAAGGGCATCGACCATACTCCGGCAAAGGATGGAGAGCCTTATCGCATTTATGAGGCTAGGTATACAGCGCCCCTTCTCCCAGCTGGAGACTCGGCTTGCGCTCTTGAGTCCCAGAATAGCGGCGACTTGTTTCTGATTGAGCCCCCGGATCCGCCTGTACTTCCTCAAAAGATTTGGAATCTTTTTGTACGACTTGTAATCCATATTTTTAATCCTACCAATCACGCATTGAAGAATAAGGAGGGAGATATTCTCCAAAAGGGAAATCTCCTTTTGAGCCTGTAGGCAGGAAATAATCTCATTAAAAATAGAGAAGCGGGTTGCGTCTGAGTATTTTTTGGATAAATTGAGCGCTAAGCAGTGATTAATTACATAAGGGAAAAAAGCAATAACATAAATCTGAGATAACAAAATAGCGTAGCTTCGACTACTGTTTCTGCTCGAATACTAGTCATATTCACCAATATGAAACAGTCGCTCGAACTGCGCCCTGAAAAGGGCGTGGCTTGAAGCGCTTTCATATTGGGCCTGACTAGGGCTTGAGCAGAGAGCGTGTAGAGTTCACGCCCTTTTTATTTTAAGGAGACCACCATGAATAAATCGCCGCCCCGTTTTAACGAAAAAGCAAGAAACAATAAACTCAAACCATTCACAAAACAATCAGAGGATTATATGAAGTTTACAATCAACACACCGACAAAATTCAGTTCACCCGTTGGACCGAATATGAAAGCCCTTCTATTTATGTCATTCACGCTCGTTCTGCTATCTACCGCCGCGATGCTGGAGTCATGCACCTCATCCCGACAAGTCACCGGCCGACCGATCGACCCACAGACAGTCTCCAAAATCGTGGATGGAAAAACCACGGTAGACCAGATCCTCGCTTCGTTCGGGGCTCCGACCAGCACATCGGCCCTCGGAGAAAGCCAGTTGTACATCTACAAATACTGTATCTCGAGCGGATCGGGTCTCTACACCGGATACTTCGGACAGACCAAAACCGAGGAAAAATGCGATGAGCTGACAGTAACCTTCGACAAGGACGGCAAGGTCAGGGCGCACAACTTCATCAAACGCAACGAGGACTGATTTTGTCGTCATTGCTGGACGAATTCCGAATTAATCGCGCATAAAAGCATAACAAGTATCTTTTACACTCTATCGAAGGAGGTCTATGTGAAAAGTGTTTTGCGATTCCTTTTGGCAGGTTTGCCATTCCTTATGTGGGTAAACAGTTCACCCGCCCAATGGGTGCAGACAAGTGCACCTAAGATTGGAGCAATCCGCTCATTGGCGGTCAATAGCTCAAATCTCTTTGCTGGTATCTATAGCGGTGGGGTTTTGCTCTCCACGGACAACGGCGGGAGTTGGACAACCGCCGACTCCGGTCTCACGAATACTTTTGTCACGTCACTCGCAGTCGCCGGAACAAACCTCTTCGCGGGGACAAATGGCGGCGGCGTTTTCCTGTCCACCGACAATGGCACATCCTGGACGGCTGCGGGTCTCAAGAATCAGTACGTCATCTGCTTTGCGATCAGCGGTATGAATATTTTTGCGGGCATCAATGGCGGGGGGATTTTTCTTTCTTCCGACAACGGCTCAAGCTGGACCGCAATCAATTCCGGCCTGACAAGCCTCTACATTAATACGCTCGTGTTCAAAGGAACGGAACTCTTCGCGGGAACTGCGGACAACGGGATATTCCTTTCCACGAACTACGCTTCCTGGAATGCGGTTAACAACGGTCTTGTAAGCACCACCGTTCGGTTTATTGCTGTCGCCGGAGCGAATCTCTTCGCAGGGACGGACCCCGCCGGCATCTTTCTTACTACCGACGACGGCTCAAGCTGGAGCGTCATCAACAACGGCTTGACCAACACGGCTGTCTGGTCTCTTGCGGTCAAAGGAACAAATCTCTTCGCAGGCACCAATGACGGAGGCGTCTTTCTTTCGACGAACAGCGGTATGTCCTGGATCGGCGTGAATGCCGGCTTTTCGGGCTCCAAGATTCAGTCTTTTGCCATCAGCGGCACTTATTTGTTCGCTGGCACCAGTGATGGGGAAATATGGAAACGACCTTTGTCACAGATGGTCACAACAGTGAATACGCCTCTGACTGATTTGCCAAGTCGTTTCAGCCTAGGTCAGAACTATCCGAATCCCTTCAATCCTGTCACTGTAATCCGGTTTTCCGTGCCGTCCCGGAGCTTCGTAAGCCTCGTTGCGGTCAACATCCTAGGGGAGAAGATTCAAAACATGGTATCCGAGGAGCGCGAACCGGGAGAATATGTTGTGAGATTCGACGGGAGCCGATTGCCTTCCGGGATATATTTCTACCGGATATCGGCGGGCACATACACGGAGACAAGAAAAATGGTCCTCATGAAATAAACGTGTTGACAAACAAAATAATCTTCTTTAGCTTTGTGCAAATGACCTGTGTGACGCTTCCTCCCCTGAGCGTTGCACCTAGAAAGGGTCAGAGCCCGATGTCCCCCACGTCGGGCTTTTTGTTTTCTTCTTCCATTATTACACTTCCATCATTCGGCTCCCTTCTAAAGTTGCATCTGTATTTGAATTGCCGTAGTTTTGCAGCAGAGACAATCGCGAGGGGGCGTTCAAAACCTACCGGACTATCCCTCAATTATTCTATTATCTATCCTACAGGGAGCAATATATCACACTAAAAACCAGCGCATACCTGCATATGCAATCTAATTATAGTTAGGTTTAAGGGAACCAATGGGAATGTTTGATAAAATAGTAAAGGAGCATGGTGGATTTGAAACAATATCTGACTATGCCGGCCTTGATCATCTTAATGCATATTGTGATTCTATTTATCAACAATATTGTGTCGCTTTTAAAGATGCATCTTACTTAAAAAACGTAGAATGGCTACTGAGGCATTACAATGCATCTAAAAAAATGACTCTGGGAGTGCTCTTCTATACTCAAACAAAATATCTGATTGGTCATAAAGTAAAGAATATTTCATTTTATTCTTTATACTATTCTCTTTTTAATGCGTTTTCAGCTAACATCCTTCTTCTTCCCAAAATATCAATAGAGAAGGCACATAAAATTTCACACAGCAAGATATTTGATTATGTAGACAATTACTTCATTAGGTTTAATATAATTCCAAAAGAGTCTATTGAGTTATTAAATGAGTTAAGGCTTATCAGAGAAGCGTATAGCTATCAACTACCTCTAGGAGGCTCATTTGTAAAAGATGGGGAAAAACTAAACGTAGAAAACCTTCTTTTGAAATTGGAATCAATTTTACCAATTGTTTTGCAAGCCGGCAACATGCTTTCCTACTTGTCCTATTATGCCTGGAATAAAAAGGTCGGTAAGGCATTAGATGAATATGAAAAGTATCAATCAACCGTAGATGAGATGTTTTTCTCCTTTATCGAACATCGTGATTATCTGGACAATTATTGTCTAATTGACGATGATGATTATCATCGTCAAGGGTATGTGTTAAGAAAATGGTCTACACCTTTTCCAATCAGTTGGTTTATCACAGAAAAAATGTGTGAAGATTTAGAATGCGGATGGGAACAAACTGAAGACGAAGGATATAATATTAATGAAGTAGGTCATTATCTTGCCCAGGTAATTAATGCCCCTTAAACCTAACCAGTCGCTCAAGCTGACGGAAGTAGCCGTCGACGATTTCGCCGCGCGGTGTTGGACTGTCTTAGTCATCTCTGACTGCCACGTCCGCGCGACGAATTATCTAGCGGCGGTTGTTCACCGCCGCAGCTTGGCTCCGGCCGTTAGGGCGCAGCAAAAGCATACGCAAAGTTAGGGAAATTTCATGCCTGACAGATTATACGAAGAATTCTTTGATCCCACAGAAGCATTCCAACGCGAACCGAGATCTTTTTGCTATGATATCGCACAGCTCATGATAACCGAAGCCAAAAACGACAATGCCCAAACGTGGTACACCCACACCAAAACGGTTCAAGCAATTGTATTATTACTTTTCTGTTGGAATTTCGCTGCCAAAATTACAAAGAAAATAACCATTGAAGGTACCCGAGGCGTTCTTGCTCAGAACGAGACCTTGCTTAAACAATTGGAGCAAATTTCTTTCTTAACGTTCGATGAACAAACAGAACCATTAATTCGTAAGGTCTTCACTAATTTTAGTCGAGCATTTGGACAAACTGGTGCGACCAAGGCCTTGAGTCTGTTGAATCCGTCATTGTTTCTGATGTGGGATACAAAAATCAGACAAAGATTACGGCGAAGTCTTATCCGAGGAATTGATAACGGTCAAACTAACGATCAGTATCTTCGTTTTATGTACAAAGTCCGTGAGTATAGCATTCACTATAACTTCCAGGCACGGCTTGACGCCAATGCAGTTCTTGCTAAGAAAATCGACGAATACCATTATGTTAGAATAATAATGGAATGAGATTGTTCACGCTGCGAATGCGGCTGCGCCCTAACCAGTGGCTCATGCTGACGGAACCAGCCCTCAGCTTTTCGCCGCGTGTATAGTCTACATGGAACCGGCTACACATCGCCGCAGCTTAGCTCTGGTCCGTTAGGCGGCATGAACAATCTTTGAGGGAACTCAAGAAATGATAACTAACGAGTACGTTGGACTCTACTTCTACAGTACAATGTTCCAAGGAAACATGGCACTTCTAGCTCTATTGGGTGTGTTTGTCGTCTTCAAAAGACAAGAACTTTTGAATGAATTACAGGGCAAAGATTTTGCCATTTTTAGTTTCTTTCAAAATTATCTTGATTCGAGAAGCATGACTGGAAGGCATGTACCATTTAATTATAGGGACGTTGGTGATCTCCCCAATCTCATCCTCGATATGTCGAATGGTATAAATGTTTCACCGAATATTCAGGAAGTGGCAAAAAACCTTCACAATGATCCTAATTTCAGGGCTCGATTCGATGAGCGAGCACGAATCATTACGCAGCGAAATACTGTTGTCGACCTTCTTTGGTTTCCATTCGGGTCAATACTGCTTGTAATTATTCTGTCGCTTATTCTTCTACCACTTGCACATTTCATCCATACAAATAAACCGTTCATAGAATTACCTGCAATTGTTTTCAGTATCATTATCAATATCGCATCACTGGCAATCACAACCAGATTCATCTGGAAGGTTTTAAAAGATTAATCTGTATGCCAGCTAACCAGTCGCTCAAGTCACGCCAAAGGCGGATGGTGCCTCTGGAACTCACTGACGGAACCAGCAGTTGACGATTTTGCATGCGTGAAATAACCAGTTACTATCGGACTGGACATGCCACGCGCAAACCGGCAACCGTCGCTACGGTCTATTAGGCGGCTGCAAATACATTGTTCAAATAAAATAGAGAAAAATAGTGCCTTCACTCGTTTCAGAATTATTAAAACTTGCAGCCGCTTTTGGCTTCGGAGGTTTTTTAATTAAGATACTTGATATTGTCTGGCTCCAAAAAGTCATTCAGATAAATGAAAGAAAAAAGTGGCTTCGAGAACAACGACTTCGAGTATATGCAGAGCTATCTAAGGAGTTGATGGCTTTGGGCAGGCATTACGGCACAAGAGAAGATGCATTCATGGCTTATAGTTTCATCGCTGAGGCACTTTTATTAGTTGACGATGAAAATCTCGGAAAGCGATTGGAGCAATTTTTTACACACTTATCTAACCTTTACAAAAAGTTAAAAATGGAAAGCCCGGACGTTTCAGAACAAGAATTGGAAAATGCTTATGCATTTATTCTCCAGAATTCACGATCGCTTGTTATAGAACTGCGAAAGTCACTTCAAAAGGTTTAATTAGGCAAGGCAACGGCCTAACCGGTCGCTCAAGCTGACGGAACCAGTTGTTAATGATTTAACACACACGAAACAAACAGTCACTATTGGACGTGGCTTATGACGCGTGGACTGGATTCCGTCGCTGTGGCGCATCACCGCAACAGCTTAGCTCAGGTCCGTTAGGCGGCATACCATTTCCAGCCAGCAACAGAACGCTCTATGAACATAAATGACATTTGGAATGGCTTTCTAGCCATTTACACAAGGGTGGCACCTGTTTTGCTGCTTCTTCTAATAGGCGTACTTGGAATTCGATTCTCCTCAAAAGGCATTTCGTTGAAAAACACTCTGATGAAACTCCTTTCAAATTTGTCCGAATCACAAAGTCTACTACATTTCACGACTGCTATGGATAGACTAAAACTTGGTATCCTCGTCCCCGTCCTAGTTGTTGGTTGTTTTTTAGCATCTCTGGTAGTTCTTGGAGACACAATTTCATGGATCACTAACCTCTTCCCTATTCCATTTGCTACTTCTTGGACAACCTGGGATCTATTAGCTGAGCAAAAAACTTCTGATGACCTAACTGTCGTTGCCAATGCTTATGCGATTCAGGAAGGTGAAGATAAAGTTGTTCATAGCTATAATCTTTTCTACGATGTTTTGCCCTTTTATGACCGCCAACTCGACAGGCTGGAGATCAAATTCCCAGATCGATTTAAGATTGCAAATGATCGTCTTGATAACGATCTACATTCCGCTCAAGTCCTTTATGGTGGAACCTGTTTATTATTTCTCTATTTTCTATGCCAGCTAGGAATTCGGAAATTGAAGCATAGTTGGCGTTGGCTGTCTCATACGACAATCCCTCGTACACTAGGAGTAATGCTTATCCTTTCCATTCTTGCCATCCATTATAGGCTGAAGTGGGAATGGACAGTTGAACGTAATGTTAGTAGTAGACTGCAACTCACGGCTGATTTATTAAAAGAAGAATCTGGCTATGGATCTCTGAATATCAACGAGCAGATTCCAAACCTTCTGTCAAAAGCAAAATCGGCTAGAGTTCTTACAGATTTTTGGCTAGCAAGATATTTCGACCATGTTTCCACGTCGCTATGGAAAACATCCTACAGACAATTACGATAGTTTTCTTTGGTATGCGGCCTATCAAGTCGCTCAGGCTGACGGAACTAGCTGTCGACGATTTAACACGCTCGAAACAACCAGTTACTATCGGACGGGCGACCGTCGCTGCGCCGCAGCGGCAGCAGTTTAGTTCCGGTCCGTTAAGCAATATTGCAACAACATTCATAAACTAAAATGTCAAACAAATCTTCTGAAATGCTACTGGCCGTTGCCGCGCTAGTGATCGTGATTCTTTTCTTCATTAACCAAAAGAAGAACAAAGAGATCAAGCAGCTAAAGAGCAAAATTGATAAAGATCTCCAATTGACTCGAGATGTTCGCCGACGTCTTTTGGAATTAGTTGAGATCAACAAGGAAATAGATTCTGAAGTTGCGAGCGAATTAACAAATATTTCTGCATTGCTGGAGATAAAACAGGATACCAAAGCTTTATCTTCTCTTGCAAAGATCATTGAAAAACTTCTGAAACAGCTCTATAAATACGACACCAACTTCCATTTAAGATACAAACGAGCAACTTTTGCAGACTATCTCGAATATGCAAAAGAAAAAGGTGTTATTTCATCGGAAGATTTTCACTTGATTTCTGTCCTTCGTTTAATCAGAAATGAAGAAGCACACGAATTAAACGTCCAAAAAGAACAAAGCAAAATTACGGCTGCATTTGTTACTGGTATTGCATTTGTTCTCACATTAACAAAAATGTTACGCAAAAATGTCGGCATTGTTGCCTAATCAGGCGCTCAAGATCGAACTAGCTATTCACCACAACAACTTAATCAGGTCCGTTAGCCCACAAGAGATACATTTGACGAAACAAAGAAACATTGATGAACTCCTTAGGATACTTGAAATAGATAAGAAGAGTGTCTTATCCAAATACTGTAAAAATCTCTCGATCCATGGGAATGATTTTGCTGATCTTATTAGCTGGGCAGATGAACGGAATCCCATTTATCGTCACAAAATTTATTATCGTGAAATAGTCCCTGACGATTTGCAGCCGCTCCTTAATTCATTGCCAAACGTGCAATACGACAAAATAAATGCTCTTCAACAATCAAACCTCTTAAGAAAACTTGCTCAAGTAGTAAAAGTCAGGCGCCAACTAGTGGGGCATATGTTTCATAATAGAGATGTAACCTTATGGCATTTTTTTTATTTCGATCAACGTGACACCTTAGAGAATGGCAACCATTGGGAACATGGCTCACATGTACATTTTATTAATTATCTTTGGCCCAACCGTGATGCAGTGTATATCCTTAAAGAGTTTCTGGAAGAGAAGCCTTTTATCAGGGGAAGTTTACACATTCGCTTCAGTGATAAATAGTCGATTCGATAGAACGCCGATTCGATGGGGGATAACTAGTGGCTCACCAGCCATCGCCGGCACAGCTTAGCTCAGACCCGTTAGAACGCCACGAAATAGCTCTCATGAATATTTAATTAGATGACAACACAGAATCAAACAGATAGCTTCGGGTATTTGTCCGAGCGATTAAATTTTTCTTTTGAAGGTGGATTAATTAGGACGCGGGAGGATTTTGTCAAAGTTCGCAAATGGGCAAATTCTCAAACTAACAGCGATGGTTATCTCTATCCCTCAATTAGTTATACTGCCACAAAAGACATTAAAAGTAACAAATGGAAGCGCATACCAAAGACAAATCGTCCCGCGAAATTCTTCCACATGCCGCCATCACACTATATTGACTTACTAAATCCAAGCGATCAAAAAACAAACCGTTATGGACTTTCTGGTTTTGCGGTTCAAAGCCTTGCTTTTCTCTACGGAACAAAACTCCAATTCTGGGATTGGTTTATCGAAGGCCGAATTCCAACCAAAGATCGAACAATTAACATCGCTATCATTCCGTATGATGTGGAAATGTTTTTTCAACGAGCGGTGCCCACCTGGCAAAGCCTCAATGAGCTAAATAAAAAGAGAATGGTCAATTTGCTATTCGTCCACTCAATGGCGGGGGCAGTTGAATGGGACTGGCAACGCCTTCAGTTAGAATACATGGTAACTGACGCGTGTTACATAATTGCTCATGACATTGGAAAATGCAAAACAAGGCGACATGCAGACCGGCTCCAGGCTCTTTGTGATTCATTCGGGCTTGCAAGGGATGATCACTGGTTTGGCTTAATCGTTCGACTCCGCAACGAGCTCTTCCATGAGACGTTATGGGGGGGAGGCCGTCCTTTTAGTTACCAAGGATCGGAGTCCTTCTTCGCACCTCTCCACTTAAGGAGGTTCAACCACAGACTTGTGACTGCTCTTTTGTGCGGCCCCGGGCGGTACACACGGATGAAATGGACATCTATAGGTACGTATGGATTTTCTGTCGATTAATAACACATTCCACCGCGAACGTTTAATGGTCGCTCAAGCAGCCGGAAATTACGGACCGGTTTTATGCTGCATGAAAGTTAAAAAGAGAGTTAATTAGGAGAGACGATAAGATTAATGAACCTCAGAGAAATGCCTGCGATAAGAAATTCGCAGAATCTGAGTGTCGGAAAGGCGAGCGAAGTTCGGGAAGTGATTCAAGAATACCATCGGCGGACGCATTTCCGAGTTCCTTCGGCTCCATTTTATGCAGCCCTCCGCCATAGACACGGCCTTCAGCGACCAAGGATTCCGAAGAAATGCTATTCAATGCTTTCCAAATCTCTTTCACGAGAGCCGGACGCTCATTAATCAATTTCGACAGCCATGGTTTAGGATAGAGAAAAAGGTACACGTTTGCCGCCGTCGCCTTTGATGTATTGAGGATGAATCTAAACGGATTTCCTTTCGGCGAATCGTGTCTCCCCATGTATGTGCAGAGGAAAGGAGATGCCGGCCGGTCCTCCTGTCCATACCAAGGCGTCCGGTGCTGGCAAAGATAGCCATCTCGGATTCCCAATTCGACTCCAGATTCCAGATATTTCCAGAGAGAAGAAAACTCTCGTTTGACCTGGCTCGGCGGAAGTTTACATGAGAGTAAGAAACGGGGCTTTTCCGTGATCGGGTTTCCTTTCTTGTCCGCCTCGACGATATCCTTCTTCAGATAACGCGGACTCGGCAAAATCGGTACGAGGAACTTCGACGGGAGATCATATTTCTTCACGTCCTCTGGGGTCAAGATAAAAAATTCATTCGCCCCCGTCGCCAATCCCCGCTTCACGTCGAAGAGATCGGACAATCTCACCTTCACATCAGCACTCGTCGAATGACCGTTAGTGAGGCTCGTCCATTTTGGAACTCCCAGAATTTCGGCTACCGGCACCTGCCGTGAGACGTGAGGCGATGCGAGCGTTCCGCCGAAAGTGAATTCGACAGTATGATTATTCGGCAGTGGCGTTTTCCTGAACCAAATTACTGCCGAAGAGACGAGCGCGTCGTCGAACTGCGATTCTTTAGGATCGAAACGATGAATACGGACAAGAGTCACTTTCCGCAGGAGATACTCCTTCACGACGCTCCCGTAGTTCACGTCCATGAATTCGCTCGGGATGAGCCAACATCCAATACCTTTGTCCGCAAGCCAATTGTGCGCATAGATGAGGAAATAACAATAGAATCCGGAGAGACCGTTGACTTTCAAACCGATCGATTTGCCAATGCTCCTGCCCATCTCCTCCTTCTGCTCGGCGGAAAGATGATGATGCCGGACATAAGGAGGGTTACATACGATGAGATTGGCCTTTCCGCTGTCTGTTCCAGGAATTTTCACACCGAAGAAATCGCGTATCTCCAGATCCAGGGGCATATCGGTCCAAAGCCTTTCTGCCTCGTCCCCGTAATGGGAATCTATTTCAAATCCATGCGCTGACTCAATGCGCTCCATCGGAAACGTCGCCAGCAAAGCGGAATAGAAAGCACCGGTCCCGAAAGCGGGATCAAGGAAACGCACTTTTCCCTCCGAGCCAAAAAATTTTCGTGTCTCATCAAGGATCGCAAGCGCAAGCTGCGCAGGAGTCGCAAACTGGCCAAGCTTGTTCCTCTCCGTTTGTGTCTTCGCGCTGTCAAGCGTTACCTGAGAGCGGATGCGCAAAGCTTCTATGGTGTCATGTTTCTGCATATTCAAAGTCCCAGCTTGAGGAGGTCATCGATCCGATGTTCCCATACCCAGTCAATTCCTTCGGCGGCTTCATAACCGAGGTAACCGCTGTCGAAGTAACCGCAGAGGAAGAGAATGAATTGGATCCCCTTTCCGTGCGTTGCTCTCAACTGATTGACTTTCGTGGCCTCCTCTTTCCTTCTCTTGTTAGTGTTGGCGAAATCGCCAGCTGATTTCGCTTCAACAAGAATGGGCAAATCACCTTTGGGATTTTTGAGTGGCTTAATAATGATGTCGATGGGTATGTTGACTTCCTTGCTGCGGCCGGTTTGGTTCACTTGAACGTTGAAACGGAACGAGAATGTCCCGATATTCATATCCTTCATCTTCATGCCATGGTGGAAGTCGATATATTGATAGCCCCGCTCCTCAAGCCATTTCTTCACTGAGGCGAGCTGCCGTTTCTCCTGAGCATTGCGAATGATCGGATCGGCTACAGCACCGCATAATCTATCGGCCACAACAGTAGAAGCGCGGTAGACATCATCTTTGGAAGGTTTGATCTTGGAACTCAACCAAGTGAAAATATCCTCATCGGCCAATTCCGAGATCACCGTACCGATTTTTCGTAGATCAACATCCACCTCAGTCATTTTCATTTGAGGGGGAATCCTATTCTCCGACTCCATGCTCTTTACCAGATTGGGGGATACCTGGGCCAAGCCAATCAACCGGTCGCGCGCGATGGGAGGTGCCGTTGCCATTCTGAGGATCGGAAGAACGGAAGGATCATTTCTGAGAATTTCCGGCCTAATATCGAGAAGGTTGTCCGTTGATTGCAGGGCTGATTCCACCTGCTTCGTTGTCTCGACCCGTGTTTTTCGGTACGCCTCCGGAGCAAATTGCATAAACCATCGGTTGTAGAAATCGACAGATAGGGCAATGTCCGATTTCCAGTTCTGGGGTTTGTCTGAGTTGATTGGCATTCTTTTCTCTGAATTATATCACAGGTACGTTGCCTTGATAGATAGAAATAAGCGTCTCGATAAAGATCTCTGCCAAATCAAAGTAAGCAAATTGTTGCTCAATTTCACTATTGACGAAACCAAGAAGATTGACAGGCGTGACTGGATGAGCACATGCCGAATTGGACAAAAGTTCCCACCTTATACTCCCGTCCATTATTTCATACCATGCAAAACATGATATGAAACCAGACTCTAAAACTATTGAACAATTCAAGAGATTGTATTTTGAAGAATTCGGCGAAGAGCTCTCGAATGATGAGGCGTTCGAGAGGTTTTCCCATTTGATCAATGTCCTGAGGATCATCTGTTATCCTGACCAATTTCCTGCTATTGACAACACTACAGAGTACGGTAATGTACGTACCCAAATCGAATAAAACCCTCGATATCCCATGTCCAATTATATTATCTATTGTCGTAAATCATCGGAGTCAGAGGAACGCCAGATTCTTTCCATAGAGTCCCAGATCAAGGAATTAGGTGACCTCGCGAAAAAGCTTCGCCTTCCGGTGTCCGAAGTTCTTACTGAATCGCGTTCTGCTAAGTCCCCGGGGCGGCCGGTGTTTGGCAGCTTGATGGAAAGAGTATCACGAGGAGAAATAAAAGGGATAATCAGTTGGAAGCTTGATCGACTCGCTCGAAATCCGATGGACGGTGGTGCAATCGTCTGGGCGCTCGACCAAGGAAAGATCGAGGAGATCATCACTCCTGGAAATCACCTCCGGAATAACAGCAACGACAAGTTCCTGATGCAGCTTGAGTTCGGGATGGCAAAAAAATACGTTGACGATCTGAGCGACAACGTGAAACGAGGACTCCGGATGAAACTCGATAAGGGCTGGCTACCCGGCCTAGCGCCAATCGGATATCTCAACGAAACCAGAGATATGACGATAATTCCCGACCCTGACCGGTATTCAATAATTCGAAAGATGTGGGAACTTCTCCTCGGGGGACTCTGTCCACCACGAATACACCAGATAGCCTACCATGAATTGGGGCTGAGAAGGCGCACCGGACCCAGGCGTACCGGAAACCCTCTGAGTCTAAGCTCAGTCTACCGGCTTTTCACCAATCCATTTTACTATGGGTTGATTCAATACAAAGGAAACGTCTACAGAGGAAAACATCAACCCATGATCACGAAAGAGGAATTCTGGCGTGCGCAAGAGCTTTTGGGTTACAAAGGAAAACCGCGACCACAAAAACATCGTTTTGCTTTTACAGGGTTTATCAGATGCGGCGAATGCGGATGTGGCATCACCGCTGAGGATCGCGTTAATCGATACGGTTCCCGTTACATCTATTACCATTGCACAAAGAAAAAAGTTGATGTGAAATGTTTCCAGGAATATATCCAAGAAGCTGAGCTGGAACGACAAATGACTGAATACCTTGAGTCGATATTTATCTCCAAGCCAATGCTTGAATTCGCGCTCGAGTACTTGGAACATGACCAAGCAGGAAGCCGAGAACAGGAGCAACTCTATCAGAATTCAATCGAACTGGCTCTCCGCCAATGTGAGCGAAAGCTCGCGAATCTCAACCAAATGAGATTGGGTGAGCTGATAAACGACGATGAATATGTACGGGAAAAGCATGGATTACTTGATGAAGAAATCCGCTTGACGGCCAGCCTGAAAAATGTGGGAAATCGACAGGGGAATCCATACGCTCTTATGAAAGAATCATTCATTTTTGCTAATGAGGCCAAAGAACGCTTTGTTAGGGGAACGCCGGAAACGAAAAAGGCTATAATCCGGGAGATCGGCTCGAACTTTTATCTGAAGGACAAAAAACTAAGTATTGATGTGAAAAAACCATTCAAGCTCATACAAAAGTTGTATAACTCCCCTCATCCAGAAAATGAAAGGTTTGAACCCCAAAACTGTGCGATGAATACTAGCCTGGCTACTCCATCTAAAACCCAATTTCCCATCATGGGTGCCCTACTCCACGATGTTCGTACCTTTTTCGAGGAGGAGATCAAGGCGGGCCGGTACCCTGAAATCAGTATACCGGATTGATTTGTGCGGGGTAAGGCTGGAGAAATTACCGGAAAGGGAAAGAGTACTGTTCAAGCGGTTTTCTGTACTATAAAACAAAAATACTCATCCGTAAATTGGGTATTCTTGAGTATATACTCGGTGGAGCCTAGTCCACGACGTTAGAACCTTTTATGAGAATCAGGCGAAGGAAGAAAAGGGATCTACCCGACTTGCTGCTTAGTATAGACGATGGGAATGCACGGGGAAAGATGGGAGGAATTGCCAGGTTAAGCAATTTCTAATCTACAAAATAATCTTCCTTTCAGAGGTCTATAAGCCCCTGTCGTCAAGTACGACCAATCCCCTATTGTGTGGTCAATAAACCCCGGTTCGTGTAAAATCGGGGTATGAGGACCTTCGTTTTTATAGACGCTTCGAACCTTTTCTACGGAGGTGAAAAGAGTCTCGGATGGAAAATAGATTATGAGAAGCTCTTTCAATACTTTCAAAATAAGTATGAGGCGGACGCTGTATATTACTTTGGCGGCGTGGAAACGCAGGACTTTCAATATGACTATCAGAATAGCGGTACGGTTCCATTAAGCAATCTCGAACAGCACCTCGTCCAAAAACTTCAGAACAATGGGAATGAGTTAAACGAAGCTCAACTGCTCCTTATCGGAAGACATCTCCAAAGAGTGAGGTTTTATCGCAAGCTCGAGCAGTTTGGCTACCAGCTCTTCCTGAAGCCAGTGAAACTCTACGAGCACGAAGATGGTACCACCAAGAGAAAGGCTAACTGCGATGTCGATATGACCTTCTATATGATGAAGGAGAAAGATCATTTTGACCGGATTGTTGTGCTCTCCGGGGACGGGGATTTTCTACCGGTATTAAAATATCTGAGGAAGATTAAAAAGGAAGTCATCATATTCGGCAGAAGCGAACGAACGGCTAAGGAGATTAAGCAATTCGCGGGGGGTGAGCTTCGGGATTTCCAATATCTCAAGAATATTCTGAGCAGGAAGTAAAACGATAAAAGGCACCCATATAGGATGCCCTTCACGTTTAGTACTGGTATTATAGCACACGGTCCCCGAGGGTCAACTGTTGATTAAAACCCTAATATCAGCGGTTTTGTTAGTTTTTAGGTTAACTACGGCTCCAAATTGATAGCGCAGAGGACGCCTAAACCAGAAAGATTTAATCTTTTCTGCATCATTTTCCAAGTCCTTTTTGGCACCATTTCTCTTAACCTCGATCACCAGGAAATTAGAATCATTCCTCCCTCTTTTGTGGAAGATAATATCTGGACGTTTATTTGCGTCATTTGGTTTTGTAATATCCAAATCACAACTGAGTCGCGGGAAGAATTTATGGATTTCATTTGCCAAGTGATGAGCCAAGTTCCATTCGGTTTGTAATGTTGATGGCGTGAAACCATAGATATCCGGTTGATCGACGAAAAGAGAAGTAACAGCCTTCTTCAACAGTAGTTCAAGTTCTTCTTTGTTCACGTTTATATAACCGCAAATTAATTTCTTATATACTTTTCATCTCTTATATCGAAAGCTGGTAATGTACCTTCCAAGACATCAGACGCCTTCTTATTCATTTCGAGGTTTTCAATGCTGCCCGAAGAATAACGAATCTCATTTGTCTTTTTATTCATAGAGGCACATATAATCTGTTCCGCATCGCATACAACAGCAAGATTTGGGTTATGCGTCACTACAAAGATTTGACGGTTCTGTTTCGCTTTCTTTATATACGGAACGAGTAAAATGAAAACTGACTCATTATCAAGGTTCTCTTCTGGCTGATCCATAACTAGGGGTATTTTGTTCTTATCTATCAGTAAATAGAAAATAAATAACAAGGCACCTTTCTCACCAGGAGAGAATTCATTATCGTTTAGATCTTTGCCATTAAACATGATTGTATATTGCACATTAAGATACTCTAAGCCGTATAGAAAATCATAAAATTCTTTTTTATCGGCCTTAAGTTGGCTATCAAAATTCATCTGGTTAGCGGTATTTTTTGTTACGTCTTTTTTCAAGTGATGTGAAATCTCCGTAAATAAGTCAAGAACGCCATCAATCTTATCGAAGCTAAATTTATCGAGAATTGACTTAAGTAACTTTTGACCCGAATCTATACCTTGAAAACTGCCATCTCGTTGTTGATTAATGAACGAAAAAAAATCTTCCGAAAATTTCGGTTTGTCAAAATTAAGGCCAACTGCAAAGTTGAGAATATTACCTGATCTTTCTTGGAGTTCTTTCTCTTGATCAATGAAATGAATTAACGGCTGATATATTTCTTTATAGGATTCAATCTTTGCAACAAGCTGAGCAAAAATCCTTTTGACAATACCGAGCCTGCGCTCAATCATTCGTCCCAAGTCTTTTGCCAAGCTGTTTTCCACGTACGATATCTCTGTTTTTATCGAAGTAATGGTGGTCAGGCCTATATCCCCCTTTTTGCCAATAATCTTTGCCTGCTTCTCCTTAAAATCCTTCAGCGCTTTGAGGTTATCTTGATAAGCCTTCTGTTCTTTATTCAATGTTTGAGTGATTGTCTCAAGTTCTTTCTGAAGTTTATTCCTTTGCACATAAAGACTGCTCTTCGATGCCGGATCGGTTTGATCTAACTTGTTCTCTATTTCTCCTTTTGATTTTACAAGCTCTTTTTCTCTGCTCAGTATGGAGCCGAGGTTTATTTTAAAATTTACAATTTCTTTCAAATCTAAAGGGACATCTTTAGCGTTTGATTCCAATTTTTGCAAATATTCTTCTACCTTTGTCTCAAGTAAGTTGAGGCTGTCCCTAATTTTGTTTAGTTTCGCTATTTTACCGTTTACTGCGGTGAGATTCTCTGTTTCGGTTTTTATCCCTTCCTTGATTTCCTCAATCTTTTCGGTTAATTCCTTTACCTTTTTCTGATCGACAGCATTATCATTTCCTTGTGGTTTCTTAACCTCTTTAGGCTCGACCAGTCCCTTAAGTTCACGCTCCTTTTCTGCTAACTCGTTATCAAGTTTCTTCCTGTAGAATTGAGTAGTTTTTTTTTCTAATCCAACAATTTCAAAATTAGTATTCTTTAAATTTTCTCGAAGCTCTGATATAAGCTGATCAACCACGCTCGCCTTTGTTGCAATTAGTTCATTTAGGTCCTTGGTATTTAACCTTTCCGTATGAGGGACGTAAGAAAAAATCACCTTATCAATCTCTTTTTGAAAGAGACTACTAACCCCATTTTCATTGCAAATTGTCTCCACAAAATGTTGTGGTAGATATTTCACTTTTTCCACTTCCGTCAACGTATTCACATCATCATTTAGGTTGGTTGATTCTTTTGTTCCATCAATCCATAGCAATGATGAGGAGTAACTTTTTGCGAGATCCTTTTTCCTGAACTTATCTCTTGTGAGAAAGGAATATTCTCCCGGTGGAACAGAGCTCTTACCATTCAAAGCAATAATATCTGCTATTGCACTTTTTCCGCTCCCCTTTTTTCCAATAATAGCGATTAAGCCATTGTTTAATGGAATTTCGTTGTTAAACCAAGAAGGGTTGTGCGCCGATGTAATGTGGTGAATTTTTACAGTATCAATAAAATGTGATTTATTGTTATTGACGTCCACAAGCTTTTTGGGAATGGCACCGATATAAACTCTATCAGCAGGCTCAATGGTAATTTGCTTTAGTCCTTCAAATGTAGGATCAGCTTTAATCCAACAGTATCGTTCAATGGGATTCGAATCTTTATCCCGCAACCTCCCAATTGGATAAGTGGCCTCGTGAGAGTCACTGCCTTTCACACAAGGTAGCGGTTTCTCAAACCAATTTTTATATTCTTCTTCTCTAAATTTACTATCTTTCCAAAGGAAAAATTCAATTTGCTTTTCCGTTGAGCTACCCACAATATCGGCCTCCTTAAGCAGACCTAATTTGAAAAAATTGTCGGTAGGGTCAATTTCATCAATCCCCCCATATTCATCGTATGGCAACCAAACCAGAACGTCCTTGCGAAGATCGATCTTTTCAAGGCTTTCAACAAGCTTTTCAAAATCGAATGTAATTTTCTCTATGTCGGTTTTAGCAATATTCCCAAGCTGATCATTATTGCCTTGTGCGTTATAGCAACCCAAGGAATTCAACCAAGTTTTGGCTTTCCTTAGAACATCGGGACTGTTATTAAATATAAGATGAAAATTAATCTTCACACCTTTTTGAAGAGCGGTCCCTTTACGATTAGCAATTATATTATGCATACGAAATTCTACTACTGGGAATACAAATTTACCTTTTATCCCACCCCTTTTTAGAATTTCTTCATAACCATCAAAAGTACAATAATCGTTAATACCAATAACCTCCGCCTCAGATGACGTAAGAGTTTTTATGAGATCATCGTAACTTCCCTTGTAACCAAAGGAAGCGGGTGTATGAACATGCAGATCCCATTTTCTCCACTCAGAGCCCCTTTGATAGGTATTTGACATCATGGAAATTATCCTCCCTTGCTATGTATTTTTCAATGTACGAAAGTATCCTTAAGAAGGCATCTTCTAGTATTTTTTCTTTCCCGATTTAAAGATCCTCTCCTCCGTTCCTGTTATCTCTTCCTCAATCTGCCTCCTGTGATCCTTGAATAACTCGTCAATCGGGATATCGAGGATGATCGATAATCTGACGGCATTAAAGACACTAGGTATTGAGTGCCTATGCTCCCACCGTTAAATGAGGGTGTTATCCTTGAGTCTCGACAGGGCAGCAACCTTCTTCTGATTCAATCCCCGATTCTTACGATTTTCGCTAAGAGGGTTCGGTATACGGCGGTACAACTGATACTCCATGCCGGGCAGAATAACAGGGAGTTCAGATGGATCATAAGGAGGGAAAGATTGCCCTTGTAGGCAGACTTCACAGTTGACTCTCCTCGCCTCTGTGATATAATTTTCGGCATGAAGAAAAAGAACCAAGTGACAACCGAACAGCTTGCTCGCATCATCCAAAAAGGTTTTGATGGATAGAACATCGAATGGCGACGAAGGATGAATTAGAGTCTTTCTGGGAGGATGTGAATAATCGTTTCGACGGAGTCAATCGTAGATTGGATTCAGTAGAGAACGAAATCCGAGAAATCAAGATAGTCTTGGGCCCTTTGGTTCGGACGGTAGCGGCCATGGAGATCGATCTCAGGGATTTGAGAGGGCGAATCTACCGACTGGAAAGGAAGGTTGGAATTTCGAAATAACTTACCATCATTGTCTGAAAGCAAAAGTCCCATCATCAAGAATGGAGATATACTATTCGGAGTTAAGGAAAGAATTATCTTTTGCCAAATCCATTTTTGCCAATATGATAATATTCAAAGAAATCGATAAGATTCTCGCCTTTTCCTTTCATAACTAGACTCAAAGCAGCACCTTCATGAGGCAGGCTTGCCCTTGATTCTTTAAGAGACATGGATACCAAATTTCCCTTATTGCCCGGAATGTTCTTTTCAAGCCAGAGGACCAATCGCTTAATAACTTCTTTGCAAATAATTGCATCTCTATAATCAACTAGCATAAAGTTCTTTTCTAATCCTGAGTACTTAAAACGAGAAGTCCTATCCAACCCCTCCAACTCAATCTCTATCTTTGGGTCTTCGCCGGTATTTTGAAATGGCTTTCTTTCCCCATAATAGTTAAGAATTTTAGGATGAACAAAACTGTTACGCAACTCAGCGATTTCTTGGAGCTGATGAAATAGTTTTGTGCCTTTAATTGTCTTTCGGTTAGGATTTGAGTGCCTTAATACTTCAGCAAGTTTTGTATCGTATGGCAACTTCTCGAGTTGCTTCTTCAAATCATGAGAAAGGGATATATTCAGATTGTTATATAACATATAATTCAGATGGGCATCAATGCTGGCTTGAAAAAGGAAAATACTTATCCTCGCATAGAGATTTCGTGTTTTGAAATCCAGGATCTTAGTGCTTTTTTCCCTGAGAGAACTCAATTTCAGAAAGTGTAGCGCATCCCTGTATAAAAATATGGCGCTGTTTAACGAAAGTATGATGTCTTTATTTTTCATCGATGATTCTCAGTTACGCAATAAAAAAACACAAAAGACCCCCATATAGGAGATCTTTCACGTTTAGCACGCAATTCACAGTTGTTTATCGGCAACAGGCAATAACGTCTCCGGGCAGCGAATTTTTTATGGTCTATTTAAGTGACGAATCTTACTATTTAATCTTCCCTGAACCATCCTTATCCGGTTCATGAATTCCTGCTTGGACAATCCTGCGGGCCTTATCAAAAAACTTTCCATCTGTAGGAGATGTCGATTTTAGGATTTCATTGTACCTCTGATGAAGGTGATCCACCGTAACTGCGAGCACATCATCACTGATTTTTGTGGATTGAGATTCACGAAGATAACGTGCATCGTGCTTTATTGTTGTAAAATTTCTCGCTGCTCCTAGATGATCTTGATAGATTTTGTTGGGATTTAGAACGGCAGCTATCGCAGAAATGGCCGCTGATAAAACAGTGAACGGCAACAACCATTCGCCCGCAATTTTTGCAACAACAAGCGTACTTGTGACCGCCGCAATAATTGCAGGAATGACTTCCAACCAGAATGCCTTGCGTTTTGCCGATGCGGCCATGAGATGATGAGCTTCCGCAGTGTAGGTGCAATTCTGTTGAATTATTCCGCATTCATCAAGGTATTTTTCTCTCATGATAGCTCTTTAGTCATATGAGTTTCCGATGGGTACCCGTATACGATCCATTCCAACACAAACCCTATCTTTAATAATATAGCATTCTACGTAGTGTTCCCCGTAATATTTCGTATTCTCCACTTTCCTCTCATATCCCAAGTCATGAGATATTTCACCCCTCAAATCATCAGAGCCCTTCGCTTCGTCTCCGAAATTCCTCACTTTCCACATTACCTCGTACGGCTGAGGCACGGTATTCTTTTGAATTGAAAAGGCGAGCCGCTTCCTCTTCTTCAAGGGGTAATGTTTCTCTAAGAAAGAACTTAACCAAGCTGGCCGGAATCCCGCCTGTGTTACTTCTGCGTCTATTCTAACTTCGTAGGAAGGGTTCAGCCCAAACCTTATGCCATAGTGACGATCAAGAAATTCCTCCTTATGGGAAGGGAACTGACTCGCCAAAAGGGTTATCCGATCGGATTTTGAACTCATTTCGATTAGATTCTTTTCCTCAGTCTTAGGGTCTTCTCCCTTCGGGAAATCATCGCCAAAGACCTTCTTCCATTCCTCTGAAGATCTTTCAAACTTATCAGCCTCTTCATATTCAACGGCTTTTGTGGCTCTTTGATAAGCAGACTCCGCCCTGCTCTTCCAATCTTCTCCAAGTGAAATGATTTTCCCGGCTGGCGTATAAATATATGCGTTGGCCTTGCCGACAAGAAACTTAAAGAACCCTGTAACCAGGTTTGAATACCCCTCTTCCAAGGCGACATCGCTCTGGCTTGTCAGAAATTCGACAACGAGCAATTCAATTTCGAACGATTCTAGCGGGACGTTGCAATTCTCTGCCCATTTTTTAGTAATGCGGATAATATCGAGGGTCTTACCGGTTTTAACGTTCGACGAACTAACGTATTTGATTTCGGCAACGGGGTCATATGTTTCCCAGCTTCCACCGTTCTCTGTGTTCGGGATTCGAAACTTGCCATCGGCAAGCTCCCAGGCTGGCAGCAATTCTACATTATGCGTACCATCTGCAAACTCAATAACTACAACTTTTCCAAAGGACCTAATCGTTTCTGTCGTGGTATAGGTATCCTTAATTACCGACCTAATTTCCTGTAAAAGCTGAGATTGTTTGTTTCCCTCTAATTCATCAAACCGTTTGAACTCTTCTTCCGGCATCTTGAATATCACATCCACGTCTCGCGGCGGCCTTATGTTCGTGGATTTACCATAAGAGCCGATGAGCAATTTCGTTGAACCGTTGTAGGTGGTTCCCTCATAGTAGCTATTATGCAGAGTTTCACAAACGCCATCGTACTTCTTCCGGGCGTCTTCTTTCTGCTTTTCCGTAAGCATTATGTTGTCTATGAGTGTTTTGAAAAGTGAATCCATACCCATATGCATCTCTATACAAAATTTATTTCAATTGGTTCGACATCGGGAATTCTTTCAACACAACTCGGTGTGTATTTATTATAGAGAGCGACCTCCGCTCCGTCGCGATCAGATTGTTTAGAAACGGCGGCTGCACGAAAATAGCAGTCGTAATCTTTGAGACGTTTTTTGCAGCAGGCATTAGTTTCGGCGTCTGGCAGATGTTTGGACAACCTATCATTCAAATCAGAAGCCTGACCAACGTAGTGGACATAATATTTCTTTTTCTCAGTATCATAGTGAATTAATTTATAAATTCCCGCAACCTTCTTAAGGCTATCCGCGCCATTCTTATCCAGTTGTTTTCTGTCCGTCCATTTAAGCTCCACGATTTCTCCAAAATATTAACTCTACTATTTTGCCTTTTACTTTTTAAGAATTTAGATCATTCACTAATTGATGGGATGAAAATATATCACAACCTACTCCTTAGATTAAAGGTACTAAAAAAGCTCCTGTTTGTCAAGTTTTACGGACTTACTTGCTTTATGGTTATAAATATGTTATATTAAAACTATGCATCCAATTCAAGAACAACTGCTTTCTCTTTCAAAAAAAGAGAATCTGGCTAAACTGACACTCCGGGATATGGCTCGGGAAATCGGTCTCCCTCACGAATCACCCCAGAAGATCAAGCATCATCTTCTTCAGTTGCAGAAAAAGGGGTTTCTTAACATAGACCGTGGAAAAGGAATGATGGAGCGATCATCCTCCACACCGGATTGGGCTAAGGGTCTGTTGAAGAAGTCGACCCAGCTCTTTTCCATTCCCATTGTCGGCACCGCAAACTGTGGACCAGCCACGATCTTTGCGGAGACTAATTTTCACGGCTTCCTGCGTGTTTCAAGCAGATTGGTCGGTCGCTCAAAGCCGACAGGTCTATACGCAATCAAAGCGAGTGGATCATCTATGAATCGGGCCGAGATTGATGGAAAGAGGATCGAGGACGGAGACTTCGTGATCGTCAACAAAAATGACGTGAATGTCAGGACTAATGATGTGGTCCTGGCAATCATTGACGATAAAGGAACTATCAAAAGGGTCATCAACGATAGCGCGCATGGACAAATTGTATTGAAGGCTGATTCATCTTTCGACTACGAGCCTATTTATCTTCATCCCAATGACGATTTCAGCATCAGCGGAAAGGTCGTGCAGGTTATCAAGAAACCGAAGCAAAATTAATCGAACACAATCAAAAGGAATCAACCATGGCAAACATCGAAGAAAAAAACCAAGAGGAGAAATCCAAGAAGGAGAAAGTTGTCACGATCTTTGTGAACTCGCGACCGGAACCGTGGGATAAAAAGGAAGATATCTCCTACGAGGAGGTCATCAGGCTTGCCTTCGGGTCGTATTCGGATGATCCTAACGTAGTCTACACAGTCACTTATTCAAAGGGCCCCGAGTCAAAACATGAAGGATCTCTGGTCAAAGGGCAAAGTGTAAAAGTCAAAGACGGGATGATTTTTAATGTCAAACAGGCTAATAAGTCATAATGCTGATCTCAAGAAACTCCGTGAAGAGGGTTTCGAAATCGAGATAGTGGACACTCATTTGCTTGCTCACCATGTCCCGTACGTAACGCCAAAGAAGGAGATATCCTATGGAATTTTGGTCGCTCCGCTGGGAAACATGACCGGAGACCGAGTGGGAAAGCCCGCGGATCATACGATTTACTTCAAGGGAGAGTTACCCTGCGACAATTCAGGAACCGTCTTGAACGGCATAATGAATTCAAGCGCAAGAAAGAAGCTTACCGAGAACATCGAAGTAGATCACTACTTCTCAGCGAAGCCGCCAAGCGGAAACTACTCGGACTACTACGATAAGATCACCACGTACGTCAATATTCTCTCCTCGCAAGCAGAATCGATTGACCGAAGCGTTTCCGCCAAGACCTATAGGGTGCCTGAGACAAAAGAACTTGATTCAGTTTTCAATTACAGCGATACGAATTCTGTTAGAGCAGAGATTGTATCCATTTCCACTAAACTCAAAGACCTCAAGATCGCGATCATTGGGCTCGGGGGTACGGGATCATACGTGCTGGATTTCGTCGCAAAGACGCCAGTGGGTGAGATCCATTTGTTTGATGAAGATGATTTTCTCTCGCACAACGCTTTTCGAGCACCCGGGGCTGCTTCAATCGAAACTTTGCGAACGCAGACTAAAAAGGTTACTTATCTTAATGATGTGTATTCAAAGATGCGAACACACATTATTTCGCACACATATAACCTCACTCCATCGACTCTGGACGAGCTTTCCGGGATGAATTTTGCTTTCATTTGTATCGATGGAGGGGAGGTTAAGAAAGCAATAATCCAAAAATTAACGGAGACTTCCATTCCATTTGTTGATACCGGCATGGGTATAGAGGCCGTCGGAGAATCTCTGAACGGTAGCGTGCGAGTTACGACCGGAACTGCCAACAAGAATGATCACATTAACAAGAGAATATCGTTTTCCGATAAGGTGGAGGATGACTACGATAAGAATATTCAAATTGCTGAAATCAATGCGCTGAATGCGGCTCTTGCTGTGATAAAATGGAAGAAGTTGTTCGGCTTCTACCATGATTTGATTAAAGAATATCACTCGGTTTATAACATCGACTGTAACCAACTATTAAATGAAGAATCAGCTAACCCATAAATTTGTCAAGAATATTCCTCGTGAGCTTGAGGATGAAACAGTGTACGTGTCTATAGAATACGCTACTGCCATACATAAATGCTGTTGTGGCTGCGGAAATGAGGTTGTCACACCCATCTCTCCTACTGATTGGAAATTGACGTTCGATGGTGAAACAATTTCCCTGTATCCATCTATTGGCAATTGGGGCCTCAAATGCCAGTCACACTATTGGATTGTAAACAATAGAGTTAAGTGGGCTCCTAAATGGTCAAAGAAACGGATTGAGTATACAAGAAATGCAGAGGAGCTCGAAAAGGAAGAATTTTACAAGGATAAAAAAAAGCGATCGATGTTCAGGTTCTTCAAGAAAAAATGAACTTCACTTCAAAATTGCAGGCATGCAACAGGAGGATGACCCCATTTCAAATTTCCTATTCGACCAGTCCATCAAAAGGGTAGCGCGAGAGAAAGTCGGGAGAAATCGCCGTAATAGGAAACTCTGAAGAGTACAACAGAAAGGTTTACAAACGAGCGAATCTTTATGATTTTTTGAAATATCCCGATTGATCGTTTTCCCCCTCTATAAGACTCCCCTTTCTGGCTAATTCCTTGCATGCGCTTAATACCGCCCATGGCACTTCCCTCAGAGAATGAGAAATTTCCCGGAAGTGCATAAATTTGTCCTTTCGCAATATGGGAAGAATTCGCTTGCTCATTTCTCGAATGTCTACGTCTTTGAACCACAAATTTCCATCGAGCCAGAAAACGCGACTGTTCCAAATCACGAAATGGCTTTCGCAGCCCGAATCACGCCAAACGGATGGATATAGAGAAAAACCCCTTGTTCGCAGAAAAAAATCCCAAGCTTTTCCAATTCTGTCATCCAGATTTAAAGTTAATTCATCTCCACAACCGCAAGGGCACATACAGACCAACGACCTCGGTCGGCCTCTCTCTACTAATACCGCATCACCAGGGGATTTAAGCCGCTTAATGGCCGCCCCGTGGTTTGAAACCTTTCCTTTCCAACGTATTCGGTTTGATCTGCCGCTCCTCTTTTTCATGAATTCCCCACGCCTCTTGCTACTTCCTTAGCCAATTTTGCACAGAGAAAATATGCACGTCCCGCTATTGAGGCTCCAATATTTTTGTCATCGGCAAATGCAGATCGTCGTAAGAGTTCTGTACAAACACAAATAGCATATTCCAACCGATCCCTTTGTTCCATCAGAGCATATCGACGTATTTGGCGGATGCATGTCCACTGGCGCGCAAACAACTCGAAACTCTCCCGCGCTTCTGGTAATTGAACAATCTTCTCATAGTCGTAAAGTTGACTAACAAATTGCGCCCATTTCTTGAATTTCACGCGCTTTCCATAATCTTCTGGGGGTACTGAATGAAATGCTAAGCTGACATCCAAGGTTGCAAAGTCTACTAACGTTGGACCGTTGGTACATTGGGAGAAATCTATGATAATCGCGTCGGAGCCTTTCACAAGTACATTGTTGGCATGAAGATCACCGTGAGACGTTCCGTAAAGGTGGTTGCGGCAGGGAATCGCCGCTAGCAGAGCGAGCAGCTTGTCCGGAAGCGGAACGTCTCCGAGTTTTTTTGCCTCAGCTATTATTTTTCGGTTAGCATCAAATTTCTCTCTCTTAAACCTCTTTCGCAATGCTTCAAAGGGAGATCCTTTCTCTATCTTCGAGTTTCGGATCCATCTGTCCATCGTCTCCTCAAATAGGCAGTGGATGGCACCTGGTCCCGTTCCTCTCTCAACAGCTTCTATCAACGGAATCGCACGATCCACATAGCTTGCTACCAAAACACCTTTATCCCCTTCCAGAAAACATCGATCTTCCTCAAAGTTCGGTCGAAGATTGAAAGGTACATGAGAATTCACATATTCTTTGTAGTAGGCAAGTTCTTCTTTTACCTTTTTCTTTTTGTCAAACTTAACAAGGAAAGGTTGTGGGCGTCCGCGTCCAGCGCCTTCGGTAAGCTGGGGATATGCAAAATAAACATTCGCTGAAAAACCTTGTTTCGTAATTTTCCTAATATCAAGGTGATTATATTCAGAAAAACTGCGCTGAAGCAGAGTGATCTCTTCTTCAGATAATGAAGTGACTTTACCGACGGTTAATCTGAAATTGGGCGATCTGCCAGGAGCGGGCAACAATAAAAAATACCGGACAAAATCAGCGAATCCAGCTCTTTCCAGCTTTGTGAACAGCAAATTGTATTTTTCTTCGAAGTCTGGATAATCTATTCCCCCAACAAATTTACGGATGATTCTTTTGATATCACTCGTATCTTCCACAATGATTGCTGCACGGACACCTGAATACCTAACAGGCGAGGCGGTTACTTCTTGAAGAAAAGCTAAGGTTCGCGAGAACTTTTGAGTGTTGTGTACAAAAATGACTCCTAATCCAGTGCTAACTATTTCCACAGCTTCTTTCGAATTCAGGGGCAACGTCTTGAGGGAATGGGTGTCTATATCAAGATCCCTACGATTAAATTCTCGCTCAAGGGAGGTCTCCAAACCAGAGCCTATCCAAAAAACCTTATTTCGAGGAATCATTCGTAGAGTGTTGGTGCACAGGTAAGGACCATTCGTTCCCTTTTGCGAGTGCTCCGTGTTTTGAACAAACAATGCAGGTTAGATAGCGAGATGCAGTAGCGGGTCTCACTTTTCCTTGAAGGGCATCATACAGTATATGCCTTGGACGGCTTGGAAGGTCAGCAACAATTGCCAGGAACATTGTGACTGCAAGGGACGACATCGTACTATTTAATGAGATTACTGCGGGTTGAGGTTCACCAATACCTAAAAAATATGGATCCTGTGCTCGTTCTTCCGGGTTCATAAACTCCTGACGAACTATGTTTGGATCCAGCAGTTCTTGACAAGTCAAGCAAGCTTGCCCTGGTGAGAGAAGTTGGACCCGACCTGTCACGCGATCGACTTTATTGTCAGCTGTAGAAATACTCACCCCAATATCAATGGTTGGGATCATATACTGGTACGCGATCTGATTTAGGGTTGCGCGACTAGCTTGCGAGTCAGTACAGCAAAAGACAAAATCATTTTCTAAAAGCCTTGATGCCGCATCCCCATTCAAAATACTTCCCGTTACTCGTACCACCTTTGCTTTTGGATTTATGCGCTTTATTTGTTCCTGCGCAACCCAGACTTTTGAGCGACCGATATGGATCCTCCTAGCTCCAACTAGCCGGTTAAGATTTGTTTCATCAACAATATCTGGATCAACTAAAAGGAAGTTCTTTACACCGAGATATGCCAGTTCTTCTGCCACAATTGATCCTGTGCCCCCAAGGCCGACAATTCCAACGCTAATTGTATCTAATCTATGTTGTCCTTGCGAGCCAAGCAATCGAACCTGTCGCTCGAGAGAACGATGGGGTCTGCTTATTTCAGAAGGATCAAAAAGGACTTTCTGCGAACCCCCAAGCGCAACGACTTTTAATTCTTTGCGAGTCCCAAGAAACCGGGCTCTGCATGATTTCTTACCGAACACCAACGCTACATGGGGACCTGAAAGTTTACGGATCTTAAGAAACTCTTGAAGGAGTTTTTCTCCTTGATCATCAATTGATGAGAATTCTGGTATATCTTCATCCCAAGGATGAGTATGGACAAAAACAAGTCCTTTCCCTGTCTTGAGCGCCTTTTTAACAATAGGGGCTAAATATTCAGGATCAATGACCGCGCGAGAGGTGTTCCTCTTACGATAGGCATCCGCGGGGGCTACCTCGACATCACAGACCAATAATCGGGTGTGGAATCTCTGCCGAACCACATTTGTCTTGAGGATTGCAAACGATTCAAATTCGGAGTTGAATAATCTCGACCGTAGCGAAATGAAATCATCCTCGGTTAGAATTAATTCGGTCACTGGGCTTCTCTGAGTCGTGCTTCAATAACCTTCATATATGTTAAGAGTGTGTCCCGATTAGGGCTCCACCTGCCTGCATGCCAAGAAAACCACAACTCGTTGTAACTTGTTCCAGGGATAACCTGTGGATTGGTGTTCTTAGGAAGGGTTCCGTTCTTCAATTTTAAATTTTGGTCCGTCCAGAAACAATCAGGCGCACTATGTGGATAGTTCGCCAATATTACAAACTTGACAGTTATTTCTTTTTGAGACCAACCATCTGGAAGCTTCACGTGAGGAACCATCACCAATTGAGACCCGCCCGGCAAGAGCGTGAGATTGGCACCTTCGAACTCCTCCTGAAGAATTTTGAGTTGTTCGTCAATCAGATTCATACAATACCGAAATTTGCAGGAGGAACTGTATAGAATCTTTTCGGGCCTTTCTCTTTTTCCAAAGATATGGTCGTCGAGTCGAGTATCAATTCATCTGGGTCATCACCCTTATTCTCAAGATATAAGCTGTAAGCGGGATCAAAACCTGGAATCATCGCCTTGATTTCAGCCCCTGTCAGCGTATTTTTTGGGGTTTCATATTTTTTGTTATCGACAAAAAAGGTAAACCCTTTATCTTTCTCGTGAGCTTCCTCATTGGCCATACTAAATCTCCTTTCCAAGTGTATGATTCATTGGTCTTTATATTAATCTTAATAGTCAAAAAAATAGAGTTATCAAAGACTCTATTTTACTATATTCATGAGGATCTATCTTTTGGGGCGTCGTGAACTCTATACTTTAGATATTATATAATATATGGAATATATTGTGGGAAGGCAATCCATTAAGGGATGTTAGCAAATCACCATTCTTGTAGTCAAGGCACAATCGAGCGCTTTATTGTTAAGATTTCAACGCCAGTTACAGTTGCAACAATCATTAAAAAAGCATTAATTCCATTTACTTACGATTCTGGCTTTTCGCTATCGAACGAAAAAAAGGGCCGGAATAGTTTCCGACCCGGTATTTATAAATCTGCTTCTCCGCACCAAGGGGCAAGCATTCCTCCTGTGACAGCGAGAAAAAGAGGAAAGACAAGAAATGAGAATGGGAACCTCTCTCACCACCGTGAGAAGCACTCGCCTTTTGACAGTAAGATCGGTCTACCTTTTCAAGGTGCAAAACACCTGAGAATCTATGGTACCAGTGGATTTCGTGGCGCTCGATACCACCAGGCTGCCACGAATTCATAGATGATCTTGTGTTCAATGCTAGCTAAAGTCTACTATATTGTCAACGTTTCGACTTGACCTCTTTCATGGAATCACTTTATTTAAACAAAAAATTGAGAGGCAAACAGTGGTCATAAATACCCAAACAATATGGTAGATACTGCTCCGCATTTCCACTGGGACACCATCTGAATAAACACTACTCAGAATTATTGATTTTATATATTTAGAATGTAATTTCGGTCGAAGGTTGTTTCTTCGAATACAATAATTTTAGAGGCTACAAGAACAACTACTTAACTAAACGCTCCTGCATAGCCAATTTTATATTCTATCTGGACGAGGTGTCAATGGCTGAAAAATTAGGCATAAAAGATTATCCCGAGGTTTTTAGTCCGGGAACCCCAGTAATTAGAAGTGAGTTCTTTTTTGGTAGGGAACAGGAGCTTCGAGATATTGAACGTTGTCTTACAAGACCAGGACTTCATCCTGTCATCATTGGAAATCGTGGCGTTGGAAAAACATCAGTTGTTTTCCAGGCTCTCGCGAAGATAAATGCCGAGAAAATTGCGATAAATTTTAACGGAAAGACAACCTGGGAAACATTCACGAAGAACTTGCTCGAGGAACTGGGTGTTGCAGTCGATGAAAAGGAATGGGTGCAAGAAACAAAAAGAAATATCGAAGGCCAAGCTAAACCGCTTGGGGTAGGACTCTCGATAGGTGGTGTGAAAACCGATGAACATCATTATGAGGGTTTCAATAACTGGCGTGCTGAACCTTGGCAAGTGTATAAAGCCATAAAGCGATTCGGCCGGAAAGTAATAATTATGCTAGATGAATACGACCAAGTTTCCCCTGACAATAAGGAAATGCATCTTTGTTTGGCGAATCTAATTAAGACTCTTGCCGATAAATCGCATGAATGTGACGCGCGCATAGTCGTTGTTGGAATTGGTCAGACCGCACAAGATCTACTCGGTGAACATCCGAGCATCGAACGAAGTGCGCGCGAAGTTTATGTTAGACCACTCAGAACCGAGGATATTGAAGATTTTTTAATGGAAGCGGAAAGAGAACTGGGGTTTAGCTTCCAGAGTGAAGTTAAAAAATCGATTGCGAGATCCTCATTGGGTTATCCATTTTTTGCACATCTCGTTGGGCTGAACTGTCTCGACAGTATGATTGATAGAAATCATGAAGCCCGAACAATTACAACGCGAGACTACCAAAATGCAGTCAAGAAAGCCAAAGAGCAAGCATTCCAATCTACTCTTGGAAAATATCGGGAAGCTATCGATGGCTTATCAGAACGAGAAATTGCACTGCTTGAGGAATTGTGCTCCTTTGACAATCCAAATGTTGTGCCCCGAAAAGAGCTAAGAAAACAAATGGCGAATAAGAGTCTTCTGTCAGAAATGGAGTTCGATAGTGTATGGGTCTTACTTCAACAAGAGAGAAGAATACTTCATGTGAGTCGCAAGACTGACATGATAAGATTTTCCGACCCATTGATGGCGCCATTCTTAAAAGCGTGGTACAAAGAAAAAAAAGACAATCATCCAAAAAATGAAAAAGAACCATCTTAAATCTCCAGCTGTATAAAATACGAGGAGTGCATACACTCCTCGTATTGTTTTTTTAACTTAACATACTCAAAGCTATCTCAAATCCTTTCTTTTTCACCTTCTCGCCCGAGCCAAACCACATCGATTTGAGCCCGGCCATATCGTCTGCGGTTGTTCTCCGGTAGTGATCGACGAGTTCAGTGACCGCATTGTATGCACCCCAGAGTGTTCCTCTGGCCATTTCCGCACCGATCCCATTCTCGGTCAGTTCGATGACTTTCTCTCGCACCGTTGTTGCTCGGATCGAGCGTTCTTTATCCGGCGGATCGGGAAATATCTTCTTCAGATAATCATTCAGCATCGTCTGTGTCATCGACTTTTTGCTCATTCCGTTGAAGATATGATCAAGCTCCGCATAGAGCTGGTTCGTCAGGCCGAGGATTTCATGGGCATGCTTCAGCCTTGCCTCCGCTTGGGCAGTGTGGCGGATCCGCACCTCCTGTTCCCTACCATCAAGTGCGACGGTGAGAGTGTTTTCGCAGACGACGCGGATCGGCGTTAGTTTCACTCGCACCGGTCCGCTCCCGTCGTGAGAATTCGTAAGAAGCAGGAATTTTTCGACGAGATCATCACCGTTCACCCGGATATAGTCAGGCAGTTTGGCGAGGATCCATATCCGCTCCCCTTTCCCGAGAGCACCCGCGGTGTGGTAGATCGCTTCGCCCTCCCCGACCAGTGCATCGAAGGTGGTGAACGCATCCCTGTTCTGGATCGGTTCGTAGCGCGAACCGACGACTCCCAAAACCTGCAAATTGTCCGTCCTTACAGTGGCGTAGTGACCCACCACCGGTAAATCCGGGGTTGTCGTTCTCAGCGTTTTCTTCACTACATTGAAATCCAGCC